>Ga0325400_1006168_pt1 | contig 11377 bp, 7 predicted proteins | sample PopdelMetagenome_2_FD_205662 | JGI IMG/M metagenome (GOLD analysis project Ga0325400, IMG submission 205662) | Populus deltoides microbial communities from Bellville, Georgia, United States - Xylem-PdKOR-R1 | ecosystem: Host-associated > Plants > Phyllosphere > Stem > Wood/Secondary xylem...
ATGACAATCAAATTTGAAAAAAAAATCAAAATTATAGATCTAAGGTTGAAATTAAAAACAAATTAAGAGTTGAAAAAAAAATCAAACTTAGAAATTAAAACAATGAGGATCAAACCTGAAATGTCATAAAATAAAAGGAGAGACTTGATTTTTTTAGTGGCAAACACAAACTTTGAAGAAAAGAAGAGAGTGAATAGAAAAAGAAAAGCAAGGGGTGCCTAACGACCGACCATCATCGTAACCACCACATGTGCCATCCCAGGTGGAAGGAGGTGTGTGTAGCTTTTAAAACCATAATTGAAGCTAACCTCCTCCACCAAAAAACAAATCACATGCCACTCGAAGAGCACAGAGTCGCCCCACATGCAGATGCATAAGTAGGGGTATTCAAAATAATTGATTAACCGAGAAAACCGAAGAAAAATTAATCGAAAAACCGAACCGAAATTAAAAACCAATTAAACCAATTTAAAAAACCATAAATGTTAACAGGTCCGGTTCAGTTTCGGTTTTGACCTAGAAACCGGGCCAAACCGAACCGGACCCATTAAACAATTAAAAAAAAAGGCAGTATAAATACTTAAGTTAACCTAATCGGCCTCCCTCCTTAACCCTAATATCTTATTCAGAATCTCAGTTCTCACAAAGCCGTCTCTTTCCTTCCCACTTCCAACATAAAATTCTCAATCTTCCTCGATAATTAATTCACAATCTTCCTTTCCCAGAAACCTTTTTCATTTAAGAAGCAACGACAACAAGGTAAATTCCATCTTTTTTGATTCTTTGTTTCATGGGTTTGAAAGTATATTCTGAGTCTATTTCATCTTCATCTTTCCTAGAAACCGTCTCCATCTTTATCTTTCCCAGAAACCATCTCCATCTTTCAGGCGTCTTTATTTTAGCAACGACAGCAAGGTAAATTTCATCTTCATCTTTGATTCTTTTTTTAGTGGGTTTGAAAGTTTATTCTAAGTCTATTCCATCTTCATCTTCATCTTTCCCAGAAATCGTCTCCATCTTTCAGGCTTCATATTTAATTCCATCTGTTGACTGTTGAAAGATAAATTTCTGTTACATACTTCTTTTATTCCATATATATTGCTTTAGATTCAAATAATCTGTTGACTGTTGACAGTTGCTTTAGTCTAGGGCTCTAGATAACGTGATTTCAAATAAGCTCCATGTTTTCCTTTGTTGAACATTCTACTACTATACAATTCTGTATTGCTTGCATTCTGTGGGGATTTGGATGTTTCTCGTGAAAATGAGATTCTGTATTGCTTGCATTCTGTATTCCATATTATGGCCTCCATGTTTTCCTTAGTTGAACATTCTGTATTGCTTGCATTCTGGACAACAATAAAGTTATTTTAGACTATACATATTAGATTCAGTGACTAATGAGTCAATTGATTGGAAGTTGCTTAATTCCAATCTTGGTAATGTTGTCATTGGCTTTTGAAATACATTTCATGCCTTTTCACTTACCTTTGTATTTTGAATTATAATTTTGCAACCTCTCAAAATAATGTCTTTTTAAATCTGGTGCCTTTCCTAAAATTTAATTCAAGACACACATGACTCATTTAAACATTTAATTGCATTCTTCAATTTAGACCTTTTAATTTAGCTGCATGCGTATAACCATTGATACAGAACTTTATATGACCTATCTTGTCTTTTGCTCCCTTCAGCATAGAGACTTCTCACTCTAACATCTTTGACATTTCATTTAAATTGGATCCTGCACATGTGATAAGTCATTAAATTAACAATCTTATCCTGTTGACAACAATATGGTGCAAGCAGGATCACTGGCAGCTTAATTTAGATGCAGTTATCTTGTATTGCAAATGTATCATAGGCTTTTTTCTTGCTTTTGCATTAACTGGCAGAATAGTAGGCAAGACATAAATCAAGACATTTGAATTGCTAACTGTCACCTTTTAATCAATAAGTTACTTAACATCTACATAGCTGAAAATAATTAATTGATTGATGTTGTTGTTGTTGTTTTCTTAATTTCAGATGGATAATAGGGAAGATCCTATATCAAATGAGTCAAATCCTTTAAGTTCGAAACCAAATTCTTTGCCTATTCCAGTTCCAGTTACTACCTCCAGTACAAATAGCAACACTAAAGAAGGTAATCTACCTCCTAGATGTAATAAAAGAAAAACATCTCAAATTTGGGTTCACTTTAAAAAACTAGATGGTAATTCTAAAACTCCTAGGGCTGCATGTAAGTATTGTGGAAAAGACTATGCATGTCATACTATACTTAATGGGACTAGTAACATATGGAGTCATCTAGGTGTATGCAAAAAAATTTCTTTTGTCATTGATCGAAAACAAAAAACTTTAGTTTTAGAACCTAAGCCTATGATAAGGGGGTGATAATAGAGAGGAAAATTTGGTGACTGTTAAGGCAATGGGCTATAATTATGAAGAGTGTAGGAAAGCCCTTGGAAAAATGATTATACTTGATGAACTACCTTTTAACTTTATAGAAAACCAAGGATTTAAATCATTTTGTAAAGTAATGCAACCTAGATTTGATGTTCCTTCTCGTTTGACGATTTGGAGAGATTATTTGAAGATTTATTTAGTTGAAAAGGAGAAATTAAAGAAAGCTCTTAAAGATCAACGTTTATGTTTAACAACTGATACTTGGACATCAATCCAAAATATTAATTATATGTATTTGACTGCTCATTGGATTGATGAAGGTTGGAACTTGAATAAAAGAATTCTAAACTTTTGTCAAGTTTCTAATCATAAAGGTGAAACAATTGGCCAAGCGATTGAGAGTTGTTTATTGAAATGGGGAATTGATAAGATTTTAACAGTTACTATAGACAATGCAATTTCAAATAATTTAACAATAAAATATTTGAAAAGAGTAACAATTGGGTGGGCAACTAATATATTGTCAAATGACTTCATGCATGTTAGATGTTGTGCACATATTGTTAATTTTATTGTATGTGCAGGATTGAAAGATATTGATGATTCAATGGTTAAAATTAGGAATGCAATAAGGTTTGTTATATCTTCTCCTTCTAGACAACTTGTTTTTAACCAATGTACGGAGAGGTTGAAAATTGGGAGTAAAAAATATGTTTGCTTCGATGTTGCAACTAGATGGAACTCTACATATATGATGCTAGATGCGGCTGATAAATTTGATATGGTTTTTATGAGGTTAGAAGAAACTGATCCTAGGTATTTGAGTTACTTTGAGGTTGATTCAAACAGGAAATAAAAAAACTTAGGTCCTTCTGCTTTAGAAGATTGGGAAAAGGCTAGATCTTTTATCAAGTTCTTGAAACTATTTTACATGGTTATATTGAAATTTTCTGGCTCGTTGTATGTGACATCTAATTCTTTTTTCCATGAATTGATTTCCATGCACACAAGCATATCTCAACTTTGTAGAAGTGAAGATGTTTATGTAAGTAACATGGCCAAGAATATGATAACAAAGTATAAAAAATATTGGGGGGATCAATATACACAAAACTTTTTGTTGTATGTGGCTGTTGTGTTAGATCCATATTTCAAATTGAAGTATATGAGATTTTGTTTTGGAAGATTGTATGATGTTGAAGAGGCTGAAAATTTTACAATTAAGGTTAAAGATACTTTGCAAAGGTTGTTTGAGCATTATATGAATGTTGATGAGAATGTTGAGGTTGTTTCTAGTGTTGGAACTAGTATAAATAAAAATGTTAATATTGATTTAACAGTGGTAAATGATGATATGTTGGATGACTTAGCTTCTCAATTCAAAAAACATTTAGAGGAAGAAGGTTGTGTCCAAAAAAAATGGAGGTTAAGAGGTATTTGGGTGATGATTGTGAGGATCCTAATGATTTTAAATTAGATATTTTGGGTTGGTGGAAGTGTAATGCTACAAAATACAAGATTCTTTCTAAGGTGGCATAATACGTGTTAGCGATTTCGGTATCTACAGTTGTTTCTGAAGCAGCATTCAATACTAGCGGTCATATATTAGATCCATTTCGAAGCTCTTTATCTCCATCGACAATGCAAGCACTTGTTTGTTGTCAGACTTGGTTGAGTTTAACACTAATTCCAATCAACATTAGAACCTTCATGGATTATATTGAAAATTCTGAGATGATTGAGTCAGGTAATTTCTCTTACAAATTTAAATATAGTTATTTTATAATATTGTTTATTTACATATGTTTAATTTAACATTTTAATTTATGTTTTTGTAGAATATGGTAAAAGTTTAAAAATCTCAACTGATTGTTTGTAAGTAGTATTGGTGGCTTGGTGCAATCTTGGAATATAATTGTTTTAGGTAATTAATTTACTTTACCTTGTTAATTCTCCTTAACATTTTGCATACTTAATCATCTCAATAGTTGAACTCTAATATGTTACTAATTTTCTATTGTTTTTTTATAGCAGTATCGTTGCTGGAATTTTTGGATATTGCCATTGCTGGAATTTTTGGATGCTGGTGTTGCTGGGTTTTTTTCTTCAAACTATGACAGATGTTTATGATAATTTATTGCTGGTTGCTAATGTATTCGCTTATTAATGTTAACTTTTCTAGTGCAAACAAACTTTTAATTTGAGATGTTCAAATTTAATTATGCATCTTGTATTGATTTATCACTTTGAGAAGCATATTAAAAGTCAGCCAATTTGCATTTGATTTAATTCAGATTGCTGTAAATTTTAATGTAAGGCTAAGCCAATTTAAAAAAAAGAAAAAAAAAACCATATATGATGGGATTAGGTTTCCCGGTTTTTTCCAACAAAACCGGTTCAAACCGAACCGGAAAAAACAAAAAAAAACCCTATATATTAAGGGATTGGGTTTCCTGATTTTGTCCAAAAAAACCGGATTTAACCGAACCAGACCGGTTCGGTTTGAACCGGTTTCCGGTCCGGTTCGGTTGATATTTACCAAAAATACTAAAATTCAATTCGGTTGGTTTTTTGAGTCTAAACTGAACCAAACCGTGAATATCCCTATGCATAAGTAACATGCCTGGACCCCAGGCTTAGGAAACTTGATTTTAGAGGCAATTTAATCCATCCAATTAGTAAGAAACAAAAAATAACATTTAATGCTAATCAGATGAAAGTAATTTTCAAGTGCAATTTAATAATTTTATTGTGCATTAAAGATCTAGCTCACCATAATGTTCTCTATGAACTTGGACATTTGTGTCCCAAAAAAAAGACCGGATTAACCTCCTAACATAGCTAAATGTCCGTTACGAGTAAAATTATAAATTTACTATTAGAATCCATAATAAATTATGTCATCACCGATCCCTATTAGTTTTTTTAATAATGTACATCCTAATAAATCAAGCAAAGAAATATCAAATAACGTGAAACCAAAACAAAACGCATACGCCACAAAAATATCCAGCACTGAATGCAAACATCTGCCAAATCAATTTTCAAGTTGCCTGCATCGCTAACTAGAACAAACTAGCGTACACTAAACTGGAGACCAGTCACTACTGCCTGGGTCTAATCAGAAGTCAGCTATCTGCATGCAGATAAAACCTGAAAACAAGAACAGACAGAGGACATGTCAGGAATGGTTTTCTTGACTAAAACAGCACGAACGCCACATTTATTTTTTGGTCCTGGTCTTTTCCTTTTCTGTTACCACCCATTCAGATCCAAGGGAACAATTTGTAACGCTAATTAAGCACAGCAAAATGAGGCCGAAAGCCTGAGTTCATTAAAAGGCAATTCAATGCCTAATTTCTCAATGAAAAAGGCAAGTCAATCTATAAATGTTGCGCCCGAGAATGGAGAAGCAAGTAGATTTTTTTGCCCCCTTGGATTTAATATAAAAGGTTTGTTCTTGCACTCGCCTTTTCGGTGACAAACAAAGCTAAACATGAGTGAAAACAGTCTTCCTGGTCTTTTCCTTACAGTTGCCATCAATCTAACTATAATTCGGGGAAAAAAAAAACGAAACAAAAGCTTTGTTTCCAGCTTATCAGGATGGAGATGGGAACAAAAGAAATTTTGGCGTTTGTGGGTCACTCTTATAATTTAGTAATTCACGAGAATGCAGTACCCGGTAGTCATGGTAAATTAATAATAAAGAATCTGTGCAAGAGACAATTGCTTCTTCCTCGTAAAATACTTTGCACAACTTTATATGTTAAACAGGAATTTCCTTTATCTGATTTCCACCGACATGATAAAATAAGGAGATCGGAAGGAATCCTTGGGAATGTGCAGCGCAAACTTTTGAATTTCAACAGATTCTTCTATATTATTGACCACATAGCATGACACTTTTACTACCCAGCAATTCATAGAAAACTATGAACTTGCTCGTTTAAAGAAACGGTATTGACAATTATTTCAGCACTTACTATTAGAAAAGAATTAGTTCTTCAGACGCATTTGACTGACTCGAGCTCTTAGAAAATCAAGACTCAAAATGAAAGAGTGCATAGCGTACCATGTTATGCTTCTGAGAGCCAAAGTGCTGCTTATTTCAACTAATCTGATTGTAACTAGTAAATTAGGATAGAACCATTTATTCCTCAATGCTCTATCATATTTACCTTCTAATGGGGGGGAAAACCCTGCAGTTTATTTAAAAAAAAAAAACAGGTTTTGTTTACGAAGAAGTTAAAGCAAGTAACGAACTTTAGATCTCTATAATTCAATGTACATATGAACAAGTGTAAGGAGACCGGGGAATTGCTCAGACACTGAACCCACACTCTCTAAATCTAGAACAAGACGACAGGCACGGAAGGGGAGCATTATACATGAAGGAAAACAAAACAATGTACTAGTATTAATGCACGTATACAAAACCCCTGGGAAGCATGACATGTGAAGAGAAACATGGCAACCATGTAATGAAGAGCATTTGGGATAAGGCTTCAATTAGTTGTGATTGCATGGCAGTAACCATATTATAGGAAATTAATTATTAGTAAGCAACTATCCAATTTGCACCATCAAATTTAAAGCAGTAATATTTCACGCAAGTATAAAATAATAGAGTTTGTGGTGTTCAATCACAGACAACATACCTGCACAGCTATTTATTAGCATGGCATTACAGAACTATTTGTTCATGCGGAACATGCCTCAACAGCCGAAGCGCTTTGGCATTGGACATCAATCCTGTTAAGTAGTTCTGTATAGGAGGAAGTCAGTGAAAGTTCAAGTGCATTAACACCCTCAGTTTCATTGCAACCTTTACTGCTGTTGTCCATGAAGCCAACACTATCAAAACCATTTTCAACTGGCTGATTCATGTGAATGATCTTACCAAATAACTGAATAGAGCTAATTCCAACCTTTTTGGGGTTGAAGCTCCTGTTTCCAGTAAAGTCTTTGCCAAAAGAATGTGCCCTACTCTGGCTCTCAGGTGATAAGTCCCCAGACTGCAAACTGCCAATGTTCATCTCACTGGGCATTCTTTTCATTTTGGGTACCAAGTTGTTTCCAAAGACCTTGTCACCAAACACCTGAGAAGCATTTTCACTTATTAAGTTGGATAAACTGAATGTGGAAAAAGGATCTTGCCTGGCTCCCTGCATGCCAGCAGGAAAAGTACTATAATTCAACATTGAAGCATTCATGTGCCCCGTTCTTGAATTAGTTAGGTCTGACATCGGAAAGAAAAGTTCTCCATTTGTCAGGAACCCAGAATCATTTGGATATCTCAATTTCTTCATTGGGGGGGATGCGTCTTGAAGTGGCAGTGTGGTTGCAACAAATTCCACTTGCCAAGGGCTCACTCTCTTTACATTCTGCAGAACTTCAGGCTCATCCCAAGTAATCTATGCAAGAGAGAAAGAGGTTGAGATGGCAGCAAATATGGTAAAAAGATCAAAAGTTTGATGTTGTGACTGTGAAGGAAACTTATATAACTGCAACTATATAACAGAATCATTAACAGATAATCGCTAGTGGAGCTCACTACTTGACCTAAAACTGTTAAACACTTATGACGAGAGAAAGACCTGGTTAAAATTAGATGACCTTCAAAATCAAATTGCAGAGATTGTGAAAATGGCCCTAGGGAAAGGAAAATGACTCGTGGAACAAACCAGAAGTCCCTAACAAGTGCCGCAGTGAAATTCTAACTTAAATAGTAACAGAGTTCTTAAGACTTTAGGTGGTACTCCTTTGCAAGTAATCGAAGAAAACCTTAATCATGTTTCATGACATATAGCTTCAAGACAAGTAATGTAGCCTTGGGTAGGATGAAGAACAAAGAAAAACAAGTTATACAGTGCACTAGCTTAGTTGCAGCAAGCTATTCAGTACCCAAATCACACAATTGCATCCAAGCACCAAAGTCACAGGAAACAGCTTACATATAAAATTCAAAAAATAGGAAACTGTAAAAAGAACACGACTATTTCAAGCACAACCTTAATATCCGATTAGAATAAATTGCTCCATTTCATTGACAGCCAACTGCTCTTCATTTTCTCTGGCATCATTTGCATCTATTCTTAATGTTTAACATACACTACAGACATCATTCACAAAAAAATCACAACAGGGGAGATTAGCCCTTAGCATTTCATCATAATTTTCTGCTCAAAATCAAAACTAGCAGGTATTGTTTAATTAAGGGCATAAGCAAGCCACAAAAATGATTTAAGATCATTTGAAACGAATGTATTTTTGCTTCCTAGCTCAAAAGCAAAAGACCCCATTATCCTCCCAAATCACTTATTTTCACATGACCATAAACTGTATAAAACAATGAACAAATCACTCTATAAACCAAACAAAAATGTAAATCAGCAAACACGTTATTAACATACATACCTGAAGCATGCGCCAAGGAGAGCCACGCCATGCACCACAGTCAGGCAAACCAGTACCCGAAACAGTCCCCTGAAACCAAGTCATTCTGGAGGAATCCTCAGTCTCCACAGCCATCTTCACTCTCATCCCAGCAGTCCAAAACACACATAGTGCAGCTTCCACCACTTCAGCCCTCACCACAAAATCTGAATACCACCCTGCCCTCGGATAGTAGACAATCTCAAACGGCAAGCCTTTAGCCGCCCTCTCTACTGCCTCCACCACAGCCTCTTGAGACAACCGCCCTCTCCAACTCCTTGAAAACCCCTCCTCCACCTTCACTTTCCCATCTCCACCGCTGTCAGAAATCTGCTCCCTCCACCTGGCACTGTTATTAAACCTAACAGCCCTCCTCACTCCAATGAACATCTCTCCCTTCAAATTCCTCATAAAAACCACCGAATCTCCCGCAATCAACTTCTTATTGTTAACAAACTTACTCCATCCGGTAGTTAGCAAGTGCCTACGTGGCGTACCTCGATAAATGTGCCTGAAATCCCAACTAACGCCGTGAATATCGGCAACCGTTAGAGTCTGGACCGGAGGCTCCGCCTGGTAGTTTAACGGAGGGAAGATCGAGTCGGCACAGAACCTCGGGACAGAGAAGCCGCCACCGTTATTCGCATCTGATGGAGTTAGAATCTTAGAGAAGGCCAAAATATTTCTTTCGTCGTCATCAACGTCATTAGCACCTTCACCTTCACTTCTACAAGGTTCTAGAAAGGAGAGAGGGAGGTTAGAGGAGGGGTTATCGAGAGGGATAAGGAGAAGTCTGGTGAAAACCTCGTCAGTTACTGGATCAGCGAGGAAATCAACGGCAGAGATTTGGCAAGGGATTGAGGGTTTAGAGAGAGCGAGATTGGAGAGGAATGGAGGATGAGGTGCCGTGGACGATGAGGATTGTTCGAAATGACCTTGAGGGAAGTAGTAAACCCTAGAGTTAACGCCGGGAATTTGAACGGAGGATCCTGCACAGGCTCGCCAGAACCTCGGGTCGACGCGACTGAGCTCAGTCAGTTGCGGCGGCGGCATTTGTTAGTTCCTTTGGGTTCCGAAACCAAAGAGAGAGGTAAGAGTGAAATGGAAACGGTTTACTAAATATGAGCTCTGCGTGTCGAAAAAGAAAGAGATATATATATATATATATATATATATATAGAGAGAGAGAGAGAGAGAGAGAGAGAGAGAGAGAGTTAAATATTGTCTGAGTCTCTGAGATGAATTACAGGAAAGAGAGTGCCGTCTCGGGGTCGGAGAACGGGCAAAAAAAGATGGAGAAGTTTAGGGACTGCTTAATTGGCTACACTGTATTTTACAGTTTTAGCCACGACACTCTTGCCAACTAACTTCAGGATTCTTCACCCCTTTAGTTCTCCACGCTATCCCGAGACGCGTGCACCACACTCTATCAGGTATGAATTAAAAAGGAAAAACAATCCAATTTCTTAGGTGTAGATAAAAAAAATATTTTTATTCTACTATAGGTATTTAGATTTCCTCAGTAATTTAGTGATATTATCAAAAGCATTTCTAAATATAATATTTAAAAATATATTTTGTGAAGTATTTTGACAATAGTTATCTTGAAAAATGTTTATATAATAAATTTATGTATAGTTATTTTACTAGTTGTTTTGTATTTAGATTTATCCATTAATTTAAATATATTATTTTTTAAAATATATGATTTTGGTATTTTTTTAAAATATAAATCAACTTAACTTTTTATATTTTTATATGACCTATCGGCTACAAATAAAAAATTATTTATGTAATATTAATAAAAAGGGAGATTGAAAGAAATATTGTTGAACTATATTAATAAGAGGGTGATTGGTATTTTAACCACAGTCTTATTTATCTAAAATTAAAATTTATTTTAATGTTCTTAGATTGGTTTTATGTGTTTATATTAAAATAAATTTTTTTAAAATTAAAAAATATATTATTTTAAAATACAAATGATCAAATAATTTATGTAATATTAATGAAAAATGAGACTAAAAGAAACTTTGTCAAATTATATTAATGAGAGGGTGATTTGCATTTTGACCATAATTCTGTTTGTCTAAAATTAAAATTTATTTTAATGTTTTTGGATTGGTTTTATATGTTTAAATTAAAATAAATTAAAAAAATTAAAAAAATATATTATTTTAAAATATTTAAAATAAAAATACTAAGAAAACAACTGCATTCTGCAAGTGCAGCGATGGTGCTTCCAATTTGGGGCCACAAGCAGTTACTAAAGTGAGATCTTAAAAGGAATGAATACAAATCTCGTACACATAATTATATTGGCAGTGACAGGTAATAATTACGAAAAGGAAAAGTTGACGGCGCGTGAAAGGTGAATAAATGAATTGGTGGGGCTTACACGTGTACAGCGCGTGCCGTGAAACGAACCTCGAAAAAAATAGGATTTGAAAGGCTATATATCTTTTATTTATTATGGGAGTTTTTAAAAGTATTTTTAGTTTTGAAAAAATATTAAATTAATTTTTTAAAAAAA
>Ga0325400_1006170_pt1 | contig 11376 bp, 6 predicted proteins | sample PopdelMetagenome_2_FD_205662 | JGI IMG/M metagenome (GOLD analysis project Ga0325400, IMG submission 205662) | Populus deltoides microbial communities from Bellville, Georgia, United States - Xylem-PdKOR-R1 | ecosystem: Host-associated > Plants > Phyllosphere > Stem > Wood/Secondary xylem...
CAGCGGCCGCTCGTCCCACTTGGGATGATGGATGCCGATGGCCGCAGCCTCCGCGACCGCCGGGTGTCCGACCGCCGCATTCTCCAGCTCAACAGAGCTGATCCACTCGCCGCCGGACTTGATGACGTCCTTGGCCCGGTCGGTAATCTGCATCGTTCCGTCCGCATGCAGAACCGCGATATCGCCGGTGTCGAACCAGCAATCCGCGTCGATCGCGTCGGTTTCCGCTTTGAAATAGCGCTTGACGATCCAGGGGCCGCGACACTGGAGCCGACCTGACGACGCCCCATCGCGCGGCTGCACCACGCCGGCGTCATCGACGGTGCGCAGCTCGACCCCGAACGGCGCCCTACCCTGCATCGCGACCTGATCGACCTGCTGCTCGAACGATAGCGCGTCCCAATCCGGCGATCGCGCACCCATGGTGCCGATCGGCGAGGTTTCGGTCATGCCCCAGGCATGATTGACGCGGATGCCCATGCGCATCAACCGTTCGATCATCGCACGCGGCGCGGCCGAACCGCCGATGGTCACGAGCTGCAGGTGTCGCGGCTGCTCACCGGTTCGATCGATGTGCGCGAACATCGCCAGCCAGACGGTGGGTACCCCTGCCGAATGCGTCACGCCTTCGCGGTTCATGAGCTCACATAGCACCTGCCCGTCATTCACCGCCGAGTAGACGAGCTTGCAACCGGCCGCCGCCGCCGCGAAGGGCAGCCCCCATGCGGCCGCGTGAAACAAGGGAACGATCGGCAGGATCACCGCGCGCGCATCAAGGTTGAACACTGCCGGCTGCATCTCGGCCAGCGCGTGGATCACCGTCGAGCGATGCGAGTAGAGCACGCCTTTCGGATCGCCGGTGGTGCCGCTGGTGTAGCAGAGCATGCACGGCTCGCGTTCCGGACCTTCCATCCACGAATATTCGCCGTCCTCGGCTTCGACCAGCGCGCGGAACCCCGTTTCCCCCTCGCCATCCATGACGATATAGTGCTCGATCGTCGTCCACTGTGCACGAAACCGGTCCACGATCGGCTGGAACGCCCGATCGTAAAGCAGCACGCGATCCTCCGCATGGGTGGCGATGTAGACGAGCTGATCGTCGAACAGCCGCGGGTTGATGGTGTGGATCACACCACCCATACCGATCGCGCCGTACCAGGCTGCAAGATGGTGGCCGTGGTTCATCGCCAGCGTCGCGATGCGGTCTCCGGGTCCGCAGCCGAGCCGCCGGAGCGCCTGTGCCAGGCGCCGCGCGTCGTGGGCGATGCCGGCCCAATCGGTGCGCGTCTCCGTGCCATCGGCCCACCGGCTGACGATCTCGCGCGACGGGTGCTCGCGTGCGGCGTGATCGAGCAGACGTGGCACCCTGAGCTCGAAGTCCTGCATCCCGCCCAGCATCGTCGCTCTCCTTGTTGCGGAGATGATACGGAGGGTGGATGCCGGAGCAAGGGTTGCGCGGTGAGGAAGTATGTCCCCCCACCGATCCGATCGACGCCGCGTCCATGCCATGCATGTAACAGGTCGGCCACGAGACGCCGAGCGATCACCGCGATCCGACGGCCATCAGCCGACGAGTTGCAGCCGCGTCTCGCTCATCCCGAAGGCGCAGCTCGCGACGCCTGACAACGCCTCGATCCGCTCGGCCAGCTCGGCGTCGAGGCGGAAGTCGCGCCCGAGCAGCAGCGTCGCCGCCCCATTCGTGACGGGGAGGGTCAGCCGCACTTCGCCGCGCGCACCGCGATGATCGGCCAGGAGCGCGGCCAGCAACGGCACCGCTCCGACATCGTCCACCACGATCCGGGCCGAGAAGCGGGCGGCAGACGCCAAGCCTTCGAAAGGCTGCACGCGCTTGATCGACACGCGGGGCGCATCCTCCCCGGGCCTTCTGTCCAGCTCGACGGTGGCCAGCGCGCAGGCTCCCACGCGGGCGGCGTCCTCCAGATCCTTGGCGACCGCCTCGTCGAAACAGGTGGCGGTGAACTGGCCGCTGGCGTCCGACAGCTGCGCCATCATGTAGCGCTTGCCGCGCACGGAGGTGCGCCAGCGCGCCTCCTCGACCAGCACCGCCATGGTCGCGCCGGCGCGGGTGCCGTCGTCGGGGATCGACAGCTCGGCCAGGGCGGAAAAGGCGCGGGCGCCGTGCATTGTGGCCAGCTGGCGATGGCGGTCGACGGGGTGGGCCGAGAAGTAGAAGCCGAACGCCTCCTTCTCCTGCTCCATCCGGTCAGCGAGACTCCAGCGGGCGGACTGGGGCAGCCGCACGACGTCGCCGGCAGTGTCGGCGGCACCGAAAAGGCCTCCCTGGCCGCTGGTCGCGGCCTCGTGGGTGCGCTGCGCGACCGCGAGGATGGTCTCGGCAACGGCATGGGTGCCGGCCCGGTTCGCATCCAAGCCGTCGAACGCGCCCGCCGCCGCCAGCGTCTCCAGCTGGCGCTTGTTGAGGAGGCGCGGGTCGACACGGTGGGCGAGGTCGTCGATGTTGGCGAACGTGCCGCGGGACGTGCGCTCCTCCACCAGCCGCTCCATCGCACCCTCACCTACCGATTTGAGCGCGGCCAGCGCGTAACGTATTGACGTCGCGCCATTGTTGGATTCGACGTCGAACTCCGCCGCGCTCGCGTTGATGCAGGGCGGGAGCATGGTGACGCCGAGCCGCCGCGCGTCGTCCACGAAGATCGCGAGCTTCTCGGTGGTCGCCATGTCGTAGCACATCGACGCGGCGAAGAACTCGGCCGGATGATGCGCCTTAAGCCAGGCGGTTTGATAGGCGAGAAGCGCGTAGGCGGCGGCGTGCGACTTGTTGAAGCCATAGCCCGCGAACTTGTCGATGAGGTCGAACAGCTCGTTTGCCTTCGCCTTCGCGATGCCGTTGGTGGCGAGGCAACCGTCGACGAAGGTCTGGCGCTGGGCATCCATTTCCGCCTTGATCTTCTTGCCCATGGCGCGGCGCAGCAGGTCGGCGCCGCCCAGCGAATAGCCGGCGAGCACCTGAGCCGCCTGCATCACCTGTTCCTGGTAGACGAAGATGCCGTAGGTCTCACCCAATATGTCGGCGAGCAGCGGGTGCGGGTAGCTGATCTCCTCGGTACCGCCCTTGCGGCGACCGAACGATGGAATGTTGTCCATCGGACCCGGACGGTAGAGCGAGACCAGCGCGATGATGTCGCCGAAATTGGACGGGCGCACGGCCGACAGCGTGCGGCGCATCCCTTCCGACTCGAGCTGGAATACGCCCACCGTGTCGCCGCGCTGGAGGAGCTGATAGACCGCCGGATCGTCCCAGGTCAGCGCGTCGAGCCGCACCGCCACGCCGCGCTTGGCGAGGAGCTGGACCGCCTTTTGGAGGACGGACAGCGTCTTGAGGCCGAGGAAGTCGAACTTCACCAATCCTGCGCCCTCGACATATTTCATGTCGAACTGGGTGACGGGCATGTCCGAGCGCGGATCGCGGTAGAGCGGCACCAATTGCGCGAGCGGGCGGTCGCCGATGACGACGCCGGCGGCGTGGGTCGAGGAATGGCGCGGGAGCCCTTCCAGCTGACGGGCGAGGTCGAGCAGCCGGCGGACCTGGTTGTCGTTGGCGTATTCGCGCGCGAGCTCGGGCACGCCGTTAAGCGCGCGTTCCAGCGTCCAGGGATCGGTCGGGTGGTTGGGTACAAGCTTCGCCAACCGGTCGACCTGGCCGTAGCTCATCTGGAGCACGCGGCCGGTATCCTTGAGGACGGCGCGCGCCTTCAGCCGGCCAAAAGTGATGATCTGCGCGACATGGTCGCGGCCGTACTTGCCCTGGACGTAGCGGATCACCTCCTCACGCCGGGTTTCGCAGAAGTCGATGTCGAAGTCGGGCATCGACACGCGTTCCGGGTTGAGGAAGCGTTCGAACAGCAGGCCGAGCTTCAACGGATCGAGGTCGGTGATGGTCAGCGCCCAAGCGACCACCGAGCCCGCCCCGGAGCCGCGGCCCGGGCCTACGGGGATGTCGTGGTCCTTGGCCCATTTGATGAAATCGGCGACGATCAGGAAATAGCCGGGGAAGCCCATCTGAACGATGACGTCGACCTCGAACTCCAGGCGAGTGCGGTAGGCATCGCGCCAGCCATCAGCCAAGCCGACGCTTCGCGCTTGCCCATCGATCTCGCGCGGGGCGAACGGCGGTTGAACAGAGCCTTCCTCTGCGTTCGTACCGGGCGAAGTCGAGGCACCCTTCGTCACGCTTTGATCGCGGGCGAGCTCCTCGATCCGGTCCAGCCGCGCCTCCAGCCCCGCGCGGGCGTCCCGGCGGAGCATGTCGGCCTCGCCCGCGAGGTCGCCCGCGAGCGTCGGCAGGATCGGCTTGCGGCTGGGCGCCATCACGGCGCAGCGCTGCGCCACCACCAGCGTGTTGGCGATCGCCTCCGGTAGATCGGCGAACAGGCGGCGCATCTCGTCGGCGGGTTTGAGCCAGGCATGGGCGCAGGTGCGCACGCGATCCTCGGTCTCGACATAGGTCGAATGGGCGATGCACAACATCGTGTCGTGAGCGTCGCCGAACCCCGCCTCGGCGAAGCAGCACGGGTTGGTCGCGACCAGCGGCAGGTCGCGGGCATAGGCGAGGTCGATCAGCGCCGCCTCCGCCGCGGTCTCGACCGGGTCGTCGCGGCGGGCGAGCTCCAGGTAGAGCCGGTCGCCGAACATCGCCTGGAGCCGGTCGCAATAGGCGGCGGCGCGCGCGGGCTGATCCTCGGCGAAGAGACGGGCGAGCGCCCCCTCCCCACCTGCGGTCAACGCCAGGATGCCGTCGGCGTGCGCGGCGAGCGTATCGAGGTCGACATGGGCGGGGTGGTCGATCGGCCGGCCGAGATGCGCCGCCGAGACCAGCGCGCACAGATTGTCATACCCCCCCTCGTCCTGCGCGTAGAGCGCGATCCAGTCGAGCACCGGCGCCGCGCCGTCGGGCATGTCGGGGCGGCGGACGGAGAGCATGGTGCCGATGATCGGCTGCACCCCGTCCTTCTTGGCCGCGTCGGAGAAGGCCATGGCGGCGTAGAGGCCGTTGCGGTCGGTCAGCCCCGCCGCGGGGAAGCGCAGGCTGCGCGCCTGCTTCGCGATCGCCTTGGGTTCGATCGCGCCATCGAGCATCGTGTAGCTGGAGAAGATACGGAGCGGCACGAACCCGGAATGCATCGGGGGCATGTAGCGGTGCGGGGATGATTCGACCACCGGTAAGACGGCCACGATGATGCCGATGCGGAAGCGAACCCATCACCATGCCCGACCCGGTTCAGCATGGTTGAGCGCCCCGCGGACGGTGATCGTTGCCCGGCGGAGGCGGGGGCCGCTGAGCAGGTTGGCCAGCTGCCGCGCTCTTATATGGGCTGGCCTGAGCCGGTTTCAGATCGGTTTGCCCTACCTCCGTTCGGCCTGATCAAAATCGAAGGCCAAGCATCGTGGGAGTGCGTCGACTGCGCTCAGCACGAACGGTTCGACTTGGCTGAGAGCCTTCTAGAGCAGCGCCTCGATGTCGGCCGCGAGATCCTCCGGCTTCACCGTCGGCGCATAGCGGCGGACCGCCCTGCCCTCGCGATCGACCAGGAACTTGGTGAAGTTCCACTTGATGGAGGTCGATCCCATCAGCCCCGGCGCGTCCTTGCGAAGGCGGCGGAACAGCGGATCGGCGCCCGACCCGTTCACCTCCACCTTGGCGAAGACGGGAAAGGTCACGTCGTAGGCGGTGCGGCAGAAGGTCGCGATCTCGGCGGCGTCGCCGGGCTCCTGCGCGCCGAACTGGTTGCATGGAAAAGCGAGCACGGCGAAGCCGCGATCGGCGTAGCGGCGGTGAAGCGCCTCCAAGCCTTCATATTGGGGCGTGAATCCACAGCGCGACGCGGTGTTGACGACGAGAAGGGTTTTGCCCCGCCAGGTGTCGAGCGAGGCCTCGCCGCCGTCGGCCGCCCGGACGGTCATGTCGGTGATCGCGGTCATGCGTGACGCTCCAGCTGCCGGTCGAGGTTGAGCCGCACCTGCGGCCATTCATGCGCGAGGATCGAATAGACCACCGAGTCGCGGATCGACCCGTCGGCGGTGACGAGGTGACCGCGGAGCACGCCGTCCTGCCGCGCGCCGAGCCGCTCGATCGCGACGCGCGACTGGCGGTTCATCCAGTTGGTGCGGAGCTGGACGCACTGGCAATCGAGCCGGTCGAAAGCGTGGCCGAGGAGCAGCCGCTTGGCCTCCGTGTTGAGGCCGGTGCGCTGGACGCGCCGGGCGTAGACGGTGCCGCCGATCTCCAGCCGGCGATGCGCCTCCGCCATCCGCATGTAGCGGGTGACGCCGGCGATCGCGCCGGCGGCGTCGAGGACGGTGAAGGGCATGGCGCGGCCGGCCGCAGCCTCCTCCTCCAACCGGTCGTACCAGGTGTCGACCGTGCGCTCGTCCGGTACGGCCGTGGCGAAGACGTGGTCTAGCCCGGTCGCGAACGCCGCGACGATCGCGTCGCGGTCGGCGCGGGCGAGCGGGCGCAGGGTGACGTGGGTGCCGGCGAGCGTCGGGGGCGTCCGCCAGCCGGTCACGCCCGGCCCCTCGCGCGCCAGTTGGTCACACCAGCGTTCCGTCGTGGAGGCGGACCAGACGATCCATTTTGGCCGCGAGCCGCTCGTTGTGGGTGGCGACCAGCGCCGCCGAGCCCTCCCCGCGGACGAGGCGCAGGAACTCGGCCAGGACGATGTCGGCGGTATGTTCGTCGAGGTTGCCGGTGGGCTCGTCGGCGAGGACCAAGGCGGGACGGTTGGCGAGCGCGCGGGCGACCGCCACGCGCTGCTGCTCGCCGCCCGACAGCTGGCTGGGCCGGTGGGTCAGCCGATGGCCGATGCCGAGCGTCGCCAGCAGCGACTCGGCGCGTGCGCGCGCCGCCTCGCGCGTGGCGCCGTGGATGAGCTGGGGCAGGACGACGTTCTCCGTCGCGTCGAAATCGGGCAGGAGGTGATGGAACTGGTAGACGAAGCCGAGCCGGTCGCGGCGCACGCGGGTGCGCCCGGCCGCGTCGAGCCGCGCCGCCTCCTCCCCCGCGATCCGGATCGAGCCGGAGAAGCCGCCTTCGAGCAGGCCGACCGCCTGGAGGAGGGTCGACTTGCCCGAGCCCGACGGGCCGAGCAGCGCGACGATCTCGCCCGGCGCGACCTGGAGGTCGACGCCGCGCAGGACGTCGATCGTCTCGCCGCCCTGCGTGAAGCTGCGCGCGAGGTCGCAGGTCGCGAGAACCGGCTCACTCATAGCGCAGCACCTGCACGGGATCGGTGTTGGCCGCCTTGAACGCGGGGTAGAGCGTCGCGAGAAAGGTGAGGAGGAGCGCCATGACGATGATCGCCGTGACCTCGACCGGGTCGGTCTTCGACGGCAGCTCGGTAAGATAGCGGATCGACGGATCCCAGAGGTTCTGCCCGGTGACGAACTGGACGAAGCCGACCACCGCCTGGCGGAAGAACAGGAACACCGCGCCCAGCACCAGCCCCGCGACCGTGCCGAGCACGCCGATGGTGGTGCCGACGGTGATGAAGATGCGCAGCAGCGCCGTCCGGCTCGCGCCCATGGTCCGGAGGATCGCGATGTCGCGCGTCTTGGAACGCACCAGCATGATCAGCGAGGACGCGATGTTGAACGCGGCGACCAGGATGATGATGCACAGTACCACGAACATCGCCACCCGCTCCACTGCTAGCGCCTCGAAGATCTGGGCGTTCATCGAGCGCCAGTCCTGGATCGCGGCGCTGCCGGTCAGCCGCTCGGCCAGCGGCTTCAGGATCTCGCCGACCCGGTCGGGGTCGACCGTGTCGATCTTGATGGAGCTGACCGTGTCGCCCATCAGCAGCAAGGTCTGCGTGTCCTCCACCGGCATGATGACGTAGAGCTTGTCGAAGTCCCACAGACCGATCTCGAAGATCGCGCCGACGCGGTAGCTGACGATCCGCGGCACGGTGCCGAAGGGCGTGGTCTGTCCCTGCGGGCTGAACAGCGAGATCTCCGAGCCGACCTGCGCGCCCAGCGACTCCGCCAGGCGCGAGCCGATCGCGACGGTGCCGGCGCCCGCGCGCACGTCCGCCAGCGTGCCGGCGAGGACCTTGGCGTTCAATTCGGCATTGGCGCGGATGTCGGCGACGCGCATGCCGCGGACCAGCACCGGCTCCGCCCGGCCGTTGTAGGTGGCGGCGAGCGGCTGCTCGATCATCGGCAGCGCGGCGGTGACGCCGGGGGTACGCCGCGCCGCCTCCGCCACGGCGCGCCAGTCCGGCAGCCGGCCGTTATAGCCCTGCACCACGGCATGGCCGTTCAGCCCGACGATCTTGTCGAACAGCTCCGCGCGGAAACCGTTCATGACGCTCATGACGATCACCAGCGCGGCGACGCCGAGCATCACCGCACCCAGGCTGAACGCCGCCACGAGGACGATGAACCGCTCGCCCCGGCCCGGCAGCAGGTAGCGGCGGGCGATCATGCGTTCGTAACGGGACAGGATCATGGCAGGCCCCAGGCTCTAGGAGCGAGGCCGGTCGGTGGCAACGGCCCTTGTTGCGGAATCGTCACACGCGCGCGCCAATCGTCGCGGAGCGGCAACACGGCGCATGACAAGCCGGAACGCTTCACCTAGCAAGACCTCACTTGAGACACAGGCAACGGCCGTGGTTCGGGGAAGAACGACCGGCAAGCTCCGCTCCACGACAGAGCGCGCGGGCGGCGGGTCACCAAGGGGGCTGACGAGCGATCGTCACGCAGGCGCCCGGATCGGCAACGGTCCGGGCGTTTGCCGTTGCGAGATCCCCCTTGGCTGGCGACCGAAGCCGACGCGACGGGGGAGCTTCCACACTGCCCGCCGCGCCGGCCCCGCAGCCCGGCCCTGCCGCCGGGCACCTGAACGGCGTCAGAACGCGCGCGACACAGTGATGCCATAGGTGCGCGGGTCGCCCGGCTGGCCCACCACCAGCCCGGTCGAGCCCGACTGGGTCGCGAGCAGCTCGAAATAGTCGCGGTCGAACGCGTTGCGCAGCCAGCCCCAGACGTTCCAGCTGCCCGGCGCCTTGTAGCCGAGGCGAAAGTTCGACAGCGCGTAGCCGCGCACGTCGGTGTAGCGCGACCGCGACGGGTTGGAGGAGAAGCGCGAGCGGTAACTGCCGTCGAACCCCAGGTAGAACTGGCCGTCGAGACCGCCGAGCCGCGCGGGGACGCCATACTCCGCGCCGTAGGAGAAGGCCCATTTGGAAATGCCGGGTAAGACCTGCCCCGATATGTCGCAATTGGCAGGGCTGATCCCGCCCGGCGTGCCCGGCGCGCTCGGCATCTGGCCCGGCGCGGCGGCGGTGCCGCCCGACAGCTCGGGCGGGCACGGCGCGTCGACGAAGCGGACATATTCGGCGTCGGTGAAGGCGGCGTTGGCGTAGAGGTTGAGCCGCGCGGTGGGACGATACGCCGAGTCGATCTCGACCCCGCGGGTGCGCACCCTGCCGGCATTGGCGAGGTACCCGCGCAGGACGCCCAGCTGGCCGTTGGTGACGGTCGCCTGATAGTCGGAAATCTCTGTCCAGAAGGCGGCGAGGTTCACCGTCGCGCGGCGGTTCGCGAATTGGGTCTTCAGCCCGAGCTCGAAATGGTTGACCTTCTCCGGATCGACGGTGGCGGCGGCGAGGATCGGCGCGTTGGCGGCGTCGAGCGGCAGGCCCGACAGGTTGATGCCCCCCGACTTGTAGCTGCGCGCGTAGGTCGCGTAGGAGTGGACGTCATCGCTGAAGTCGTAGGCGACCGTGAGGTCCCCCGACAGGTTCCAGTTGCTGAAATCCGGCCGGTAGCTCTGCGGCGCCAGCACGCCGCGTTGGGCATTGGTCAGCGTCGTCGAGCCCGCCGCCGTCGTGACCACGGACACGTAGGAGCCCTTCTTCTCGTCATAGTTGAGCCGGACGCCCGGCGAGATCGAGAGCCGGTCGGTGGCGTGCCAGGTCAGCTTGCCGAACAACGCCGCCGACGTGTTGGTGAAGCCGATCGTGTTGCGGGCGGTGAGGCCGTCGGTGCCGGCGGCGCCGAGAAAGGCGGGCGCCGCCGCACCCTGGACCTGCAGCCCTTGCGTGTCGATGCGCTGGTGGAAGTAGAAGGCGCCGGCGACATAGTCGACCGCGCGGCTCCCGTTGGAGGCGATGCGGAGTTCCTGCGTGACCTGGTCCTGCTGCGACGGGTTGGCGGACACGGTGGTGATCGGCAGCCCGATGAAGTCGCGGTCGTTGGACGGGCGCCAGTTCCAGAAGCGCCAGGCCGTGACCGAGGTCAACGTCGCGGCGCCGAGGTCCAACTCACCCACGACCGACAGGCCGCCGATCTCCTGCTTCGCGCGAAGATCGGTGTCGACGTCGGTGACGCGGTCGAACGGGTCGGTCGAGGGCACGCGATAGCCCTGCGCCGCGGCCAGCGCCGCGTACTGCCGCCCCAGCGGTCGCTGGGTGGCGCCGACCCGGGCGTAATACTGCACGCAGCAGTTCGGGTCCTGGTGGTTGTAGTCGCCCGACAGGGTGAGATCGAGCGTGGGGGTCGCGCGCCAGAGCAGCTGCGCGCGCACAGACTGGTTGTCCTGGCCGTTCTGCCACTCGTTCTGGCGCACGTTGCGGATCGTGCCGCGACGGCTGGTGAGCGAGGTCGACAGGCGGATCGCGACCCGGTCCTCAACCAGCGGCCCCGACACCGACGCCTTGCCCTGGACGAAGTCGTAATTGCCGACCGACAGCTCGGCCCGCCCCTCCGGCGAGAAGCTGGGCGCGCGTGTGTAGATGTTGATAGCGCCGGCCGTGGTGTTCTTGCCGTAGAGCGTTCCCTGAGGGCCGCGCAGCACCTCGATCCGCTCGGTATCGGTGAAGTCGAACGTCGCCGACGCGATGCGGCTGTAATAGACGCCGTCGACATAGATGCCGACGCCCTGTTCGATGCCGTCGTTGGTGAGGCCGAACGGCGCGCCGAGACCGCGGATGTTGGCGGCGGAGTTGCGCGGGTTGGTCGAGTAGAATTGCAGGGATGGCTGAAGCTGGGTGAGTCGGTTGACATTGTACGCCCCCGTTTCCGCCAACGCCGCGCCGCCGATCACCGACACCGCCAGCGGCACGCGTTGGACCGACTCCGACCGGCGGCGCGCGGTGACGACGATGTCGCCGGCCGCCTGCTGGGCCGGGCCGAGCCGGCCTTCCGCCCCCTGCTCCGCATCGGCCAGCGCGTCCATCGGCGGCCCGGCGGTCTGGTCGGCCGGGCTGGCGGCGGTTGCGGTCTGCGCCGCCATCAGCAGGGCGAGCGTGATCGTCATGCGCGAGTTCCCCTTCGATCGTCGCGCTAAACTCCCCTATCCAGGTGGGAGATCAACGAAGCGATAGCTTGGGC
>Ga0325400_1006171_pt1 | contig 11375 bp, 12 predicted proteins | sample PopdelMetagenome_2_FD_205662 | JGI IMG/M metagenome (GOLD analysis project Ga0325400, IMG submission 205662) | Populus deltoides microbial communities from Bellville, Georgia, United States - Xylem-PdKOR-R1 | ecosystem: Host-associated > Plants > Phyllosphere > Stem > Wood/Secondary xylem...
CACCGCTATCCACTTGAGATATTTATTTATTTATTTTATAACGAGAAGATGTTTATTATTCTAACATAAGTAAAATCATGCATTCAGCCAACGAGACAGCTCATTTGAGATACTTAAGAATATCTAAGCTCGGCAGCAATGCAAAAGCCGCGAGGCCCGCCACTTTCTCTGTTTTTTTTTTTTTAAAGAATCATTCCACTTACCGAGCTACCATCACCACTCCTTTGACCGATCAATCAAAACTCACCAAATAGCACGAGCCAATAGTTTCCAAACACCCGATTGGGCTGTCAACTTCTCCAATCACAGCCAATGACCACAGACCACCAAGTCAAGTCGGCTAGTCTTCGACCCGGCCTGTTTCTCTCTTACCACAAGATATAAAAACAACCATACGACTTGCGAGTTTGATTTTCACCATTTCTGCTAAAAAAAAAGGAACCTCAGTGACAAAATCGAGAGGGAGAGAGAGGCTAAACTCACATAAATGCATGACGAAGCTTGAATAATCATCACTGGTGGAGGAGGAACAACTGCCTACCATGGACAACACCACCGGCATCGCCATAGCTTCACCAAAACCAAACAAAAAGCGAGTTAAAGATGGCGGAGGACATGCAAAGAACGGCGAAGAGGAAGAGGAGTGTGACGTTGAGGCGTGGGATACACTGAGCAAGAGTTTCAAGCAGGTGCAGAGCGTACTGGATCACAACCGTGACTTGATTCGACAAGTGAACGCCAATCACCAGTCGAAGATTCCAGATAATCTTGTTAAAAACGTTTCATTAATTCGCGAGATTAATGGAAATATATCCAAGGTAATGTCGGTTTACTCCGATTTATCGGTCAATTTCTCCAATATTGTTCAGGAACGGCGTCGCGTCAAGAATAGAGGACAAAGCAATTTGGAGAACAATAGCAACGAGTCTTGAAATCAATCAGTTAAAGTAATCTCGATCATTTTTACTTGATCATGCTTAGTCAGTCAATTAATAATAATCTCTGATTCTGTTTTGAGTGTCTGTCGCGTGTGTCTGTTTGTGTTGTTTTGAGTCGTCGTTTATAAGTTAGTCAGTCTCCTGGTGGGTGATTGTGGTGGAGAGGGAGGTCTGGTGGTGATAATGATGGTTATGTATGCTTACACGGTGTTTGTTGTTATGTTTTATAAGGACGATGAATTGAAGGCTGGTTTTACTGCATTGTATCCCCGAACCCCGCAGACGTAATAAGGTATTTATGTTCTGTTTGCCTTTTATCTTTGCTTCCATGTGTTTTATTGATTCATTTGCTGTCGCGGATGGGTGGGAGAAATTTTGCAATCAGGCAGCTAGGTCTGTGATTTTGCTCCTTAAAAAGTTCTTATTTATGATACTGGCTAGAGGGTACAAAATGAAGTCGTGAATCGATGCAGCATTTTGTTGAAGCTGATTGTGTCGGTTGTAGGTAGAATATAATTTTGTAGATGCATTGATGAAGTCAAGTTTCATGTTTTTGAATTCTCAAATGATAACATGTACTGAATTTGGAACGTAGTGTCATTGTAGTATAAGAATCTGGAAAACAGAGAGGAAGTAACATGTTGCGGCATATTTTACCACCATGTCACAATTCTGCAACCTCCCTGCTCTTTAGAATGGTCATGGAAAGTGGTTGCTGCAGCTATTTGGGTGATTGTTTGGGCATCTTAAACAGGCCCTCTGTTGGAACTTGGGTGACTGCAAAAGACTATTCAGGCCTAAACTTGGTAGGATCGAGGTGAACTGCCAAATCTTTGACTCTGCTTTTGTTGGACAGTTGTTGCTGCAACCAGCACTGCTAGATATACTTTCTTTCCATATGATGACTTTGTGGATGATAATATGGATGTTGAACTTGGATTAGGGGAACTGTCAAATTATTAACTATGATTTAGATATTCATGCCAGTCTGTTGTATTAGGCCTGCGCTTTTAGATTCTTAAAACCTTTAAGGAGGTAGATTCTCAAAACCTTTTAGCCATCTTGACTGAAAAAAAGTACAGAATTTGTTGTGTGCATGGTTGGACTTTTGGCATGCCTTGGGAACTTGGATTGTTCTCACAGTATTGGCAGTCATTGTTAGAGGCTAGGTTTATGTTGTCTAACATATTTAAAAACTGATTCGTGTTAAGGCTAATCAATCCGCGGTTCCAAGTTTTGTGAGTGTATATTATCTGGGTTAATAGGCAGGAGCCCAGGGGGAATCTGAAGACATCCTTCAATTAGGACATGATAAAACCAAGCCATCAAGTAATGTTTCTCAAGAAGTACGGAAAAATACGCAAAACACAAATTCTGATTCCCCACAACCATATGCTTCGATTTGTGAGACTGCTGTCTTATGGTACAAGTTCTTAACAAACCTACTTTCCCTCTATCTAACAAATTCTCTGGCCATAGGATAGCTATGTTAGTACTCCAAAGAATGTCATTTTCCTTGTTGACATATATGGTGAGTTGTATATGTTATTTATGCATTTCGAATTCTGGAAATGGTTGATCTGTGGCAATAAATTCTAGATGAAATTTACAGTGGAAAGGGAAATGTATTTGTTGTTTTTTCTGTTGTTAGTGAAATAGACATGGTTGGAGGAGCAAGAGGAAGGAAATGTGAATTGTTGACATGATACAGGTCATCAACAACTGGTTCTACAGGCAGATAGAGATGACGTTTTCAAGGTAGCACATGATGAAGATTGAGGGCATTGAGGGTTGAGGTTAAAGGGCCATAGTTCACATATTTCTTTCATTAAAAAAGCAGGAGGTTAATTATTTGATCATCCAGGTTGTGACAGAGATGAAAAAAATGATATGGTGGTTCTGGTACTGAGGTGATGGTAACGGATAAAGAATTTTTCATTCATCAAAGATCCTTTTCAAGCTTGCTATTACCTTGAGATATCTAGATTTGAGATGGGTTCTTTCAACTGATAAAGCTATAAAGGCAACAAAATCAGGCAAGTTCGTATGATAAATAAGACAGAAAAGGTCTGGTCCTTCAAACTATATCGTGTCTTTGCCCTGATCTCTAGTGCTTCTAGTTTCTTAGAACATTAATCTCTGCTATCAATGTAACATGAACCACTTTGAGCAGTTTTCGGAGTCTGTTAATACTGCGGAAACGATGAACTTTTTGCTGGTCACACCGCAGGCTAATATAATTCCCTCTTTGTTTTCTCTCAGTATTGTCTGAATCAGTAGTTAAATTATTCTTCTTTGTTAAATAATCCGTTCGCTCAGTTGTTTTTTATGCTAAAGAACTCTAGGAAGGTAAATCCGTATTAAGATGTGGATTAATGGCATGAATTTGGTTTAGTGGACAGTTCAACATGGGCAAAAGAAAGGAAGAGGAAATGGATTTAACTTCTGACTGCCAAAAATATTAAAATTGTTAGCGGGGCAACTGTCTTGTGCGGCTTTGATTTTTTCTGGTTAGGTTCAAACAGAGCTGCCCACATGGAAGATGCCAATCCCCTAATTTTTATTTTTTTTTGGTTCAAGCTATATTGGTTGCAACAGTCCAAGTTCACGTACCTAGATTCTTGATCTGTATTAGGCCGTAGGTGACATCAATTTTTTTTTAACTTAAAAAAAATGTAAAGGTATTAGAAAATAAAAAATTCAAAATATACATAATATTGAGATGGTGGTATATTTAATGAATTTTTTTTTTAAAAAAAATATTAAGATGATAATATATTGGCTCAACTCGGGTTAGCTATGATTAACCCGTAAAATTCATGATATAGGGTAGAAGAATGTAATAATCTTATGGAATTCAAATTGAAACAAAATTCTGATTAACTAAACATTAAAGGCTAAAATAAACAATTCAATTAAAAAAGGGACAATAAAGCTATATTTAAGCAAACAAAAATATCATAAAGTAAGTATATCATGCTTATATTTAAACAATTAGTTTAATTTAATTCAAAACCAAAATTTTTTTTTAAAAAATAAATTTAACAAAGAACAATACATGAAAAAACCTGAGATAACTTGTGTCATTTTTAATTAGTGAAAAATTCTACAAAAAAATTAAAAAATATCAGAGTTAAATCTCCAATTAAAATTAAATATTGAATAATAAAATTAAAAAAGCATGAATTAAAATAAATAAATAAACTCAAGTGAATCTTCTAAATATGGGTTAATCTTCTAAATTCACAATTTGATAAATCATAGACTTGAGCTCAATTAAGAAGCATCATTCAATGTTAAAGGATAAAATTTTAAAAAAATTAATTTAAAAATATTGCAAGGTAAAAAAAAAAAATAGGATGTAATCATAAATAAAATAAATTTTAAAATAATCTCAAATAAAATAGATAATAATATGAAAGTTGACATATTAAATAATTAAAATAAAAACAAATTTTATTTCTATAAAATAATTTAAATAAAAAAATATCTATTAAAATAAAACAAAATCCCAAAAACAAAAACAAATTAGAAGTTGTGCACGTAAATTAAGAAGAGAGAGATGTGACGAATTAGAAAACATCAAGGAACGATGTTTTTCACTTTCATAAATCATCTTCTATATTTTGATAAATCATCACATGTGCCGCTTAAACACGAAAAGAAGATTTATTTGCTTGCTGGCATATCTAACGCATGCACCAACAACTCTTCTTTGCTTTTTGGTGCGTTACACGGACTAAAATCAAGTGCAGGGTTTACGTTGCTGCAATTTGAATTTTAGATTTTTAAATCCTGCAAACAGGTTAATTACCTTTTACTTGAGTGATCTTCGCATAAATCTTTTTTTCTGATTAGGTAAATAAATATATAAACTTAACTAACCAAAATCTTCTGCACTTGATGCATCAAAATAATTATGAGCCAAATAACAATCCATCACTGGTAATCTTTGAGTTGCATTTGGTACATTGTCGGCACCGGAAAGCATTTTATAGCGGCCATTTAAAACAAATTTAAAAACTCCGTGCACACCGATTCACCTTAAGCGGCCTTCTTTCTACATGAGGTGAAAATAACTCCCACTATCACCAAATTATGTGGGTTCCCGGGGCAAGGGTGGTGAACACTTATAGAGGGAGTTCACCGCTGTCTGCAATCACGACCTTGCTCTTGGGGGTGCCATTTTGCCTGCCTTCAGCTTCCATCTTGTAAACCACATCCATTCCAGACATGACCTTACCAAACACAACATGTCTGCCATCCAACCTGTACACAGTTTGAATACTCAGTTTACAATTCAGTACCAGATTAGAGCAGCGTTGCAGGTGCATCTCACACCAATTTTTTTTTTTTAAAAAAAAAAACATGTAATTACCAGCTAGTTGTCACGGTTGTGATGAAGAATTGTGAACCATTTGTATCAGGACCAGCATTTGCCATTGATAAAGTCCCTGTACACAAGTAGATCATGTTCATCATACTTGCAACCACGAGATTGTTATTGAAAACTACAGAACATATCACCTACCAGGTCCAGTGTGCTTCAACTTGAAATTCTCATCAGCAAAGTTCTCCCCATAAATTGATTCCCCCCCTCTTCCATCACCAAGTGTAAAATCACCTCCTTGGATCATAAAGCTGGGAATAATCCTGTGGAATACATTCCCCTTGTAGTGAAGAGGTTTCCCGTCCTTTCCAATACCCTTTTCCCCTGCAATAAAAAATAATTGTATGGTATGAAATCAGCTTTTATATGTTCCTTGTATGTTGCCAAGATCATGGGGTCATTCTATGAAAAAGAAACTACAGCCAAATACATTATTCTATTTCTAAGAAACGGTCCAGCGAAAAAAAAAATGGCACTTTAATTGTTCTCTGTAGGGCTTTCAAGAATATTACAACTTTCCATGTCAGCAGTTAGATAGATATTCATGAACAATTAGACAATCAACACTCAGAGATGACAATGCCAGAGATGTTATATGTTCAGTAAAAAAACAAAGTCCAGTTACTTCTGAAACGGATTAATCATGATGCAGATAGGAAATGATTAATCATTAGAAAAATGTTGATAAAAATAGACGATTAGTTTAGCAGCTTACCGGTGCACAGTGCCCGGAAATTTTCTGCAAATTGGAAATATTAACTACTTAATAACATTCCGAATCAAGTAAAAAAAACAAGCAAGAAACCAAATTCAACAGACGTAAAATTATACCTGCGGTTTTTGGAACTGTCTTGCCAAATAGTCCCATGGTAATGCGACCTATGAATAGATGTGTTACTTCTAAAACAAATTTAGAGAACAAACCAACGCAAAACATATAACTGAAAAAGCTCAACAGTTATTATAACTCTAATAATAAATATGGCCAACTATATTGTCCTTATCTCAGAGATATCAAACATCATCTTGAAAGCCAGAAACTCCATCAAGCATAAACAGAGAAATAGACCAGTTTTCTTTAAAGCACAGGCACCTAGCAACTTCATCACGGAATTTTTAGTAAAGTTACAAAGAGAGTGCAGCTAATTTCAAACTGGAAGCGGATACGACAAAACTTGTAAAAGGAATAAATTATACAAACTAAACTTCCAAGTTATTTTTCTAATTATTTATACAAACTGAAGGCTCGGGATGGATTTAGGGTTCTTTGTGCGATCCAGTTTTTAGGGGGAATTTTTCCATGCTATAAAATCACCCATAAAACGACCACAACTTCAAATCACAGATGTAAAGATTTTCATTCAGCAAAATAACTATTATTACAACATAGAGCTCCTAGAAAATTGATTTTGTGTCATCGAATTACAATATACAATGTGAAATCATAGTTTTAAATTCACAAGAGAGAGAGAGAGATGAAACCGGCACAAATTGTATTTTCAATATAATTCACAAAAAAAAAAACATACCAGCTGGCTTTCCATCAATCTCAACATCAAAGTAAACTTTATGGGTAATCTCCTTTAAATCTTCTTTCGATTTCTTCGCCTGAAAATAAAAGGCAACTCAGATTTTTAGCTTTATATCCACAATATTCCACCGATCGTTGCCAAAGATTCATTTGCCAATCAGCAACCAAAATAGAGAAATGCAATATCATAAAAAAAAATCTCTTAATTTTTTTACAGAATCAACGGAGCATCGTAGCTGACAGATCCAGATAAATTAATCAAACAAGTGATCTTACAATAAAATAGGTATAGATTAGAATACCTGGGTGACTGCTAGGGTTCCAAAAAGGACTAAAGTCCACAGCAGAGTAACAGCCAACAATCCCGATCTTGCCATCTCCGCTTCTGAGGGGTTTTGCTGACGAGAAACTACAGGGAGGATTTTTATTTTTTATATTATACAGGAAGGAAGTAGCAGCTGGAACGATTGTCAAATGGGATTGTACCGCGTGGCTAGTGGGATATTTTCTTACAATTACAAATTACAAATAAAAATAAAAAATCATTGGTGTTTTGATTAAGATTGTGCACAGTGTAACATAGAGTAAAATAACTGATGTTTCTCTTAAAAACACTAAATAATTAAACAAATATTTAGGATTAATTTTGTATTTTCATATATTTAATGCATTTTATAATTATTCTTATGTTCTTGAAAGGAAAAAAAAACACAACTAATGTTTGGTGGACTATTTCAAAATTTCTTTTTTTTTTTACAATGTAATTACCTCACAGTTCCTGGATTTTTTTTTTTTTTTGCCAAAGATAAAGGGATATTTTTGGTTTTTTAACCTTGTTTTTTTTTTTTTGCAATTGTCGTGTTGGGTCAATGGTGTTATGATATTTTTATAAATCATAAAAAAAAAAGTGATTGGCACGTGCCAACAGGTGGGGAGGCGCTAGCGCCCTTCAACAAGGTGTGTGACGCCTCCTGGTAGCCGTTGGTTGCCTTTAAGGACGGCGTTCGAAGCGGCGCGCCACTCCTTATACGGTGGGCTGACATGTATCAGCTGTAAGGGCACAATGGAGCTCCAACAACAATTTTTCTTCTCCCTCTATTTTCTCTCTCCTTCACCTCAAAAGATGTGTTGTCCTTACAAAACTACAAAACGGTCCTTAATCTTTTAATTGTATTGAATTTGATTTAGTTTTTTTTTAATTCTATCCATTAACATTTGATTTTTTTTTAATTATATTTATTCCTCATTCTTTTGAATTCTATTTATTTTGCTATTGGATTTTATTTTTTTGATTTCATCCCTAATCATTTGATTTTAATTCTATTTTTTGTTTGTTGAATTTGATCATCATTCTTATCATTGCAATTCTTTGAGTTCTCTTCTCTTCTTGATTGCTTTTTTGGCAATTTCATCACTCATTTTTTAATTTTATTGAATTTTCATATCATATTTGGTGCTTGCTTTTTTTTATCATGCTTTTAAAATCTAACTTGGAATCAACCCTCGTCATGTTTCAGGTCATGGGTTGGGTTGAATGATGGGGTTACCGGGGTCGATCAAAATTTTTTATTGTGCAGGAAGTAAAAATAACATTATTTTGATAAAAAATATAATGGTAAAAGAAAAATCAATGGGAATTAATACTATTTTCCCCTAGCTAATCGCTTGATTTTTTATTCAACTAAAAAGTAAAAATTGTATTATTTCAATAAAAAAAATATGGAGAAAAAAAATTCAATTATGATCCTCTTTTTTTATTGATCTTTCTTTGTTTTGGATTTTTTTTTCATCCATTTCCATTTGATCTTGTTTTGTTTATATATTAAATATGGTACTCATTCTCTTGATTGTTGTTTTTTTTCCTTTTCTTTGTTTTTTTTTCTTTCAATTTTGTCACTCAACATTTTATTTCACTTCTTTTTTTTTCTAGATTTAGTCCTTATTTTTTTAATTGCTCTTTTTTAATCCTTTTCTTAATTTTTTTTCTTTCAATTTTATCATTCGATATTCTATTTCCTTTGTTTTTTTAATCCAATCTTGGTTCTTTCTTTTTTTTATAACTTTTTCTTATTTTATGTATCGATTAAGTCCCTTATTATTTTCTTTCATTAGTTTTTATACTAGGTTTGGTCATCATTATTTTGATTACTATTTATTTTCTTTTTAATTTTTTTGATGGTTAAGAAATTTGTCCAAGATTTTTTTTGGTATTCTATATAGTCATCTCAATTTCATGGTTAGAGTTGTTGGTTTCGAAAATTAGCTTAGTCTAACTTCGGTCCTTTTGTTTTATTTCATCATTTCACATTGGGTTAATAGGCCTTGAACTTTTTATTTTTTTTCCCTTTCCTTCTTATGGGGTTATTCTGGATCACTGGTTAGTCAAGTTAACCTGAATTCACTCATATTATCACAATTTAAATATCTTTTTTATGTTAGAAAAAAATGACTCGCCCCGCAACATAGTGCAGGCATAAAATCTAGTTTAAAAGCTATTCATCCTAGTCAAAAAACTTGCAGCATTTAAGCTATTGTTTTATTATTTGTCCTTTGATACTGTGGGTTGAGCATACATTCATTAGTGTATTCATGTGGGTTCAGTTCTCTCTTTGAAGGCTCCGGGAATGATCTTGTATTCTTAGTGTTAGACTCTACCTGAGGTGTCAACTGGTTAAAGGCCTGGTCAAATCTCACTTGAATAATTGAATTTGATTGAGTCGCGGATGAACTTATTAGATTATGGCTTAAATCTTCAAGTTATCTCAACTTGACCGAGTCAAGTGTTAAAAAATAGTTTGAAAAGAAACTTGGCCCAAGTTAGGCTCTAATCGAAAAATTACTAGATCAACTAGTCAAATTGAGTTGAGTTAAGTTTAATAATGTTTGTGTGTTTAATGACGCAAAAATTTCCAAGATTTAGGATATGAGAAGTAAAAAACACATTATTTATGTTTTAAATATGATCCATGTATTCTATTTAACAATCAACACCTAGACATAAATATATAATGAATGAAATAAATATCATGTTATCTATATATGATGAAACTTTTGTTGATAGGATCAACAATTATTTCTTTTTTCTCTTCATTCAAGTTTAATTACTACTATTTATCTCTCTTTCAATTTGATATTTTTATAATAAATGTCGATAAAACGTTAGTCTAGATAATAAATATCATGCTTCTTGTTGAAATAATTACATAAGAAATAAAAATAAAATCATAATACTTAATTTATTTTATTTTAACACAATCATTTATCAGTCATATTATCCCAATAGTCAACATTATGTATTTAAAATATATGATTATAAATAATTAGAAAAACATTGAACTAAAGTCTAACTAAGCTAAATATTCATGCCTTTTTAACTAATAATACTTATTTATGTGTCAAAATATTTGGTTAAGATTTTTATAAATAGAAAAAAAATCTTAAAAATAAAATGGGTCTAGCGAACATGTCAGACCCAATGAACTTGGACTTGGTAGTTAGCCAAGTCCAAGATATCGTGGGTCGACAAACAAGCCAGATCTAAGGTAACGTGGGCCTAACAAACATGTCAGACCCACAGAACTTGGACTTAGGAGCCAATCAAACCCAAGGTAGCGTGAGTCTGACAAACATATCAGGCCTAAAGAACTTGGACTTGGCAGCTAACCAAGCCCAAGATAATGTGGGTCATGCAAACATGCTAGACCCAAAGCACTTGGAATTGATAGTCAGTCAAGCCCAAGGTACTGTAGGTCTAGAAAACATGTCAGATCTAAAGAACTTGAGCTTGGCGATCAGCCAAGCCTAGGGTAGCATGAGTTTGAAAAACATTCAAGATCCAAGGAATTTGGGCTTGGCAATCAGCCAAGCCCAAGGTAATATGGGTCTGGCAAACATATCAGATCAAAATCATTTGAATCCAACCATTACCAAGTTCTACAACTATATGTTTGATCCTAGACGATCCCTTAAAATAAAAATATTGAAGACAAGATAAACTATAATGCATTTCCATCTAGAATAATCGTTCATTTTGATGTAATGATTTACATATGCTCATAGGTTATACAAGGTCTCTTAAAGGACCTACCATATTTATTGTCTCATTAACGATATGTAAGGGATATTTGTCTCTCATCAATGCCGCTGAAAGCAGAAGACTTTCTAGTCTTTTCCTTATCTGAAAACGATAAGGTTCTAAGGTATAAATACCCTCTGAACCATCCAGGTAAATGTTCTGAACTTCTTATCTCTTAAGGTAAACTTATATAGATTTCAAAGCATTAACCCACTTAAAACTCAATAACAAATATATTTATTTCTTGAATTTAAGGCTCTTTTAAGTCATTTATTGCCTTAAGACAATGATTATATTTTCCATAAATATACTGACTTTATCATCGAAGGACTTTTAAATCCCCCCGATTGGAACTACTTTTGCTAGTACTCAAGCTTTTACCAAAAGTTTGGAATTTTTTAGACTAAAAAGAAGAAATTCAAGTACTTGAATAGATTGATT
>Ga0325400_1006175_pt1 | contig 11372 bp, 7 predicted proteins | sample PopdelMetagenome_2_FD_205662 | JGI IMG/M metagenome (GOLD analysis project Ga0325400, IMG submission 205662) | Populus deltoides microbial communities from Bellville, Georgia, United States - Xylem-PdKOR-R1 | ecosystem: Host-associated > Plants > Phyllosphere > Stem > Wood/Secondary xylem...
TTTCCATAATCTAATGGATTTTTCTAAAATCCTAACCAAACATTCCTAAATATGGTTTATCCTAAATTTTATTCTAAAAATACATTGTTATCCCTTCTAAAATCCCAACAAAATATTTCCAAACATGAACGATAATGGCATGTCAAAAACACCCTTTAGGGCGCACTAGATAGGTGGTTTGCACTACGTCGCAGGTCAGTCTAAATGTTCTCAATACGAGAAAATAATATTCGAACAACAAATGTGGTTAAATTTACTAAACTACAACTCATGATATAAGACCAAAACAACCTGCGGAAAGAAAAGTGAAAAGAAATCGTAAAGTTCAAGACCTAATATAAAAGATTAAAAAAAAATCAAAAAATATAATGCCAAAGAAGCAAACCTGAGCCAACTCGGCCTAACAAAAAGGTTAACTCAACTAATTTGCAATATGAGATATGATACAAAGATAACTCAACAAAAAAAAATCAGAACAAATCAAGAAGCTCAAGGTCCAATAATTCAATGTCAAAAGATGAAAAAAAAAACAATTTTTAAACAAGACCCTAAAAAAGATCGAACTTAAATAGAGTTTATCGTCAAAACTAGTGGATCGAGTTATGAGACTGAGATTACCTTGTAAAAGACAAACATGAAAAAACCACAAAGAACGATTTCAAACCATAAAAAAATTAAAAATTAAAATAATTAAAATTAAAACAATAAGGACTAAATAATACACAAAAATAATTGAAAGAAACTAATCAGGGACTAAATTGAAAAACAAAATAAATGAAGAAAATGATAAAAGAAAAAAAGAAATAAAAAAATGAGGATTAAAATTGAAAACCAAATAGAATTAAATTAAACTCCCAAGGATAAAATAAAAAATAATAATAATGAAAATGATAAAAATAGCAATAAAAAGAATAAGGACCAGGTTGGATTAAAAAAATCTAATTAGATTAAATGATGAGGGATGAAATTAAAAACAAAACAAACTTAAAGAAGCATCAAATCTAAAAAAAATAAAAATTAAAAGAATGACGATTAAACCCAAAATAAATACAAACTAGAGGAAACAATTGAATTTGTCAAAGTTCTCTGGCCCAAGTAGCCCTATTTTATTGATTTATTAATATTATAATAATACATGTTACTAAAAAAACCCCTAAAGGCGTATGAATATTATTAAAAAACAATGATGCAAATACGAAAATACTCTCTCAAAGCAACCTTTGATTTTTCAAAGTCAAATGGTAAACATGCAATTTTACTGTACATAAAATGTGCAAAAACAAAACATCCCCTTTTTTATAGGCCAATATTTTTTAGACTTGAAGGGCACAAATGTTATTTAACTATACAAATAAATCTATAAAGATGCAAAAGCTTATAGACAAAAGGCCAATGTTTTGAGGCCCCAAGAGCAATATAGTATTTTTATTGCACATAAAAAACAAAACTACAACTTTGTCTTCGATCATTTCTTAAATGACATTTGGATCACATGAAAAATATAATTTTACCCCTGCTGTCAAGGCAATTGTTAAAAGTAATGAAAAAATAATTTGTCATTACATTGCTTGAATCCATAATAATTCTCCTCAAAAAGCATAATAAAACCTGAGCCCTTTTAGTTATTTATTAATGAGAGCCATTATAAATTTTGGGTAACACTTTTCTTCTTGACAAATACACCATTTATTTCCCAACATCTTATAAATTGTATGTTTAAACTATATCTTAAAAAGTTTATTCTTGTTTTATTTGATGATATAATGCTTTTCAAATAATATAAAGTAGAACATTTAAAGCTTTTACCCTTACTTGAAGATAGTCCTAGAAAATAGTACGTTTAAAGAAATTAAAGGATTAATATGGAAATCATAATTACAAAATCACTCTATATTTATGTTGATTATACTTAGGCCTTATGTTTAAGCTTTGTTTCATTAATCATGCTAACAAATACCTTAGCGCCAATAAATTAGCATTAGCTTAAGTTAATATTTTTCTTCAAAACAATCATTTAAGTTATCTAGTTTGAGTATAACCAGATTTTAAGAAAAAAATTTGTTTAGAGAATAAAAGAAAAATTAAGAGTTGTTTTTCATTTCAATATCATATATTGATATGAATTAGACTAGTTTCAACTTAAGTATATGTTTTTTCATAAGTGATTGGGCTATTTAGTATGATTAGATGGATGAATAATTTTAATCATTAATTGTACAAGAAAAATCAAGGGCATTATTATTCAAAAACTAATACAATAATAGAAAATAAGCCCATTTTCATTAAAATAAATTATGAAACATATATTGTATTAATGTAATTATCAGAAGTACAACAAGAGAAAGATTGTTCATTATAATAGTTGGAAAGCTTAGGAAAATTCATTTCTAAAGCTAATTCTAATATTTTTCATCTAGCTTTTATTTTATCTGGATTATATAAGCTTTGATTTCCAAAAAGATTTCTTTTTTTGTTCAATCACTAATGTTCAAGGGTATTAAAACCCTGACAACCATGAAGTTCCAATTAAAGATTAATCTTTGTATGTATTTTTATTGGTAACTACAATGTGGAAAACAAGCATTTTTTTTAAAATGATAAAATATTTATGAACTTGAATATCTCTTTTTAAAGAAAAAATGGCAAAATGTCAAGTCCTTACACATGGAAATGAAATAGAGAAATGCTAGTTAGTAGTCCTTTATAGCTTGTTTAAAAACAAATCACATGTTGAATTGAATGCAATTCTACATGTGATTTAAATTCAATTAATAACCTTTTTATAATTTTTATGTTCGAAATAAAATATTAAACCACATAATTGAATTTAATTATACTATTTGAAATACCTATAGAAATGAATTTAATTAGCTATCTTTACTATTTTTCTCTTAAATCATTTTTTTAAGTAGTTTCACCAACAATACAAAAACTTAATAACAATGATGATAATGTTTGCTATGATATTATTGGATTGTCTATTAACTTCTAATCCTCAACCTTGGCTTAGATAATTAAAATTAAGTTGTTAGCAATATTCCTAAAGAGTATTGATATCTCATATAATGCATCTGTTTGTGATACAATCAAGACTATACTAAAAGATCCATTACAAGTTTTAATTGGACCAAATACATGATCAAAGGAAAATAAGCTTAAAAATGCATTCAATAGGCTTATTCAGAGTATTTGAGCCAAAGTTAATTGAAAGAAGGCTATATTTTCAACAAGTGATAATAAGACCTTAGTCAATTTAATTTATGTACAAGAGGGTCCTAATCTATCTACTTCATGAGCTAATTATTTTTGGCAATTAGAAACTTATTTTTTTCTAATGTATAGTTTTACTCTAAAAAGTATTATTCTCGATTCAATCATTGAATTGAATTGAAATTTTATCATGACTTTTTATAGGTGTTTTTTTTTATTGGTTTAAATTTTCAAGTCACTCAAACATCAAGAAGACCTTGCGATAAGGTCCAAAAAATAAAGTGCAGGAATAACATTAGTTTCCTAGTTGATTTAGGATTATTTTTTCTATTTTATTTAGAAAAAAGATTTTCTAGCCTTGTTTAGGAATTTTTACCTAGTATAAATAGTGTTATTTAACTTGTATTTAGGATTTAAAAAAACATTAATAAAAAGATGGCTTGATTATTCAGAAATAAAACTTGTGTGTGAGAGTTTGCTCATACTCTTGATTCCTCATAAAACTACTCTGACTTATCAAAGAATTAACCAAACTTCATGGCATCTTCTATACTTCTCATTTATGTCTTGATTATAAGCATTGGATAAGGGTTGGTTACTTATAGTCTTGGTGCCTCAAGCTCAATCACAAACTTGATCTTAGTTTTTTTAGGAATGGTCAATTTGATTGTGAGTTTCTAAATCTTTATATTCACGAGGTTTACATTAGTTGATATCAAAGTAAGGCTCTAAATCAGGTTATATCATTTTTATTTTTAAATATTTCATAGTTCATTATTGTCGAGTTATTTATCTTCTTTTAAAAACTAGTTGTGATATCAAGTTAAAAAAAGAAAATTATTTATGATCTTGATTAAATAAAATCTTATAAAAAAATTGCAAGAAATTTTTTTTTTAGGGTTTACCGCAAATCTTTATTAAAAAAACATAAATTTCTTGGGGCCTCTTAGTAAAAACAAAAGGTAATTTTTATGTGATTTTTTTTTTTTTTTTTTATTTTTTACAATAATATATATATATATATATATATATATATATATATATATATATATATATAGATAACAAAATAAAAGTCTTTTTGTTATTTTGAGTCATTTAAATCTTATTCCTTTAGTTTCTTATTAGTTTTAGTTTTTTTATTCATATCTTCGTATCATTCATATTTCACATGAATTTGTATTGATATTTGGATTTCATATTCATAATTTTGTATTCAAAGTCTTCAGTCATTATTACTTCTTGAGTCTTTACATTATTTTATTGTTTCCTTAAGATATTAATGTTTGATTTGTTTTGAGTTAGTTCCTTAAAGAACTGAAATATCGAGAATTGAATGGTATAAAGTGAAGGTGAGTATATTAGAGTAAAAGGCCAAAAATTTATATGAAATATAAGAGGAGTGACATCTATTGAGTAACATGATTTTTGCAACTAATTTGATTTTTATCTTTTGATGATGTCCACTAAGAGTGGATCATCACCACTAAAAGATAGAAATAATCTTGAATAGTGTTATTTGGCTTTGCAACAAAAATTGGAGTTGATGAATATAAGGTTTATCGAGTAATGAGTGATATGGATAGTTTAAGAACCGATGTGGCTAATCTTTAAGATGGGTTGGAATGTAGGGGTTTTGAAGGAAGAAGGTCTGCAGGATGGGTTAGAAAAAAATCTTATAGCAAAAAATACAGATAATGAGGCTAAGGATTTTGATAATAACCATGGTGATAGGTTTTGATTATATAAAAACCAAAGGTATAGAGAATTTGTCCACTTGAGCAATTTTGTTATAGGATAGTAGATAAGGAGGATGAATTTTAAGAAGATTTGGATTGATATTTGGGCAATATTAAGATGAAGATTCTGGCTTTTCAAGGAAAAATTACCTAAAAGCTTATTTGAAATGCAAAAAAAAGTGGAGTTGATATTTTATTATTGTTATTACTGTGAGGTAAATAAGTAAACTTGTTTCTATTAGGTTTACTGACTATGTTATTATTTAGTGGGATCAATTTTTCTTGGAAAAGAAAAGGAATGGAAAGAGACTCGTAAAGACTTGGAATGAGATGAAAATAGTCATGAAAAAAAGGTTTGTTCCTAGTTATTATTATAAGGAACTATATTAAAAATTATAGAGTTTATCTCAAGGTTCTACAAGTGTGGAGGATTACTATAAGAAAATGAAGATTCTGATGATTAGAGTTAATATTATGGAGGATAGAGAAACTATAATTTCAAAGCTCTTGAATGGATTGAATATAGAGATAACTAATATGGTTAAGTCATAACACTATATTGAGCTTAAAGATATGGTTTTTATGGCTACCAAGATAGAAAAGCAGTTGAAAAGAAATTATAGTATATATCAAGAAAGTAATTTGGGTTCCTTTCCAGCTTAAAGGCCAAATTATAGGAGAGATGAGACAACCACATCAAAGTTGAATATTATTAGTAACAAAGTTGAATCATCTAAGGCTTGTAAGAAAGACTCGACCATTAAAACAAAAAGTAAAGTCAAGATCCCATGTAATCATAATCATGATATTAAGTGTTTTAGGTGTTTAGGGAGTGGATATATAACTACACCATATTTAAACAAAAGGATTATAGTTGTGAGGGAGCATAGAGATATTGAATCTTAAAGTGACAATTCTGAGAACGATTAGATGCCACCACTTAATGATTGTAGTGATGTTGAGTATCTATTTAATGAAGAAACTTTAATGATTAGAAGAACACTTAATATTCAAATTAAAAAGGATTATGTAGAGCAACAAAGGGATAACATATTACATACTAGATGTCACATAAATAATAAGGTATGTAGTATGATTATTGATAGTGAAATTTGTGCTAATGTTACTAGTATTATACTTGTTAGAAAATTGAGTTTGGACAATATTAAAAAGATTTCAATGGTTGAATGAATATGGAGAAGTAAAAGTTACTAAGCAGGTTGTGATTTCTTTTACGAGTAAAAAATATAAGGATGAGGTTATATGATGTTGTGTTTATGCATACTACTCATTTATTATTGGGGAGATCTTGACAATTTGATAGAAAAGTCATGTATGATGGGTTTAAGAAAAAGTAATCTCTTGAGAAGGATGGGAAGATAATTACACTTATACCATTCTCTCGTAGATAAGTGTATAAAGACCAATTGAAATTGAAAGGAGAAAGTAAAGTTGAAGAAAAAGATCAATCATGTGTGGGTGTAAGGAAGAGTAAAAATAAAGTGAGCCAAGAGAAAAGAAAGTTAGACTCGACTAAAATAGAAATTAATAAGGATTCGACTAAGAGAGAGGAGAAGAAAAGAGAAGAGAAGAAAGGAAGGGTGAGAAAAAAAAAGAGTGTGGAAAAAATAAAGAAACATGTTGATTTTTATGCAAAAATGAGTGAGATTAAGAATGCTTATTTTTCTGACATGCCTATGATTATACTTCTATATAAGGACGTATATTTCAACACTAATGACCTTGATTGTTGTCTTCCTAGTATTTTTGTTTCTTTATTACAGGGTTTTAAGAATATTTTTCCTAATAAGATTTATAATAGGTTGGAACCTATTAGGGGAATTGAGCACCAAATTAATCTTGTACCTATAACATTTATATTTAATTGGCCAGTTCATAGAAGCAATCCGTGAGAGACAAAGAAACTTCAATGACAAGTGGATGAATTGATGATCAAAGGATACATAAGAGATATCATGAGTCCATGTATAATTCCAGTATTGTTAGTATCGAAAAAGGATGGAACTTGGAAGATTTATATTGATTTTCGTGTCATTAACAATATTATGGTAAAGTATCGACACTTAATTCCTAGACTTGATGATATATTAAATGAAATGCATGGAGTCCTGTATGTTTTCTAAGATCAATTTGAAAAGTGGATATCATCAAATAAGAAAAAATGGTGGAGATAAATGAAAAAATACCTTTAAAACTAAATATGATTTGTATGAGTGGTTCGTTATGTCTTTTGGATTTAAAACTAAACACACTTAATGCACCTAGTATTTTTATAAGATTAATGAAGCATGTTTTGCATAATTTTATAGGTAAGTTTTTTGTGGTTTATTTTGATGATATTTTGATTTATTATAAGAATTTAGAATAACATGTTGAACATTTAAAGAATGTATTGGTTGTTTTGTGAAAAGAATATTTATATACTAATCTGAAAATGTGTGACTTTTGCATGGAAAAAATATATTTCTTGGACATATTGTTAGTGCAAAGGGTATTAAAATAGATGATGAAAAATGTTAGAGCTATACAAGAATGTCCTACACCTAAGTCAATCACTAAGGTAAGAAATTTACATGGTTTGACTAGTTTTTATAGGAGATTTGTTAAGGATTTTAGTACTCTAGTCACACTTTTAATTGAGATAGTTTGGCTCTATGGGGTGCCTAGGAGCATTGTGTTTAACCGTGATGTTAACCTAGGAGCATAGATTTAGGAATAATATTATTATTTCTACTACTTTTCATTCACAAATAGATGGTTAAACTAAAATAATTAAGAAGACTTTAACTATATTGTTAAAAACTATCATTCAAAAGAATTTGAAAGATTTGAAAGATTGTCTGTCATTTATTGAATTTTCTTATAATAAGAGTGTATTTTATTACTGATTATTCTTCTTTTGAAATTCTTTATGGCTTTAATCATTTAACTCCTTTGGATTTGCTTTCTTTACCTATTGATGAAAGTTATAATCTTGATGACAATAGAAAAATATAGACAGTAAAGGCTCTTCATAAAAATATGAGGTGGCAAATACAAAAAAAATAAAATGAATGAACAATATGCATTTAAACCTAATAAAAGATAAAAGATGGGTATTTTTTAACTTAGTGATTGAATTTGGGTGTGTGTGTGCGTATAAAGATTCCCTTAACAAATGAGATTTAAGTTGATATTAAGAGGAGATAGACCTTTCCAAATCCATGAAAGAATTAACGATAATACCTATAAATTGGATCTACTAGGTAATGATAGTGTTAGTGCTATTTTTAATATTTTTTTATCTTTTTTTGGTTGATGTAGGTGACAATTCATGGTAAAATGCTTTTAAAATTTAATAAAAGGAAAGGAAAAAAAATAGAAAGACAAATTCACTAAAATACTTTAATAATATTTTAATCAAAATCATAAAAATTAAGAAAAATAAAAATTTTACTTTAAAAAAAATTCAAACACGTTTTAGATTTTTAGATAACTCGAGCAAATCAATTATATGATTAATCTATCTATTTATTTTTATTGTTGTTGTTAAATATAAATAAATAGATAAAATGAAATTATTTTAATATTGTTCATTATATACACTTGACACCTACTTGTTTGAAAGTTATACGATAATCAACTCAGGTGATGTAGAACGGATCAAAAATATAATGATGGTATTATTCTCAAATATTAAAAGAAACAAAAAAGACACAAAAAAATAGAGTTGGTAGGCTTGATCTATAAAGTTATAGTCTGCTATACTGGGGTGGACTTACTTTGATCAATAGACAAACCAATAGTTAGAAAAACACAACATTACCTTAGTATTCAGACAAATAAATAATATAGCTTATTTTAAGTGGGGTGTACTATGAGTGATGCTTTTCTTCTTATACACAAATAGTCCTTTTATCTAGACTCTGAAAATCAGTTAGAGCTTTCAATGATCAAAATATTAGATGGCGACTCTAAATTTATTTTTAATAAAGAATAAGAATTTTTTATTCTTTTCACTCACACTCGAAGATCCTGATCTAAAAAGATAATTACAGCGATCCGGCAAACATGACACACATAATATTCATATTGCACTTAAAAAATTTATATTAGAATTATTAAAAAGGAATTAGGAACGGTTAGGACATCTTTGGTTGTTTACAAATAAACCAACCATGGTCTACTTCTCCTCTCACATCATACAGTAGTTGGTTACAACTCCCACCTTTCGTTCTTGCAAATCTTGGACTTAGTTTATTAATGACATCTTATGGAATGAAATTAGTCATATTTAAATAATTTAACGGTCAAAAATAGCATCTAAATATTTAATTTGAAGTATTGTCCTTCACATAAATGTATATTCATTTTCTAAGTGCTTCGATTGACCTATATAATATAATACACAATTTAAATAATATAAGTATTCATTATTTTACTATTCTTTTGCTGTCTTTATGCCAATAAAAACCGAAACTTATCTACATAATTGAGATCAAAGATCAAAGATCATGAATCATGTGTTCCTAATCCTGTTCTTCCCACTCTTGGCTAATCATCTTGGAAGAAAGCCTTGACTTTTGTTTCCCTCTGTTTAGATGAAAGATCACTTTCTTAACATCTGACCAGTGAAGCATATTGTGTTTTATCCTGTAGAAAGAAATCAGTAAAAAACTTATCTGGGCCAAGTTCAACAAGAACTCAACTTTATGGGCACTTATCACTCACCAAATTAGCAACTAATCATTGATCAAGATGTAATTAAAGTGTTATGCATGTATTTCTGGATCAAGTAGCCTAGTGGCCATAACACCGTAACCCCATCCATCCACACACACAGGCTTCAACATCAAACAAATATTATATTATTCACTCGTTATAAGTAGAAGGAAAAAAAAAGTATCATGTTGGTTTTACCTAAGGTAATTTTGAAGCTAAGTGACTTACATTTTGTATAATTCCCTAGATAAGTAAATTTTTATCATTATCTTTTTGTTTTTGTTTTCCTCAAACTGCTAATGCTAGTTGTAGTAAATGTTTATTTTTGCGGTATAAAATGTTTTTAAAATTATTTTTTATTTGAAAACTTGTTGAATTACTTTTTTATATATGTTTTTAGATGATTTTCATGTGATAATATATATATATAATATTATTGTAATATATCTTTAATTAAAAAATATTTTTAAAAAATATCATGCACCACAATATAAAAAAATAAAATAAAGAGTATAGTCATAAACACAACTTTAGGAGAATTCAATATAGTCCAAATCTTTTACTTTCGAATTTACATAATACGGAAGAATTAATATATTTTTATTGAATAAGTTTCATGGATACATGGATAGCTAAATTTTACTGTATACATATATGTCACTATACATATAGATAGATTATCAAAGGATGCTTGCAAAATGGAGGGAAATTATTAGCTCATTTTATCTATTTAAAAAAAATTAATTGTTTCTAATTTGTGCCTAAATGTAAGATCATTCTTCAATATATTGTTGTGTCAAATACTTTCATTGAAACGAATAAAAATAAATTTACATGAGAAAATAAAACTTAAATTAATTTACTAAAACATCATCATGAAATTAAAAACTAAATTTTAAACACAATATGAAAAAATATTCTCAATTTCAATTTTTTTGTAATAAATTGGTTGGTTTGAGTTTCTCAAATAAGAGTAGTTTTGTTAGTTTGAATAAAAATATCTACTTGAAAGATATATTAAAAAAATGATATAAAATATAAAAACAAAATGAAAATAATTAGACTACAGGAACAAATTGAAAATCAGACCTAAAGTATAAGGATAAATTAAGCTGATTTTACTAAAATAGGTTATAGTCCACCTCTCTACTTTTTTTTTTTTTTTTGACTTCCATTGCTTGCTTTAATATTTATAAACAATCAAGTTTTGTTCAATATCAATCCAAATTCAAATTCAAATGAGTTTGCTTTCCATGATTCAAATTTAATTCAAGATAAAACAAAACAAGTTTTATCCTAAAACATTTATTTTTCCCATCTCTATTATTAAATATTTTATATGAAATATTTCAGTAGAGTTTGAGATTGTGGTAACAATTATTTTTTAAAATGTTTTTTGCATAAAAATATATTAAATTAATAGATTTGTATTTTTTAAAATTTAATTTTAAGATTGACACATTAAAACATTCTAAAATTATTAAAAAATTAATTTAAAAATAATAAAAAAATGGAAAAACAACGAGGAAGGGCTTGTTTCGATTGATTCTTTGACATTATAAACAACTGTACAGAAGTGAGATAATCCACCTTATTAAAGCAATCAATGTTCTGAGAAGTCAGAAATAATCGTGCAGTGTATTGCACGGTTGGAAGTGATGGTTCATATCTTCAAACCTGGACACCATATTTTTCAAAAAAATT
>Ga0325400_1006176_pt1 | contig 11370 bp, 13 predicted proteins | sample PopdelMetagenome_2_FD_205662 | JGI IMG/M metagenome (GOLD analysis project Ga0325400, IMG submission 205662) | Populus deltoides microbial communities from Bellville, Georgia, United States - Xylem-PdKOR-R1 | ecosystem: Host-associated > Plants > Phyllosphere > Stem > Wood/Secondary xylem...
AATCATGAAATTTTTATGGGAAGAAATATTGCAAAGCATAAATAAAGGATTGAAGTAAATGCTAGAGACAAGTATAAACACTCTTTAAAAGTGTGAAATGTCATCTTGTTGAAATGATCCTCTAGTTGTTGATTTTGGTAATATAAAGGTTTGGCGAGTACATGAAAATTTGACCAAGAATACTCTCAAATATTGGCAAACATGGTGCCTTAAAAATGACTTGACATGCATCCAAAATGAGAGATAAAGTAGCTGACGAAACACTCTTCTTTGTGTTAAAAAGTACAAGTGTTGGACCTATGGTTTGTGATAGCAATTACTACTTGGTTTTTTCTAATGGAGAAGTGGGTGTAAACATTTTTACTAATGGGATATAATCTATGTTTGGTTAAGCTTGAAAGTGTTGCGGGTTGCAAACACTGGTTTTAGCTAGAACGAGCATGGTATTGGGAGATAGACCACTTCAATCAAGTGGAAATGAGTCTAGTGGCGACTACTTAAATCAAATGGGGAATTTTAAAATAATGGCTACTCAGATTGAGTGGGAGTTAACTCTTAAAGGGTGAGGAATTGAAATACTGTAAAAATTATCAGCAAATCTCTAAAGTTAGATGATATATTTGATGTTTTTTATCTTTAAGTGGAAGATTGTTAAGATATGGAAACAAAGCCATGGTAACAACTTAAATTCATGCATGAAATATGCAATGTATGGTGCTAACTTATAAGTCCAAAAAGGCTATAACTTTTGGTGGGTTGTTAGCAACCATGCATGAAAGTCAAAAAAATGGCTAAAGAGGCTATAAAGTCACCTAGTTTAGCAAAACATTTATCACCATTAAGCCTATAAATAGAGGCATAAATGAGAGTATAAAATAGAGTATAAAGCAGGTACAAGATAGGCATCTTCCTACCCCGAGTAGCAGCTTGAATAAGCTATGCATACTAATAAAGAGAGAGATGTGAAACAAGTATAAGAGAGTGCAAGTATAAGGTTTGTTAGGTATGGGTAGGGGTTGTAGTAATTATAAAGGTCTAGTGTTCTCTACCTGAACATGTTCTACTTTGTGACATCTTCTAACCATATTTATTTCAGTATACAGTGAGTAATTAACATGGAATTTGCAACACATAATAAGCAAATAACCTAAGATCATTGGGCTCTGATACCAACAAACATGGACGGAAAACGCAAGAAAGACAACAAACACAAAAAATAGAACTATATTGAAAAGTGTATCACACAAAAATCATAATTCAAAATTTTATTACTAAATATTTTTTGTTCAGGTAATCTACTTCTCTAAGAGGTTTACAACTCCTTAATAAACCCATAAACAACCTAAATAAAGTAAAAAATTCAAAATAAAGGAAAAACAATAAAAGTGATAATAAAATTAGAAAAAATAAATTATTAAGCATAATATTTAATTTTCCAAACTAAATAGGAAAAAGAATTAATCATTGAGGAAAATATTGCAAATCTTGAGTAGTAATTTATGGGTCTTATTATAAGTCATCCTTGAAATTATAAACCTATAAAAACAAGGGCCATTAGAATCTTTTAGAAAAATTTCAATTCGATACAATGGTTAGATTAAAAGTTATGATCATTAACATAAAGTTGTATATTAGAAAAAAAAAATCACTTACATTAGTATCCCCAGGTTGGAAAGAACTTGTCATTGAGTTCGAGTTGTTCTTGCATTGATCTTATGGATGTCTAATCAAGAATTTTCAATCCTTTACGCGCTCAGCCTTTTCATAACATCATATATGTAAAACCCCGGATAATATTATTGATATTAATAAAAGTCAAGATTACGAAAAAGGAGGGAAAATGATAAATTAAATTATAAGAATGATGATATATTCGAGAATCTGAATTAAAATGTTTTGTTCAAGTGTTAATATATATAAATAAATAAATAAACATGAAAATGTGAATAAAATTTTTATAGAAGTGAATTTCATGAAAATGAAAGTACCAATGAGTAACTTAGTGAAATTTGATATAACCCGGGCAAGATTTGGTATAAACAGGTATCAGGATTCAGGAAATTTTACCCAAAAATCATAAAAGTTACTGTTGAGGGACATAGAAGGCATTTTAAAAAAAGTTCAAGAAATAATATGTGTGCTAAAGTGTGTGTGCGCGGGAAGAAAACATTTAGGGACATGGAAGGTATTTTTAAAAAATTTAATCTTATATGTGTGTGTGAGCAAGTGAGTGTGTGCTGTAATGAGAAAAAAAAAATAAGAAGAAGAACAAAACTTACTTTATCAAAGAGAAAGAAGCATTCAGCCAGGAGAGGAAAAACACATTCAAGCAAGGAAAATTCTCAATTCAAAAGTGTTAGCTTGGGCTATTGTTTGGTAAGGTGCCCTCACACTTTTAACTAAGATTCTTGAAGAATTAATGCTTTAAATTGATTGAACTTTGTGAAATGAGCAATTAGGGTTCATGATAAATTTTAGGGAAAATTACAATTGATTGTGACATTGTGTTAAGATTATTGAGAAGTTGTGATGTAATGAGAGGAGGATATCCTGGATGATAGGACAGGTAAGAGATTTGTTGGGGATTGTGAAAGAAGAGTCGATAACTTGGTACCTAAAAATATAGAGGAAACTCTGTTGAATTTTTATTGATTACAGAAAAAAAAAATCCCTAACCTTAATTGAATTATTATGTCCTTGCTCTTTGTTTTAAATACATTATGTTAGGGTTGTTATATTTGGTATCAGAGCCCTGGTCTGGGTTCAGGAATTGAATTGGAATTTGATAAGTATCAAATTGGTTCAGGGTAGTGCACATAAGACAAGGTGAGATGGCAGATCGCTCTCCAGCACGGGAACTGGGTCAAGATCCCGGATTTGAGCATAGTGAGAGAGAGGATTCTTTGGAGGATTCAGCCTCTCATATACCTGCAGCACCTCATCTAAGAGAGGTGCCTCCTCCAACAACAGCAATGCCAACGACAGCCCCTGCACCATATTCTGATCCGGTGTTTATAGCCCAGATTGTGAGAGCTATAATAGAGACGATGCCTCAATTATGCCCAAATCTATTATACTTAATGAATTGCCAATCTAAGAAAACTACAAATCTCAGTCACATTCGTAGGCCTCTCTCATTTCAACACTGCTTCAACCTTTCTAGGATCTACCAGTATTCCTTGAGCCGATATAACATGTCCTAGAAACACTACTTCTTTTAACCAAAACTCACACTTACTCACTTTGGCATACAATTGATACTCCCTTAAAGTTGATAGCAGTTGTCTTAATTGTTGTTTATATTCCAAATATGAATTGGAATAGACCAAAATATCATCTATGAATACTACCACAAACTTATCTAGATAAGGTCAAAAAAACCCGATTCATTAAGTCCATAAACACTGCCGGTGCATTTGTTAACCCAAATGGCATAACTAGAAACTCATAATGTCCATACCGAGTCCTAAATGCAGTCTTTACCACATCTTGTTCTTTTATTCTTAATTGATAATACCCAGATCTGAGATCTATCTTCGAAAACACCCTAGCTCCCTTAAGTTGATCAAACAAATCATCTATTTGCGGGAGTGGATATTTATTTTTTACTATTACTCTATTTAATTGTTTGTAATCAATACAACGTCTAAGGGTCCCATCTTTCTTCTTCACAAATAATACTGGAGCTCCCCAGGGGGACTTACTTGGACGGAAAAATCCTTAATCCAGTAATTTTTGTAACTGAATCTTCAACTCGCCTAATTCAGCAGGCGCCATTCTATATGGTGGTTGAGTAACAGGTGTTGTCCCGGGTAGTACATCAATGGAAACTTCCACTTCTCTATCTAGTGGTAACCCTGGTAATTCATCTGCGAACACGTCTGTAAATTCTCTCACTATAGGGATGTTTGTCAACTCTCTAGTTTTTTCTTTCGAATCACACACATAAGCAATGTAAGCTTCACATCCATTTTTAACCATCTTCCTTGCAGTCATAACCGAGATGATGCAATTTGGTATAACATTCTTTTCCCCTCTAAAAATCACTCTCCTTCCATTCGGTCGTTGGAGAGTCACCGTTTTTGTAAAGCAGTCTATTTGAGCCATATAAACACTTAACCAATCCATACCTAGTATTACTTCAAAATCCTATAATTCTAAGGGAATTAAATCTACTCCCAACTCGAGCCCATCTATACTAATACCAATTCCCTTGCAGACTACATCAATGACTACAACTTCACCTAGAGGAGTACTTATCATAAATCCTCTTTCTACCCTGTTAGGTCTTTTTCCTATTTTCCCCCTAATTTTATTAGCTACAAATGAATGTGTAGCCCCAGGATCAATCAATGCATGTACAGGTAATGAGTTTAACTGTAAAGTACTTGCTACTACATTTGGGGCAACTTGACCTCCTCCTGTGTCATATGAAATACTCTACCTTGGGTTCTGTCACCCTGCATCCTAGGCCAACCTCTATTTCCACTAGCCCCCGACTGTGCTGGTCTACCTGGTCTATCCACAGTGATAGACTTTTGCTAGCTTTGGGTTTGTTGTCTCTGCTCTTGTATGAAGTAATGCCATAATAGAGTTATAATAGATTTGGGTTAACAATTCATTTACAATATATATTCTTCAAATGTATTATGTTACAATGTGGAAATTGAAAGAATATGAAGGAAAGTTACAAAAGGAAGAAGGGAATTTTCATGTTTCTCTTTAAATTGTATTTTGGGAAAATGAAAGGATAATTGGAAGGATTTTATTTATTGAGCGTGTCAATATGGAAAGTAGGATAATGATGTGATTTACTTGTTAATTCAGGAGAGGCTGTTAGGCCGACACCACAGCAGGGAACTTCGGCTCGAGCTCAGTCGTCAGGTAATTACACTATGCTCGAATCTAATATTGGTCAATATGTATTTTTTTATCCGATTAATTGTGGTTGATATATTAGAAATTATTATGTTGTTTACTTGATAAAATAAGATATGCGATGTGATGAATTAATTCCCAAATTAATGGGATTAATGCCCTGGTGAATAGGCGTGATAAAGAATTAAATCCCTGGTTACTGGGATTAGAACCCTAGTAATTGGGCAAATTGTTGAATTAATTACTGAATTAATGAGTTTAATGTCCTGGTGAATGGGCGAGATGAGGAATTAAATCCCTGGTTCATGGGATTAGTACCCTGGTGAATGGATACATTATTGAACTAAATCCTGATTTAATGGAATTAGTGCCCTGGCAAATGGGTGAGATGAAAAATTAATTCTCTGGTTAATGGGTGAAACGTTAAACTAATTTGTGGACTGATGATAATAGTGTTTGTTGAATGGACTGGTAGAAAAATTAATCATCTATTAGTGAATGTAATGCCGTGTTAATTGGGCGATAGAAAGAATTATATTTTGATGATGTTAAAATAATAATACTGATAATAAAAACAAAATTATAGATTATTTTGAAATTTAATTGATATGTAATAATAGATGAGCAAGTTAATTTAATGATCTTTTGACTAACTTTACAAAAAGAAAGGAAGAAAGAAAGAAAGTAGAAGGAATTTTATGAATATCTTTTTTTTTCATTTGTCTAATTGAATTATTGTATTAAATCTATTTTCAGATACATCCCCCTATCGGACTGAACAGTAGATTAGTTTCCTTATATTTTGTTGGATATCATATTGTAATGAATGAATTTATCATTTTGTTATGTAATATAATGCGTCTACAGTTTATCGAAAGCTCTTTTGTGTAGTATAATCTTAATTATGAATTTCTTCTTTAATTATGAACTTATTTCGTTTATAATTTTGTTAATAGTTCTTATTTGTAAATATTTGAATTGCGTAATGTACTTCAGTTACAATTTTTAGAATACTTTTTTGATTGCATCCATGTAAATGTGGGATATTGAATTGTTTAGACATGTGTGAATTTGATTATTGAGAAGTTGTGATGTAATGAGAAGAGGATGTCCTGGATGATAGGACGGGTAAGAGATTTGTTGAGGATTATGAAAGAAAAGTCGATAACTTGGTACCTAAAAATATAGAGGAAACTTTGCTGAATTTTTATTGATTACAGAAAAAAAATCCATAACCTTAATTGAATTATTATGTCCTTGCTCTTTGTTTTAAAAAAATCCCGATTCATTAATTCTATAAACACTGTCGGTGCATTTGTTAACCCAAATGGCATTACTAGCAACTCATAATGTCCATACCGAGTCCTAAATGCAGTCTTTACCACCTTTTGTTCTTTTATTCTTGATTGATAATACCCGGATCTGAGATCTATCTTCGAAAACACTTTGGCTCCCTTAAGTTGATTAAACAAATCATCTATCCGCGGGAGTGAATATTTATTTTTTACTATTACTCTATTTAATTATCTGTAATCAATACAAAGTCTAAGGGCCCCATCTTTCTTCTTCACAAATAATATTGGAGCTCCCCAGGGGGAATTACTTGGACGGATAAATCCTTTATCCAGTAATTCTTGTAACTGAATCTTCAACTCGCCTAATTCGGCAGGCGCCATTCTATATGGTGGTTGAGCAACAAATGTTGTCCCAGGTAGTACATCAATAGAAACTTCCACTTCCCTATCTGGTGGTAACCCCGGTAATTCATCTGGGAACACGTCTGTAAATTCTCTCACTATAAGGATGTTTGTCAACTCTCTAGTTTTTTCTTTCGAATCACACACATAAGCAAGGTAAGCTTCACATCCATTTTTAACCATCTTCTTTGCGGTCATAACCGAGATGATGCAATTCAGTATAACATTCTTTTCCCCTCTAAAAATCACTCTCCTTCCATTCGGTCCTTAGAGAGTCACCGTTTTCGTGAAGCAGTCCATTTGAGCCTCATATACACTTAACCAATCCATACCTCATATTACTTCAAAATCCTGTAATTCTAAGGGAATTAAATCTACTCCCAACTCAAGCCCATCTATACTAATCCCAATTCCCTTGCAGACTACATCAATGACTACAACTTCACCTAGAGGAGTACTTATCATAAATCCTCTTTCTACCCTGTTAGGTCTTTTTACTATTTTCCCCATAATTTTATTAGCTACAAATGAATGTGTAGCCTCAGGATCAATCAATGCATGTACAGGTAATGAGTTTAACTGTAAAGTACCTGTGACTACATTTGGGGCAACTCTGACCTCCTCCTGTGTCATATGAAATACTCTGCCCTGGGTTCTGTCACCCTGCATCCTAGGCTGACCTCTATTTCCACTAGCCCCTGATTGTGCTGGTCTACCTGGTCTATCCACAGTGACAGACTGTTGCTGGCTTTGGGTCTGTTGTCTCTGCCCTTGTATAAACTTAGCTCTCCGTGGACAATCTCTACGGATGGGTCCCTGTCCTCCACAGTAGTAACATCCTCTGCCTAAATAAGAGTAATCACGCCATCTATGCCCCTCAGCTCTGCAAATATAGCATCGTCCCGGTGATACTGAACAATCTCTTGGATGTCTCTACTCACACCGAACACATTGGGGATAAGATAAGGCATTTAATCTTGTTGCCCCTCCAGCAGAACCTCCCTGAAAAGATGGTTGTTTACTAGTAGTCCCAGCACCAGTACTCTGAATAGGTCTAGACACTGCTCCTCCCTTCCTTCTAAACTGGCTGAACTTTCCCTTACCCTTTTTAGAAAAAGGAGGTCTACTTGAGAAAAAGTCGATATCCTTCCTTTTACCCACCTCTGTCTGACTTTGCTGCCCTTCAACTATACATGCCTCAAGAGATTGTGCTACCTCTATAAGTTTTCTGGTTGTCCCAAATCTAAGTGTTATTAAGTCTTGTCTTAAATCCTAGCGTAATCCATCCCGTAGTCTGTCAATCATGTATTGTTCGGTGGGAACAAACTGTGGAGCAAACATGGAAAGATCATGAAATCTCCTTTCATACTCAAGTATTGTCATACCTTCTTGCCTTAAAGCTAGAAACTCCTGCTCCTTCATCTTCCGATGATATTATGAGTAAAACTGGTTCTCAAACTGAACTCTAAATTCAGTCCATGCCCAAGACCCCGTAGGCCTCCTAGATCGCACTATATCCCACCATGATCGTGCCTTATCTGATAGTAAGTGAGTGACACAATTTACTCGTAAATCCTCTGTCACCCGAATCTGTTCCATAATGTCCTCTACTGTACGTAACCATCTACCTGCTATCTTAGCATCAGGCTCTCCTGAAAATGAGTCACATCCCAACTCCCGCATACTTTTCACTGCCCGAACTAGAGTAACCACATTATCCACCGGTGTAGGGGCAACTTGTGGTATCTGTGTTGCTGGTGCCACTGGGGATGTCGGTACTGGTAATTGATTGAATTTTGTGAAATGAGCAATTAGGGTTCATGATAAATTTTAGGGAAAATTACAATTGATTGTGACATTATGTTAAGATGATTGAGAAGTTGTGATGTAATGAGAGGAGGATGTCCTGGATGATAGGACGGGTAAGAGATTTGTTGGGGATTGTGAAAGAAGAGTCGATAACTTGGTACCTAAAAATATAGAGGAAACTCTGCTGAATTTTTATTGATTACAGAAAAAAAATCCCTAACCTTAATTGAATTATTATATCCTTGCTCTTTGTTTTAAAGACATTATGTTGGGGTTGTTACAATATATGTCAACAATATGCTTAACCTCCCTAATAATGAAATCAATCTTAGAGTTACTTTGAAGACCATGTGAAAAAACTCTTATAGTAACCTTCTCAAACTCAAACCAAATTTCAGCATAATGTTATTGCCCTTGACAATAACTGGGATGTTTTATTTTGACAATACACCTTCCCAAATCCACCTTGATATCATCAAACATCAACTTTTAACACTTGGTTGTTGGTAATTAATAATAGGTTAATCAATTGATTTCTTCATGGATGGGAATTTCTAATACTTTAATATCTTTAAAACTAGCTCCAAAACACTTTTTTGGAGTATCAAAAAATTCTTCACTTTCTTAAGAGAATCCTTGTAAATTCTAATATATAATTTTTTTTATGATTCTTATAACCCTCAAGCTTAATGACATCTTAAGTTTCTTCCTCATCAAATTTTGATGGTTGATTCCAATCCACATCAGAATTAGAGTTATGAAAAGTTCATATTTCAATATCATAGTCATCGTAATCAAGAAGTTGCTTCATTTGTTTATGTCTTTGAAACGGGTTCTCAAAACTAGTTATAAATTCATAACCACTCTTCTCATAATCCCTCGAGCTCCTTTTTTTTTGCCAGTTATCGGGTTAATTTTGCAATTTATCTTTGCATATCTTTTATCACTAATTCTTGAATATATTTTTTAATTTTACAATTTGTCTCTGTATGTCTTTTTTCACCAACTCCTGGATATTTCTCAAGAGAGAGAGAAATCTATTTATCCTCTCTTATTTAAACATGTTTTGCTCTATGACATCTTCCATCCATGGTTATTCCATCACACAACAAGCAAATAACCTGGGATCATTGGTGTTTGATACCATTTGACGTAGAAGGAAGCAAGACAAAAAAGATAGCAAACATAAAAACATAGAATTATGTTGAAAGAAGGATCAAACAAAAACCCTAATATAAAGTTTTGTTACTGAATATTTTCTATAATTATAAGATTTTTATTATATCAAAACATTGTTTCTAAAATGTTCCTGATCGATGCACAAGTAATTTTTTTTGCAAAGTATTTTTGTTCCATGAACTCTATTTTTAGCTTAAATTCATAAATCAAATATTATATTATATTAAAAACAAGTTAAGCGTCTATTAATAATAAAATATATATTTATATAAATATAATATCGCATATAATCAACCAATCAATTAATTACAAAGCAAATATAACTACATCGAAATCCAGAGGCAAAAGTTCTATCACTACCACGACTACATACAACCAAATCGTCTTCTTTTCATGGACATGAATTGCAGTTCTGGCTGCTAGATGCATCAGCATGGACCTCATCCAACCGCAGTGAGGAAATGGATCGAATAGACATGAAATCCCAGTTGCAAACAAGCAACGTGCCTTTTTAAGATCCTGGGTAGCTTCAAAGAAACGCAAGGCATGCATGAAATAAACATGGGGAATTTTCATATTGGAAGTCACTTTCCTTCAATTGTCAATTTGCAACAATTTGAGATAGCTGCTGCTTCCAGCAAACTCTGAAATAATATATCAAGGAATGTCGCATTTTCTAATGCATCATCGCATAAATACAGAGTGATTTGCTCTGGAAGTTTGATATAAACACTCTACATACTTCCACTAAGAGGGCATTTAACAGTTTCGTTGTTTCTTTCGTTTCTTCTCTCTGTTTTTTTTGCCCATCATCAAACAACACTTTTGTATTATGTACAAGACTGGAGAAATTAGTTGCAGCTACAGATTTAAGATAGCTCGATCATTCACCGTGCTGATATTCTTTTCCTCTTGGCCCATTACAACTAGAGCACGAGAGCCTTAACCGCTCACAATCAGGTTCATCTTATTGTTTAGAAACATACACTGCAGCCACAAGATGAAATTGTAGAGGCAAGAATCACAACAAATAAACGAGCAAAGTGATCACCGCAGCTACTGTGAACATTATAGCCTGCAATGTTCATAGTAATTGGAAATCAAATAAAATAAAAGACAGATAAGTGCATGCATATTACTTCATGAACAAACTAGATAAACACAAAGATTCATCCCAAGCATGTCCAATAGATAACTCAGTACACCTCTGGGAGCACCAATTAGTACAATGGTTGGCACAGTCATGTTGAACCTCTGGTCTCTCCCAAGATTAAGTACTTTCCAGTTTCCAGACAACTTTTTTGATACCTACCATGAAATACTTCACGGTAAAAGTGTTTATGTGATTGAAAAATGTGTGCCCGGCACAAAGGACGTGAACTGTCACCTCATCATAGCATTGCTCTTTCTATGATAGGAAATTACAATGAAAAGCTCAATCTGTACCTCTTTTGGGTTTGGAAAGGCTTCTTTCATCAATTAAGTGGAGCGGCCCATGTAAAACAAGCAGTAGAAGAAACACCATGAAGTGAAGGACAGAATGAGTAGCATTTTAAAAGTGATTCTGACTTGGAACTAAATGGCAATCTAACCCACTGGCATCATGATGCTCTGTCAAGCCTTTATTCCAATGCTAGAACCCATGAGTTCATGTTTTTCCCAAGCTATGGATTTTTAATAATGGCATAGTAATAATAGAGACAGGTATCATATTTAATGTTACATCAGCTGCATGACCGAAAATAGCGAGACAAACCATGCTACAAAAAAATTAATAATTAAGCTCAACACTCACAGCTATTGCACA
>Ga0325400_1006178_pt1 | contig 11367 bp, 10 predicted proteins | sample PopdelMetagenome_2_FD_205662 | JGI IMG/M metagenome (GOLD analysis project Ga0325400, IMG submission 205662) | Populus deltoides microbial communities from Bellville, Georgia, United States - Xylem-PdKOR-R1 | ecosystem: Host-associated > Plants > Phyllosphere > Stem > Wood/Secondary xylem...
TAAAAGTGAACAAGATAACAAATATAAAGCATGTTAGTATCCAACATTAAGGTCCATGTTAAGTTTATATTATACTTATTCTTACACCATTAGTGTACCCTTTTCACCTTGACATAATTAACTTAGGTACACATAATGAAAGAAAGAAACATAAATAAACAAGATAAGAACATAAATGAGAAAGAAGTTAACTAAGTAAAGAAAAGGAAATGAAAGGCATAAACAAGAGATTAATATAAACAAAACTTAAGTATTACAAAAGAGAGAGCAAGAGCATGATCTTGATCTGAACACCAAGATGCCTAAATACATGGCAAATGCCTCCTTTTATAGGCCAAAATTCGGAACTATTGATTTGTTGACTAATTGATGAGTGGGTGGCCACATCTTGACTTGGTGACAATCCTTATCTTCTTGTCTGCCAAAAACGTCATTGATGACGTCATAATTTGAACAAACTTCAATCATGAAAGTTCTAGAGAATTGTCTCATCTATCCAGGGTAAAAATTTGAGATCATTTGGACTTCTAGAACTCGAGATATGGGCTGAACACTAAACAGTGTCTGGGCTGCAGGACAGATTCAGACTTCTTTGTTGTTGCTGCAATTTGGACTTGAAAACGGCCTTTTTAAATCTTGGGCTCCACATGAAAGTTGTAGGCCTATGTCTTATCTTTCCATCCATATAAAATGGACCTAAATCCAAGATCTGCAGCTCTAGATATTACCCGATTACCGAACGGTGTTCAAGTTTGGACTGCACCAATCATCTCTTTTCTAAGTTTGGCCATCTCTTTGTCCTTTCAATTTCAGTACTTCAACTAATCAATCAATTCTTTTATTTATGTGATAGGCCTGCATTTAAGATGAACATTTACCATAAATTAAAGGTATCTTATATAATTAGATATGTTATTATAAAACATGCTTTAGTTAAGGAGTTATTGATACTTCAAGTGCAAAATGATGATATAAAACCTTGATAAAAATGCACTTTTAAGTACTAATTACTTTCCAAGAAGTCCTTAGGAAATAAGGAATTAAAAATTAGTTTACATCAACATGCACCTCTCAGTTGAATGGTGTAGCCAAGAGAAGGAACTGCACAATCGTTAACATGGTCAAAAATATGTTAAAGGATAAAAATATGTCTAAACATTTTTTGGTAGAAGCAATGATGTGTATGCTCTATTTTATCAACGGATGTCCTACTAAGATCCTTGATATTAAGACACCACATACAGTTTGGAATACTCATAAGACTAGTGTGAGTCATTTTAAAGTGTTTAACTCAATAGCTTACAGTAAAATCCTATATTTAAGAAGAACAATGCTTGAAGATAAAAGAGAGAAGTGTATTCTTGTTGAATACGATGATAGAACTATAGGATATCAGTTATACAATCCCATCACTAAGAAAGTTATTTTCAGTTAGGATACCATTTTTAAAGAAAATAAATCTTGAACCTGCACATCTAAAAAAAGATAACATAGAGCCACAAATACCTAAAGACTAGTATACACCTCCATGTAGTGATCCCTCACTGTAAAGGAATGAAGATGCATCACCAATCCAGCATGGTTTTTTAAACATGACATCTTGAGGAGCTTGTACCTTAGATGGTTTTTATTATAATATATAATTGATAGACGAGTATGTTAATGTATAATGTATGTATTAACCAATGATCTTATTAGCTTTCAGAAGGCTAACAATTAAAAAAAATGAAGAATAGTTATGGATAAGGAGATTCAATCCATTAAGAGGAATAACATATAGGAGTTGACTACTCTCCCAAAAATATACAAGACTATTGGAGTCAAGTGGATTTACAAGATAAAAAAGAATGCTCATGGAGAAGTTTAGAGGTACAATGTTAGACTTGTAGTAAAAGGGTACTAGCAAAAATAATGAATTGATTATGGGGAAGTCTTTCCCTCGTTATTAGATTTGAGACCATCATATTATTGATCTCACTAGCTGCATGAAATAGATGGAAGATTTACCAATTAGATATGAAATCAACATTTCTAAATGGATTTCTTGAAGAACAAATCTATATTGATCAACTACCTGGATATATGAAGAAAGGAAAACAAGATAAGATGTGCAAGCTAAAAAAAGCCCTCTATAGTATGAAGCAAACCCTTCATGCTTGGAATATGAGGATTGATGACTACTTTTAGAAGAATGATTTTGAAAAATATATCTATAAGTAAGAACTATATATGAAGAAGGAGACAGATAGAAGTGTGATAATTGTTTGCTTATATGTTGATAATTTAATATTCACAGGTAATAATCCAGATATGTTTGATGCTTTAAAGAGGAGCATGGCCAAAGAATTCGAGATGACGAATATAGGCCAAATGACTCATTTCCTTGAAATAAAAATTATACAAAACAAGAAAGGAATCCTTATCTCCTAAAGCAATTATACAAAAGAGATTTTGAAGAAGTTTAGGATGAAGAATTGCAACCATGTGACAACTCCAGTTGAGACAGGATTGGAGTTGAGGAAATATAAGCATGAAGATATAGATCTTACCTACTTCAAAAGTCTGGTTGAAAGCTTAAGATACTTAACTTATACCGGACCATGTATACTTTATAGAGTTGGGCTAGTCAGAAGATATATGGAGACCCCTGACTAGTCTTGTCTAAATACAGCCAAAGGAATTCTTTGCTATATAAAAGGCTCTCATACTATGAAGATTTCAAACTTGTTAACTATTTTGATAGTGATTAGGGACGTGACTTGGATTAAAAAAATGCACAACTAGGTTCACATTCTTTATGGGAGACACAACATTTACCTAGTCGTCAAAGAAATAAGCAATTGTAACACTATCAACTTGTGAAGCTGAGTATGTTATTGTCAGCTCAACTGTCTGTCATGGTATCTAGCTACGAAATGTTTTTAAGTACTTGGTATTTTCACAAGATAGTCCCACATAACTCTATATTGACAATCTATTAGCAATTTCCCTAGAAAAAAAAATTCAATCTTTCATTATAGAAGCAAATATATCGATACTCAGTATCATTTTATAAGATGATATATGAATTCAATCTTTCATAATAGAAAAAAATTCAATCTTTCATAAAGCCCCTCAAGTATGATATGATGATATATGAATTGTTATTAAATGGGTTGCATCTTATGTTGATGGTGATGGTCCTTAAAGAGTGGTTAAATAGTCATGCTGATTTTGTAGGGTGTTTTTGGATGGAGAGAGTGTTGGTGCTAATTTAGCACACACACCACAAGGTCATGAAACATGGGCCAGAGAAACTACTTGGAATGAATGTTGAAAGGATGATTTTGGTACATACTTGTTTTGGTGGTGAGGAGCTAGTTGGTAATGAGGTAAACGAATCAGAGGAAGCAAGGAAAAGGTTTGTTGCTTTTTACCATTTTGTATATCCTACAACAAGTGGGTGTGATGACACTTTACTTAATCCAATTTTTTTATCCAAAATTGGCTAGTCTGGGGGCAGGGGCGGAGTGAAGGGGGGGGCAAGCCCCTGCAAAACTTATATATATATATATATATATATATATATATATATATAAATGTAAGGTGCTATAATAGTTTTTAAAGAGGTGCCTATATGGAAAGACTTTGCCTTGATTAAATGGTGCCTACGTGGAAAGAAAAAAAATATAAAGTGATCAATGTGTTTCTTTGTCTTTTCTCTCCCTACAGGTTACAAAGTACAGCCCTAATATAAATCCTTGCAAGTTGCAACGCAGCTGGTCAAAACAAAAACAGGAATAAAGATGCAGATCACAAACAGAATTTTTGTGTGGAAAGATTGAAGCAGAGTACTGTTTAATTTATCTTTCAGTAAACAAAACTAGGTAATTGGACATCAATAACTCAAATTTAAAAAATATTTTTATTTTGTTTTGAGATGTTTATTAAGAATTTGATGAGATTTTTTTTATTTTTGCTTTTTTTTCAAATTTGCTAGTTCTAACAATTTTTTTTTGAATTCTTTTTATAGTGCTTTTTTTTCTAATTAATTAGATATATTTTATTGGTTTGTTTTGATTATGTATGGATTTTTTTATGTTTTGTTTTTAGCATAGCTTCCAAAATTATCAATTTTTTCTCACAATATAGGTTTTGATTTTAGGTTGAACCATGAACAAAATAAGAAGAATTGATTCTTTTTTTTAAAAAAAGGAAAAATATTGATAACTCACAGCCTGGTGAACCAACTCCAAGTAATGTTGAAGTTATGGTTGAGCAGCCTTAATGTGCTTCAGTTTACAAAGAAGTTGCGCTGATTAGTGAGCAACCTCTTACTAGAATCGACATTGCTCATTTAATTAGAGATCCAAGCAATCATCCTCAAATTTGGGAATACCTGGTTAATCAACAAGATGAAATTCAAAGGGCATACAATAATTTGGGGCCATATCAACCTTTGATGTTTGAATATCCACTGACTGGTAAAAAACATCATCGTTGATTTCAGTCTCATTGGTTCAAAAGTTATCCGTGGCTTGAATATTCAGAGAAAAATACTGCATTTTGTTTCCCTTGCTATTTATTTCTAAGTAAACCATTTGGAAAGCTAGGATCAGACATATTTACTATTAAAGGATTTAATTGTTGGAAGAAAGTTAATGATGGGCAACGGTGTGCTTTTTTAACTCATATGAGAAAAGGTCCAAATTTAGCTCATAGATTTGCTATTAGGTGCTTGGAAAATTTGAAAAACCAGTCATGTCATATTGAGAAGGTAGTTAAGAGGCAAACTACTCAAGAAATTCAGAATAATCGATTGCGTATTAAAGCTTCAATAGATATTGTTCGTTGGCTCACATTTCAAGCATGTGCTTTTGAAGGCATGATGAACGTCCAGAATTAAAAAACTGAGGTAATTTTCTTGAAATGATGGAACTTTTAGCATCATATAATGAACAAGTAGATGCTCTTTTTTGGGTAATGCTCCACAAAATGCTAAATACACCTCACATCAAATTCAAAAAGAAATTTTGCATGTCTTTGCTAGAAATGTTCAATCTTCAATTCGTTATGAGATTGGTGATGCAAGATTTTGTTTAATTGTTGATGAACTCGAGATGAATCTAGAAGAGAGAAAATAGCACTTGTTATTAGGTTTGTTGATAGAAGTGGATTTATACGAGAACGATTTTTAGATATAGTTTATATCAAAGATACAACTGCTACAACTCTTAAGGAAGAGATTTCCTTTGTTTTATCTCATCACAATCTTGATGTTCAAAATATTAGGGGTCAGTGGTATGATGGTGCTAGTAATATATGTGGAGAGTGGAATGGTTTGCAAGCTTTATTCATTAATGATTGCCCTTATACATATTATGTACATTGCTTAGCTCATCAATTACAATTGGCTCTTATTGTTGCAGCTAGAGAAATATCTGATGTTCACACTTTCTTTCAGATTTTGATTTTTATTCTTAACATTGTTAGTGCTTCTTGTAAGCGTAATGATGAATTACGGGCTTTTCAAGCAGCTACAATTGAACATTTAGTTGATGTTGGTGAGATTGAAACGGGAAAGGAGTTAATCAAGTAGGTGGTTTGCAACGACCTGGAGATTGCAGATGGAGTTCGCACTTCAAATCAATTTGCAGTTTGATAAAAATGTATGGGGCAACTTGCTTGGTTCTTGAAAACATTTCTTTAGATGGATCTACTTATTCTCAACGTGGTGATGCGGCTTTTTCATTTAAGTTGCTAATGTCATTTGATTTTGCATTCATCTTACATATAATGAAGGATGTTATAGGAATTACTGATATGCTTTGCCAAGCCCTGCAGCAAAAATCTCAAGACATTTTAAATGCTATGCATTTGGTGACTACCACAAAGACTTTAATTCAGAAGTTAAGAGATGATGGTTGGAAAACTCTTTTAGAAGAAATGACATCATTTTGTAAGCATCAAGACATTGAAGTTTCTAATATGGATGCTTGTTTTTCTAGTGTGAGACGATCTCGCCGTAAACAAAAACCAGTAACAGTTGAACATCACTACCGAGTTGATATATTTACAGCTATCATTGATCAACAATTGCAAGAGTTAAATAATAGATTTAATGAGTAGGTGATCGAGCTTCTTAAGTTGAGCACAACTTTAGATCCTAGAAATAGTTATAAATTATTCAATGTTGAAGATATATGCTTACTTGTTGACAAGTTCTATCCTTAAGATTTTTCTGACCAAGAAAAAAATTCATTTGAGACTTCAGTTGCAGCATTATGAGCTTGATATACCCAATCATCCAAAGTTAAAGAGCATGTCATCGATTGCTGATTTATTTCAAGGATTGGTTGAAACAGAAAAATCAACAATTTATCCACTAGTAGACAGGTTGATTTGGCTTATTTTGACTCTTCCTGTTTCGATAGCAACTACTGAACGAGCTTTCTCAGCGATGAAGATTGTTAAAACAAGACTTCGTAATCGGATGGAGGATGATTTTCTTGCAAATTATTGATTATCTACACAAAAAAAGAAATTGCTGAAAGATTCACAATTGATATGATAATCGATGATTTCTATTCTATGAAAGAACGACGAGCACAATTAAAATAAATATGTAAGAATCATTCTTTATTATTTTTTACTTTATTTCAAAGTTTATTAAACATATATAATGTTTCGCTTTAGCTAATGTTTCTTATATACTTTGTATGTTTATATTTAATAGGTATAAAGACCAACAATATTAAAGTGATGGATACATCATGAAGATGAAATTAACTTCATTGATTTGACTCAATTTAGTATTGCTCCAAACCTTTTACCTTATACAAAGGTCATTATATGTTTGTAATAAGTTATTTGAATAAAACTATATCATGCAGGTTTTTTTTTACAATTCATGTACAATAAATTAAAATAAATATTATATCTTGTTATATTATTTTTGGTCATCCCTAATAAATAATCCTAGCTCTGCCCTGGGGCATCCTTGTTACTGTTGCTGAGAAAGATTTTCTGAGGGATAGAGGCTGGTTATATCATGAAACTTCGAAGGAAAGTGCATGGGGTGCATGTAGTGGTTGAAATCATGGAGGCAAAATTAAGGAGAGGGGCACGCCTTTCATCCTCTCAAACCTTCTACAATGGAAAAATTAGAAAACGAAACTAACCAGCCCTTAAATAAGTGGTTTATAATTGCAATTTTAAAAATCATGCTGAGGATATGAATGAAATACAAACTCTTTAATAAAAACATGAGTATAATTTGTTCTTTTTCCTTGCTGGGTTCACTAAATAGGAAAACAAAGAAGCCCAGTGAAGTTCTATGATAAAAGGGAGGTAAAATAGTGGGCTTGAATTGGGTTACACAAAGTGGCAAAGACTTTGCTAGCTCATGCCATGCCATGGAAGTTGCATCAGGAGAGTTGATGCAGAGCTGCGTAGGAAACTGAGGAATTGGCATTAAATGACTCGATGATTTACATTGCATACATGTACAGTACTTAAGAACCAATTAGTAACCTAATGCAAATGCATGAATGCAAGTGTGAACTCACAGATCACTGGCAAAGACGTGGCTCAAGCCATGCCATGTAAATTGCATTAGGAAAGTTGGTGCCGTGCTCGGTACATGGACTTTAAACGGTTCGATGATTTACATGGACTTTCCTTAAGAACCAAGTAACCTAATGCAAATGCATGAATGCAAGTGTGAACTCACAGATCCCACATTTCCCTTTCTCTGCACATATACTCAGTAAGTAAGCTCTTCAATTTATGGTTTTTTTAGTGAGTTTTAACCTGTTTTTTATTAAGAAAAATTAAAAGTTGTTTTAATTAAATTTTTGTATTAAATCATTTTGATATATTAATATTAAAAATTAATTTAAAAAATAAAAAATATATATTATTTTAATATTTTTCCTGTATACAAAATCTAGCAGAACTCTCCAATAATATCAAGCATATCCACCCTCTGCCGATTACCGACTGTCGTGTCTATCCTGCAAACCTTAACTGGTCACCACAGAGGTACAATCAGCTTTTACACTGACTTCAATAAATTATCGACTATTATATTTATAGTGAGACTGGAACTACCTTTGCACTGTAATTTATTGTTAAATTATCATAAATAAATAAATAAATAAAACTTAAATATTTGAATGAAAATAAATGATATATTGATTAATAAAGTGTTACTAACCTTAAAACCTGCGGTACGCCGCATTTAAGATTTAAGTAAATTTTTTATATAATACAAAAAATATATTAATATTATGAATATGTTTTTTTATATTATGATTTTTAAATTGAGAAGCACAAAGATATTATTTATGTTTAATAAAAATAAATTCATAAATAGTGAAAAATTTATTAAATACTTAAATTAAAAACTAATCTTTCCTCTAAAAAAAATTAATTGAGTTTGTAAACATTTACTTTTCTTTTTCATTTATGCATTTTTTATTTTAAAGGCTATTTTTTTCTTACCAAGAATAAATAATTTTTATTTTTATAGTTGCATCATGCAAATAGAATTTATTTATATCAAATATAAAAAACAATTACAATAATCTCTTTAAAATGTTATAAGAATATAAAATAATGAAAAAATAACTGCTATTTAAAAAAAGAACAAAAAAATTAAAAAATCAAAGAAAGACGGTATTACTTTAGATTTAAATAAAAAAAATTAATTCAAAATAAAAAAATACATAAAAACAAAGGGTATTAATTAATTTTTTTACAAAAAAATAAAATAATAAATCAAGCACTAATGGGTTAGACCCATTCATCTGCTCCTATTTTTATCTTTTTGTAAAAAAAAACTAGCATCAATCATCACTTGATCTATTTTTTTATCACCTTTAGTGACCAAAAAATTATGGTCTAAGTTTTTAGACCTCAAAAAACTATTTTTTTAATCTTTCATTTTTTTTTACCTGAAAACACCTCTAAAAATCAATATAAACCTCCAATAACCACTTATCAACCTTAAAACACCATAAATCACTCTAAAAAAAAAAAATCAACCACATACAAAAACCAAATAAGCTTCTTTTTACTTTACCCCACATGTTTGTAGAAAAATACCATCTCCATTATACTCCTTTCAAGAAGAGAAATCTATTAACACTAAAATCATCCTTTTTGGTGACCAAAATATGATCAACTAATCACTTTTTCTTTTCTTCATTATTTTTTTATAAGTTTCTCTCTTCTCTCTTAAATCAAGAAACTGAAAAATAAACATTTGGACCATAATGAGAATTTCAAAAACTTAAGATTGATCATGCTTTTTCTGTGTTTTACATTTTAATCCTTTCTTTTGCAATCTTACCTTTGTTTCACAATTTCAAATGAAATTAGTGCACTAAAGGATTGAATAAAAACAAGAGAGTTTAAGGATGAAAATTGAAAAAAAAATGTTACGGAGAAATATAAACAGCAATCATTGATCTCAATTATTTTATTGTATTTAGTAATTTTCTATAATATATTTTTAAATATCAATAATAAATTTTATAATTATATAGAAAAATAAAAATTTATATGAATTATTAAATAACTTTTAACATATGTTATCAAATCAAATATTTTAATAACATTTCTTGAATAAGTTATACCATATATAAAGAAGTGAAGATAATATATATATATTTCCATGGAGTCCTGCTAGGTTATTTCCTGCACTATGCTCAAGTTGGACTATAATTTTTTTTAAATGTAAAAAATAAAATATTTAGGTTGTGATGAATTTTTTTGCATTGTCATTAAACCTAGTTCAACAAGTTAAATTTGAAAATTCTCGACTTGATTCTTTAACCAGTTTAAGTTTTAAATTAAATCATATTAAAGTTGCTCAAACTTGACTCGATCAACTTGATAAGTCCAAAGACAATTTAAATGACTAGTAAAAATATAGTTTGACTTTTTTAAAAAAATATCAAGATGACATCTTTCTTTTTAAAAACATTGAGACAATGACGCATTAGATCGACTAGGATCCATCTCGGATAACTCGTCAAAAGTCATGGACTTCAATGAATTTAATAATATTTTTTATTTAATTTTATAATTAAAAATAAAAACTAATTCAAAATTAACATAATATTAAATGAAGAAGAGTTTTCCCTTTTATTTTTAAAGTTGCCATGGAGTTTCTCCTTATTTTATGTCTTGATGCTTTTTTTTTTTAATTTTGTTTATACCTAGTTAAAATTTGACAAATTGGTTATAAAATTGGCATAGAAGGCTAAAAACAATTTATGGATGAAAATGAAAAGAAAAGATGGCAATTTTAAATAATGTAAAGGTATTTTTAAGATTATAGTAGTGGTTGCGGTTTAAAGTATTTTTTATTTAGAAATGTATTAAAATAAATTTTTTATTTTTTAAAAATTATTTTTGATATCAATATATTAAAATAATTTAAAAACATAAAAAAATTAATTTTAAATTAAAATAAAATTTTAAATTAAAAAAAATATAGTTTTCACCGCCTTAAATTTGATATACTCCCCATCAATAGATACGTTCGGCAGGGAGCACTTCAACACATGGTCCACCGTTCTCTCTATCCAAAGCAATACCCTCTCCATTTCCCACTAATCTCAAAACAAAAAAAGACAATATGCTGATTACATTCACTAATCCGTAATTTTAGGTGTCATAACCTCATTGGTATTTATCAATAGGATTTAATGATTATTATTAGAAAGCAAATGGCAATAATGCAAATTCATTCACTTTCTTTTCTTACACCAATGATTTTTATTTTATTTTATTAAAAAAATAACACAGTCCGTATAGATATCCTACCAAAAAGATTATGCAAGGTATCCACAGAAACTATAAATTCCCCATTTGTCTCAGTCTTTCTATCTTCTCATAGTAATCTCAATTCGAAACGTTTCAGTTCGCTATCAATCCTTGAGCATGGGAGGAGGAGGAGCGATGAGAGCTGCGGCTAAGGTGGCTGGAATTGGAGTGGTTAACTCCGGGATCCGTGGCGGCATCTCTTGTGTTCCTCCATCGGCGGAGCAGTCGGTGCGCAATGCTTCCCGTCCTGTTTCGGCGATCATATCGTCCACGCCGAGTGGAGGTGAGGTTGCGGCGACGGTGCAGAGGCCTTCGTGGGAGTTGGATGAGTGGGAGTTCGCTGGTGGCGTGGAAGAGGAGACGGTTGTGCATTCGGCTGAGCCTGTGGCTAGAGTTGTTTTCGGTGGTGCACCGCCGAGTTTGCTGGAGGCTGAGGCAGCTACTTTTGAATTGAAAGATGCTTTCCAAAAGTAATGTTTTAACCTTTATTGAATCCACTTGTTTTTAATTGTGTTTTGATTTGATTAAAGATTGTGTCGTTTTTATTTCTCT
>Ga0325400_1006180_pt1 | contig 11367 bp, 13 predicted proteins | sample PopdelMetagenome_2_FD_205662 | JGI IMG/M metagenome (GOLD analysis project Ga0325400, IMG submission 205662) | Populus deltoides microbial communities from Bellville, Georgia, United States - Xylem-PdKOR-R1 | ecosystem: Host-associated > Plants > Phyllosphere > Stem > Wood/Secondary xylem...
CGGTATCGGGGTGCTCAACGTCGGGTTGGTGACGGTCCGCCAACGGATCCGGGAGATCGGGGTGCGACGCAGTTTCGGCGCGACCGGCTCCCGGGTGTTCTTCGCGGTGCTGCTGGAGAGCGTCGCCGCGACGTTCGTCGCGGGGCTCCTCGCGGTGATGCTGTCGATCATCCTGGTCTCGAACTTCCCGCTCGAGATGGTGCTCCCCGCCGGGGTGACGCTCGACGACGTCCCGCCGTTCCCCGTCTCCGCCGCGATCGAGGGGCTGGTCTCGGCCACCGTCATCGGGGCGCTGGCCGGACTCGTCCCCGCGACGATGGCCGTGCGCGCCAAGGTCATCGACGCGATCAGGTACTGACCCCTCGTCCCCGCCCCTCATCCGCGGAAAGCACACTTTCCGTCCAGCCCAGTCGCTCGGGAGGACGGAAAGTGTGCTTTCCGCGGTGTGGGATCAGTGCGAGAGGGCGAGGTAGGCCAGCAGGTCGTGGCGGGTGATGACCCCGACGGGCTTGCCGTCCTCGACGACGACGGCCGCGTCGGCGCCGGAGAACACCGCGCGGGCCTCCTCCACCGACTGACCAGCGCCGACCAGCGGCAGGGCCGGACCCATGTGCGCGCTGACGGCGTCGGACATCTTGGCCTTGCCGGTGAACAACGCGTCGAGCAGTTCGCGTTCGTTGACCGCGCCGGCGATCTCGCCCGCCATGACGGGCGGTTCGGCCCCGACGACGGGCAGCTGCGAGACGCCGTACTCGCGCATGATCTCGATGACGTCGTGAACGGTCTCGGTCGGGTGCGTGTGCACCAGCGCGGGCAGACCGACCGTCTTCTGCCGCAGCACGTCGCCGACGGTCCCGGTCTCCCCCGAGTCCAGGAACCCGTAGGACGACATCCAGTCGTCGTTGAAGATCTTGCCGAGGTAGCCGCGGCCACCGTCGGGCAGCAGCACGACGACGACGTCGTCCGGGCCGAGGTCCTTCGCCGCGCGAAGGGCCGCGACGACGGCCATCCCGCAGGAACCGCCGACGAGCAGCCCCTCCTCCTTGGCCAGCCGCCGGGTCATCTCGAACGAATCGCCGTCGGAGACCGCGATGATCTCGTCGGGGATCGAGGGGTCGTACGCGGTGGGCCAGAAGTCCTCCCCGACGCCCTCGACGAGGTACGGCCGGCCGGTCCCGCCGGAGTACACCGAACCCTCCGGGTCGGCGCCGATGACCTTGACCGAAGGCCCCTGCTCCTTGAGGTAGCGCCCAGTGCCGGTGATCGTCCCGCCGGTGCCGACACCGGCCACGAAGTGCGTGACCTTGCCCTCGGTGTCGGCCCAGATCTCGGGGCCGGTGGTCTCGTAGTGGCTGCGCGGGCCGTGGACGTTGCTGTACTGGTTCGGCTTCCAGGCGCCCTCGATCTCGCGCACGAGGCGGTCCGAGACCGAGTAGTACGACTGCGGGTCCTCCGGCGGCACCGCCGTCGGGCAGACGACGACCTCGGCCCCGTAGGCCTTCAGGACGTTGCGCTTGTCGACGCCGACCTTGTCGGGGCACACGAAGATGCACTTGTACCCGCGCTGCTGGGCGACGAGGGCCAGCCCGACCCCCGTGTTCCCCGAGGTCGGCTCGACGATGGTCCCGCCGGGCTTGAGCAGGCCCTCGGCCTCGGCGGCCTCGATCATCCGGGTGGCGATCCGGTCCTTCACCGAGCCGCCGGGGTTCAGGTACTCGACCTTCGCCAGGACGGTGCAGGCCAGGCCCTCGGTGACGCGGTTGAGTTTGACCAGCGGGGTACCGCCCACGAGGTCGACGACGGTCTCGGCGTAACGCATGGGGACATCATCCCGCACCCGCGAGGGACGCCCGTCGGCCCACCACCGCGAAACCGGGCCGCGCGAGGAGCGACCCGGTGGGTAGCTCGCGGACGTGACCGGTGCGTGGACCCGGATGCCTGCCCCTGCGCTCACCACTCGTCGCTACACGGAGCTGCTGTGGACGGGCCGGGAGCTGTTCGTCCTCGGTGGTCAGGAGATCCCCGATCCGGAGCCCTCCGACCCCGCCGCCTGCCGGATCGACGAAACTGTCCGCTTCGGCGACGGCGCCGCCTTCGACCCGGTCACGAGCACCTGGCGTCCCCTCGCAGGTCGGGTCTCGTTCCACCACGGCGCGGTCTGGACGGGATCCCGGCTGACGGACGGCTGGCTGGTCCTGGTCGGACCTGCGACGGGCCGGACGCGCACCTCACCAGTGCCGGAACCGCCGTGCGGGGAGTCGGTCGGGGTGCGGTGGAGCGGGACGAAACTCCTGGTCACGACGTGGATGACGTACCGCGGCGGGCCCCGTCGCCGACGGCGGCTGGGACGGCGAGCACCTGGTCGCCGTCGCCACCGACGTCCCGCCGAGCGTCACCCGACCCTTCGTCCGGCCCCCGGACCGGTTCCGGCTGACCAGCCCGGTGGACGGTTCCTGGCGGAGTCTGGCCCTGCCGGAGGGGTTGCAGGATCCGCTGCTGCCCACGTTCGCGGTCGCGGGCATCGGTCACACCGCCGTCGTGAACGGGCCGAGGGTGGCGGTTCTCGGCGCCGACGACGAGTGGTCCGCCGTCGAGCAGGTCCCCGACCGCGACTCGTTCACCTGGGCCTGGGCCGGCCGGCACCTCGTCGCGTGGGGGGACTCGGGCGAGGACGTCGGCTGGACCCTGGGGATGCCCTAACGCCAGAGACCGGCGACATCGATCTCCCCGAGGTGCTCCCGCTGCGGGACGACGACCCGGCCGGCTCTCTGTGCGGTCTCCTCGAAGTGCCCCTCCTGCAGCGCGAACGTCTACCGGGTGTGGTCGCGGTGGTCGAGGATCCACCAGTCCCGGGCGCCGAACCGGGCGTGGTGGCGCATGTTCCGGACCCAGTCCTGGACGACCGCGTCAGGAGAGGTGACCTCGATGACCAGGACGGGCGCCGCATCGGTCCAGTGAGCGTCTCGGTCCGGCTCGGGCCCGAGGACGACGACGTCGGCACGTACTCGAGGGCAGACCCGAGGGGCGCCAGGCCCACTGCTGGACGACCGGGAATGCGACCCCGTGAGGAGGGAGACCAGGCCCATCGTCGCGACCTGGTGCTCCAGGGTGCGCGGGGGGGCGGGACGTAGCGCCCGTCGACGAACTCGCCGCGCAGTTCTCCCATGCCGCGCAGAAGGCGTCCCAGGTGATCTCGGACATCACAGCGCCCGCCGCATCGCCACCAGCACCTCGTGCGCCCGCTCCAGCGCCGAGGCATCCCCGAACCGGACGACGTCGGCCCCGACGACGGCAAGCTGGTCCCCGATCCCAAAGGTCTGGAGCCGGGGCAGCGGCTGACGGGAGCGCCCTTCGGCGTCGGCGGCGAGGTCGGCGAGCGCCTGCGCGGCGGCGCGCACGGCGTCCCCGGGTGAGGTGCTCTCCCCGTGCTTGGGGCGGTCGAGCCGGGCCAGGGGTAGCCCGCGGATCCGGTCGGCCTGCAGGCCCAGGAAACGCGAGAGCTCGGCACGCCGGACCTCCGGCGTGCCGAGCTCGTCAGGTGCAGTCACACCCTCAGTGAAGCAAACGCGTCAGTCGTTGCCGCGCAGGATCGCGACCAGGCGCAGGATCTCCAGGTACAGCCAGACCAGCGTCACCATGAGGCCGAAGCCGGCGCGCCAGGACTCCTTGACCGGCAGACCGTTCTTGACGCCCTGCTCGATGTAGTCGAAGTCCAGGACCAGGAACAGGGAGGCCAGGACGACGCCGAAGGCGCTGATCAGGATCCCGAGGCCGCCGATGGAGTAGACGCTCGTGCCGCCGAACAGGACGAACACGAGGTTGGCGAGCCCGAAGACCAGGTACCCGATCCCGGCGATGGTCAGGATCTTGGTGAAGCGCGGGCTGTTGCGGACCACGCCCGTCTTGTAGGCGATCAGCATCCCGCCGAACGCGGCGAGCGTGCCGACGACGGCCTGCCCGATGATCCCGTCGTACAGCGAGGCGTAGATGCCCGAGATGGCCCCGACGAAAACACCTTCGAGGATCGCGTAGGCGAACATGACGCCCGGGCGGACCTTGCGGGACATCTGGGCGAACAGGCCCAGACCCATCGCGACCAGGGCCGCGACGATCATGCCGCCGAAGCCGATGAAGCCGTTCTGGACACCGAAGTACCCACCGGCGGCACCGACGAGCAGGACCGCGAACAGCGACGCCGTGCGCACGACGACGTCGTCGAGGGTCATCCGACGCGACTGCGTCGGGGTGGCGGACGGCTTGGTGTACCAGTCCTCGAGCGTGCGGGCAGAGGCGTCCGCAGGACGCGCCTGCTGCGACGAGTTGGGTGCGTCGAACGTCGCGTAGCCGTTCCGCTTCCACTCGTTGCTACGCGCGAAGACCGGGTTCTTGCTCTCCATGGCTCCCCTCCGGAGCTGATGTTCGTTGACCCTTGCAACGGCCAAGTACCCCCGACCGTTCCCGAGGCGGGTCACGAAAGCATCACGAACCTGTGGGTACCCGGGACGGGGATCGAACCCGCACGCCGCGAACGGCCCGGGGGTTTAAGCCCCGTGCGCCTACCAGTTACGCCACCCGGGCCTGCGCGGACACATCCTGTCAGCTGCGGGCAGCTCGTTCGAACTCGCCGAAGGGGTTCGACATCGCGCCCAGCGAGATCGCCTCGCGGTGGAACAGGGCGGCCTGCACCCAGCCGAGCAGGACCCCGGCCTTGCGGCCCCGGGTCGGCACCTTGGACAGGTGGTAGAGCCGGTGGACGAGCCACGCCGGGTAGCCGCGCACCCGCAACCCGTAGACCTGGGCGACCCCCTGGTGCAGACCGAGGGAGGCTACCGACCCCACGTACGAGTGCCGGTACTCCCCCAGCGCCGTGCCCCGCAGCGAGGCGAGCAGGTTGTCGGCGAGCACCTTGGCCTGGCGCACGGCGTGCTGGGCGTTGGGGGCGCAGAAGGAACCGGGGTTCGTCAGGTCGGGGACCGCGCAGCTGTCCCCCGCCCCGAACACCCCGTCGGCGCCCTCGACCCGCAGGTCCGCGCCGACGCGCAGCCGGCGCCGGTCGTCCAGCGGGAGGTCGGTGGCCTCCAGGACGGGGTGCGCTTTGACGCCCGCGGTCCACACGATCGTCCCGGCGGCGAACTGCCGTCCGTCCGAGAGCACCACGTCGCCGTCGACACAGCTGATCATCGTGGTGCTCAGCGAGACGTCGATCCCCCTGCGCCGCAGCACGTCCACCGCGTAGCGGCCGAGGTTCGCACCGACCTCGGGAAGGATGCGGTCGGTGGCCTCGACGAGCACGAACCGCAGGTCGCCGGGTTTCAGCGACCGGTGGAACCGCAACGCGTACCGGGCCATGTCCTCGATCTCGGCGATCGCCTCGATGCCCGCGTAGCCGCCGCCGACGAAGACGAACGTCAGGGCCTTGCGGCGCACCCCCTCGTCGGTCGCGCCCTCGGCGAGGTCGAGACCGGCCAGCACCCGGTTGCGCAGGTGGACGGCCTCCTCGACGGTCTTGAAGCCGATCGCGTGCTCGGCCAGGCCCGGGATCGGCAGCGTGCGCGAGACCGATCCGGGGGCCATCACGAGGAGGTCGTAGGACAGGTCCCGTTCGGTGCCGTCGGCGGCCCGGACGCGGGCGGTGCGCTCGGCGTGGGTGACCGAGACGACGTCGGCGGCGACCACCTCGGCCCCGGCCCTGTGGTCGGACAACGTGCGCCGCAACGACACCACGACGTTGCGGGCGTCGATGGAACCGGCCGCGGCCTCGGGCAGGAACGGGTGGTACGTCATGTAACCGCGGGGATCCACGACCGTGAGCTCGATCTCGCCAGGCCGCGCGCGCTGCAGCAGCCGCAGGCTCGCGTTCAGCCCGACGTACCCGCCACCCACGACCAGGACACGGCTGGGAGCGCTCACGGGAGGCACGATAGCTCGGCCGCGCGTCCCACCACGTCGTCGAGCATCCGCACCGTGAGGCGACCCGTCGAGGTGTTCTGCTGGCTGACGTGGTAGCTGCCGAGCAGGACGACCGGGCCGTGCGGTGCCGCCAACGTCGCCTCCGCCCCGTGCCCGAACCTCGGCTGCGGTCGGGGCACGGACCACCCGGCGCGGCGGGCGGCCCCCAGGGTCGAGGCCCACGCGAAGGCACCGAGGGCCAGGACGACCCGCAGGTCGCCCGAGACCAGCGGCAGTTCCGCGTCGAGCCAGCCGGCGCAGGTGTCGCGTTCGGACGGGGTGGGTTTGTTGTCAGGCGGCGCGCAGCGCACGGGCGCGATGATCCGGGTCCGCAGCAGGGCCAACCCGTCCCCGGCGTGCACCGACGTGGCCTGGTTGGCCAGCCCGGCGCGGTGCAGCGCCGCGACGATCCAGTCCCCCGATCTGTCCCCCGTGAAGACGCGGCCGGTCCGGTTGCCCCCGTGCGCGGCCGGCGCCAGACCCATGACCAGCACGCGCGGGTCGGCGACGCCGAGGCTCGGAACGGGACGCCCCCAGTACCGCTGGTCGCGGAACGCGCGGCGTTTCGTCCGCGCGACGTCCTCGCGCCAGGTCACCAACCGCGGGCAGGCCCGGCACACGCACGTGCGGGCGTCGAGTTCGGCCAGGTCGGTCCGGGCCAACCGCCGCACGTCGTCGACCGACTGCGCCACAGGCGTTCCGGGCCCTGACGGGTCACCTGGCCACCCCGTCCCCGGGGGAACCGGCGAGGGTTCAGCGAGCGACGTCGTCGGCAAGGTTGTCGAGGAGTTCACCGTAGATCCGGTCCAGCCCGCGCGGCGCGAACGTGCGCTCGAAGAACCCGCCGATGCCCGTTGCGCCGTTCCACTCGCTGGTGACGACGACCTCGGACGCGTCCGGGCCGTCCGACTCCACCCGCCACGTGGTGACCATCGAGGAGTTCGCGTCCTTCTCCACCAGCGCGTGCCGGTCGGTGGACGACACGTGCGCGCGGATGTCGCGGATGCGCTTCTTCGTCGCGTGCAGCTTCCAGCGGACCTGGGTACCCGGGCCCTGGCCGCCCTCGATCACCTCGTAGTCGGTGAACTCCTCCGGCAGCAACCGCGGGCGCGTGCCGTTGTAGTCCGACAGGGCGGCGAGGACGCGGTCGGCGGGAGCATCGATGCGTCGGGTGGTCGTGGCGGTCACGGTGCTCATGCTTCCCACCCTGCCAGATGTGCGCTTTCCTGCTCTGCATGGTGATGCCGGACGATCTTCGTGCCTGGGCTCTCGAACTCCCCGAGGCCTACGAGGAGGAGACCTGGGGCGCCGCGACGTTCCGCGTCCGCACCAAGATCTTCCTGATCATGCGCGCCGAGGACGGCGTCGCCTCGATCAAGGCGTCCAGGACCGACCAGGCCGAACTGATCGCCGGCGACGGCGAGACCTACCGGATCGCCCCCCACACCGGGCGGTTCGGGTGGGTGCAGGCGTCGTTACGGACCGCGGATGCGACCGAGCTGCGGTCCGTCGTGGTCGAGGGCTGGCGACGGACGGCGCCCAGGCGCCTGCAGTCCGCGCTCCCCGATCACCTCCGCGCCCTGCTCCCCGCCCCACCCCTTTCGCGTCGTTGACGCATCACGACGAACCTATTGGCGCGATGCGTCCACGACGCAGATCGGGCGGGGGCGGGTCGTTTCGCGTCGTTGACGCATGAGGACGAACCTATGGGCGCAAGGCGTCAACGACGCGAAAGGGAGCGCGCGAGGGCGACGGCGATCCCGTCGAGGATGTCGTGCTCGGACGTCACGACCTCGCGGACCCCGGCCTCGGTGGCGACGCGGTCCAGGATCGTCGCCCACACCAGCGCCCCGGCCCCGATGACGTCGACGCGGCCGGGGTGCACGAACGGCATCGCGGAACGTTCGGCGCGGGTCGCGTGCAGCAGCCGGTCGCAGGCCGCGCGGACCTGCTCTACGGACAGCCGCACCCCGTGCAGGCACCCCGGGGTGTACTCCTGCAGGTCGATCGCGGCGGCCGTGATCGTCGTGATCGAGCCGGCCACCCCGACGAGCGTGCGGGTGCGGGACAGCGGCACGTCGCAGGACGACAGCAACGCGTCCACGTCCGCCCGGGCCGCGGCGATCTGCGAGGGGGTCGCGGGGTCGTCGTGCAGGTGACGTTCGGTCATCCGCACCGACCCCATGTCCAGCGACCGGGCGGCCTCGACGGTCCGCGCGCCGAGGACGAGTTCGGTCGACCCGCCCCCGAGGTCGACGACGAGGAACGGGGCCTGGTCGTCGGGGAGCTCCGCGGTGGCACCGGCGAAGCTCAGCGAGGCCTCCTCGTCCCCCGTGATCACGTCGGGCGAGACGCCGAGGCGGTCGTGGATCCCGGCGAAGAACTCGTCCCGGTTCGAGACGTCCCGCGAGGCGGACGTCGCCACGAAGCGGACGGCCTCCGGCCGGTGCTCGGCGATCACCGACGCCGCGCGATCGACGGCGGAGAACGTGCGCTGCAACGCCTCCGCCGCGAAGGCGCCGGTCTTGTCGACGCCCTGCCCGAGCCGGACGACCTCCATCGTGCGTTCGAGTTCGACGGTCGTGCCCGACTCCGGGTCGATGTCCGCGATGATCAACCGCAGCGAGTTCGTACCGCAGTCGATGGCGGCGACCCTGGTCAAGAATCGTCCCCGGAGTGCGGGCAGACCGAGGGCCAGCCACCGTCGGCGGCCAGGATCGCGAGCGTCTCGTCCCCGATCGGGTTCACCCCGGGCCCGGCGGCGAGGGCGTGCCCGACGAGCGCGTGCAGGCACTTCACCCGCGTCGGCATCCCGCCGGCCGAGATCCCGGCGATCTCGGGCACGTCCGCGTCCCCGAGTACCGCCCGACGCCGCAGGAAGTCCTCGTGCGCTGCCGTGTACGCCGCAGCGAGCACAGCGTCCTCGCCCAGCCGGTCCGTCATCTCCCGCATCAACCCCGACGCCTCCAGGGTGCTGATGGCGGACGCCGCAAGGGGGTCGACGAGGTAGAAGGTCGTCGGGAACGGGGTGCCGTCAGGCAACCGGGGCGCGGTCTCGACGACGTCGGGACGTCCGCACGAACAGCGGTGGGCGATGGCGACGACCCCGCGCGGCACGCGGCCGAGCCGGCCGGCGATGCTGTCGAGATCGGCCTGGGTGGCGGGCGTGCTCACGGTTACCTCAATTGGTCGAACTGGAACTTCCGCCCAGTCCAGGGGTCTGGGCGGGCGCGACGTCGTCGGGGTTCCCCGCCAGTCGCAGGGACTCCCAGATGTTCTCGTACCACGCGGCCGACGGTTTCGGCACGGTGGTGGCGGCCTCCTGCGGGGAGATCTGGTCGGCGTCGGACTCGCCGTCGACGATGTACGGCACCTCCCCCGGCATCACGAAGCGCAGTCGTTCGCGGGCCTGGGTGATGACGTACGCGTCGTCGTCCCAGCGGTCCTCCTCGGCCTGCGCCGTGGCGAGGTCGTCCTGCTGCTGGGAGATCTGCGACTGCAGCTGCCCGATCTCGGAACGCTGCTCGAGCCACTTCTGCAGCGAGGGCACCAGGAAGATCGCCAGCAGCAGAGCCACGGCCGACAGCACCAGGACGCGCGGCCCGCGGGTCCTGCGGCGCTCGGCCGGGCTGAGCGTGGCCGAGCTGCGTCCCCGGGCGGCCGGAGCGGGTCGCGACGTGGCGTTGCGACCGCGGGCGCTGCCGGGGCCGGTGCTGGTGGTGCGGGACCGCTGCCGGGCATCAGGCACAGCACTGCGCCCCGCGGCCCCCGTGGAACGGGAGGGGCTGCGGGGCGCAGTCGGACGTCGCGTCGCCATGGGCTCCACCTTCTCCCGGACGCGACGTTCAGTAGGTCAGGCGCGCCCGGTGAAACCGGCCGAACGCGGGAAGGCCTTGGCGCCGGCGTAGCGGCCGGCGTCGTCGAGCTCCTCCTCGATGCGCAGCAGCTGGTTGTACTTCGCGACGCGCTCGGAGCGGGCCGGGGCACCGGTCTTGATCTGGCCCGAGCCCACCGCGACGGCGAGGTCGGCGATGGTGGTGTCCTCGGTCTCGCCCGAACGGTGGCTCATCATCGTGGTGAAACCGCTGCGGTGCGCCAGGTCCACGGCGTCCAAGGTCTCGGTCAGCGAGCCGATCTGGTTGACCTTCACCAGCATCGAGTTGCCGGCGCCGAGGTCGATGCCCTTGGCCAGACGCTCGGGGTTGGTGACGAACAGGTCGTCGCCGACGAGCTGAAGCTTGTCACCCAGGGCGTTGGTGATGTGCACCCAGCCGTCCCAGTCGTCCTCGGACAACGGGTCCTCGATGGAGACCAGCGGGTACTCGGCGACCAGGCCCTCGTAGTAGCCGGTCATCCACTCCGCGGAGCGCTCAGAGCCCTCGAAGGTGTACTTGTCGCCCTTGTAGAACTCGGTCGCGGCGACGTCGAGCGCCAGCGCGATGTCCTTGCCGGGCTCGAAACCGGCCTTGCCGATGGCCTCGAGGATCAGGTCGAGGGCGTCCTTGTTGCTGGGCAGGTCGGGGGCGAAACCACCCTCGTCACCCAGGCCCGTGGCCAGGCCGCGGGACTTCAGCACCGACTTCAGCGAGTGGTAGGTCTCCGCGCCCCAGCGCAGCGCCTCGCGGAAGGAGGCGGCACCGACGGGGGCGATCATGAACTCCTGGATGGCCACACCGGTGTCGGCGTGGGCGCCACCGTTGACGATGTTCATCATCGGCACGGGCAGGACGTGCGCGTTCGGGCCACCGAGGTAGCGGAACAGCGGCAGGTCGGCGGCCGAGGCCGCGCCCTTGGCCACGGCGAGCGAGACGCCGAGGATGGCGTTCGCGCCGAGGCGGCTCTTGTTGGGGGTGCCGTCCAGGTCGAGCATGACCTGGTCGATGATCCGCTGCTCGTGGGCGTCGTGGCCGACCAGCGCCGGGCCGACCTCTTCGATGACGGCCTCGACGGCCTGCTCCACACCCTTGCCGAGGTAGCGACCCTTGTCGCCGTCCCGACGCTCGTTGGCCTCGTAGGCACCGGTGGACGCGCCCGACGGCACGGCCGCCCGCGCGAAGGTCCCGTCGTCGAGCAGAACCTCGACCTCGACGGTGGGGTTGCCGCGCGAGTCAAGGATCTCGCGAGCTCCGACGGCCTCGATGGTGGCCACGCGCACTCCTCGTGCTTGTCCGACGTCTTTTCGCGCCCGAGCCTAGTCGCCCCCGGTGTGAGGGTCGCCACCCCCCGAGCGTCGGCGCCCGATCTGCCTGATGATCCGGGGACGAGCCACCTGGGGGGATCATGAGCGAGGCCGACAACGCATGGCGTTTCGAGGTCGACGGCACGACGCACGACGTGGACGTCGACGTGGCCGCGATGAGCGGGAAGATCGTCGTCCGGCTCGACGGGAAGATCCTCGACGCCGACGTCGCCGACGTG
>Ga0325400_1006182_pt1 | contig 11365 bp, 5 predicted proteins | sample PopdelMetagenome_2_FD_205662 | JGI IMG/M metagenome (GOLD analysis project Ga0325400, IMG submission 205662) | Populus deltoides microbial communities from Bellville, Georgia, United States - Xylem-PdKOR-R1 | ecosystem: Host-associated > Plants > Phyllosphere > Stem > Wood/Secondary xylem...
TTCATAGTTTAATATGCATGCTAGAATATTTATGTAATCTTATATGTTGATTGTAAACTAAAGCAACTTGTGTTCATAGTTTAATATGCATGCTAGAATATTTATGTAATCTTACATGTTGATTGTAAATTTACCTTAATTTATTATATTGCATACTTATAATCATAAACATATTTGAAAACTGGTCTTTTCTTGCCTAACCTTTTAATTAGTAAGCTTTTGTCAAGATAAGCTAAACAATCCATGTTCATTAATCTAATATTTTGGACATCAAAAGGCGCTTAGATTTTTTTAGCTCGAGACATGATTGTTGGATGCTTGAAAGTCAAGATTGGATAAGAACTAAAATTGTTCATGAGAGTTGGTTGGGTTCTTGCCATGCCTAGGTTAGGCTCTCGAGTTTATTAATAAGAAACCAAACAAAATCATGTTGGAAGATACTTTACACACCGAGTCAATGTTTTTAAATCTAGTTTGGTGGTCATCCCGGATCACGGGTTTTGACCGGTCATCCGGATCAATTCTAATTTTTTTTATAAATCAAAATGATGGTTTTTTGATAAAAAATAAAAAAAAAATCAACAGGTTTCAACCGGGTTTTTGACTGGGTCTTGTCGAGTCAACCGTGTCAATCGGGTTTTTAACTGCTCTTATTTTTTTATAAATTTAACCTGATTCGAGTCCTAAATCAATCTATCAAGTCGTACCGAGTTTTAAAACTAAAATACAAAAATAGTACGAAATTGATCAAGTCTATTTATAGGTTACAATTAAGGATGATAAAATTACCGCCTTGATGATACCCATCGAAACCTGATCCAATAAGGTGGGTACGTGGGGTTTTTCTTTCCTATAAGCAAATAAGGATGAAGGAAGGAAACATGCTTACTATTCCATGAGAAACCCAATCTGGACGTGATTATATATGCTTACATTTTTATTTTCATCATGTATATTTCTTAAATAATTGACCTTTTAAAATAAAAAAATTTTAAAATTATATTTTGATTATTTATATTATCATTATCAATATAACTAGATCTTGGGTTTTTTCTCCATGCACTTCACTATATATATATGAACAGTGAAACTCTTCACCTCATTCCTCTCTTTTTTTCAAATTTTAATTTCAATATTTTTTATTCAATCCGGACCTAATTCCATGAAATAAAATTTTAAATTGTAATAAAAATACAAAATTAAAAGAAAAGGAACCACAATGTAAAATACATAAGAAATACATAGCCAAACTAAAAAAAATTAAATTTCTATTTTGATCCAAAAATTTATTTAGTTTATTTTTACATCCCTGGATTTGAGAGAAGAGAGAAAATTTCCTTGATTTTTAATGGTAGGAAAATTTTAAAAAAAAATACTTCCCGACCTCGAAACATTCTAGGATTTTTTCTAAAGGTGAATTGGATTTTTGCCAACCTCTATGCAAAATTTCAGCTCAAAATACCAAGAAATGAATTTTTTAAAGGGGGTGATAACTGAGACCTAGTAGTGTCTACCTCTACTATAGCTATAATAACACTTATTGCTCTTTAGGAGGTGCCCCCTGACTGGTCATGGGGCGTGCTGGCCTGGCGCCCATAGGCCTGCTGCAGGGGCTTTGCGAACTGTTGCTACACTCGGACTAAAATGAGGGGCCTCATGGCCCGAAGTATCACCGGTATTAAAAGTAGTGTATGGTTAAAACTGTGGTTTAAATTGTTATTGAATAAAAAATAGTTCAAATATATTTGGTTAAAACTACTTTTGAAAGTGATTTTGATAATAAAATGACTAGAAAGGACATGCAATAATTTTATAGTTTTGAATTACATTATTATAAATTGAATTATAAATACATCATAAAAACAACAATCCTTTATTAAGATCCTATATTTATTGTCTCATTAAACTATTTTCAATTTCATCATGTACATAATTCATACGAGAAGGCCTTTAGTATCCATGGCTCTCCGAGCATGGAACAACATCGATTAAAAAGTTATCGGGAACAAAATTAAGATGACAATTAATTCTACAAATATCACATCCTTTAGCAAATTCCTTCTAATATAGTTGTATAGTATCACTATAATTTGAACTTGCATTTTATACGAAATAAGCAGACATGCTTTGCCAAATTTCCCACCTTTTTTTTCCACACTCCAAACTTGGGCTTTTTTTATTCCCTTGGTAGGATATAATATGGTTTTGAGAGTCCATTGGTTAAAAAGGCTTAGGCCTATATTATGGGATTTTGCTAAACTGTCTATAGAATTAAATTTTAATGGAGCCTAAATCTGTCTTAATGGGCAGGAAGTTTAAGAATCTGAAATCAATTACCGGCTAGACTTTATTAAAGAGCTTAAAAAGAAGAGCCAAGGATTGGAGCTACAAATCTAGGCCATTGAAAAACCTCACAAGCTATTAGAGGATTGAAGTTGTTAGAAAAGTTCAAAAGGATCTTAGAGTACTTGAAGGGTTACCATCGGCCAGGAGCCCTGACCATCAAATAATTCTATGAGAAGGCACCCCTCCTATTAGTGCAAGACCGTATTGCTACCCTTACTACTAAAACATAAAAATTGAAAAGATTGTGAAGGAGCTACTTGAGCTAAGACCAATCAACCAAGTCAAAGCCCCTGTTCCTCACCTGTTTTATTGGTAAAAAAGGCTAATAGTTCATGAAGAATGCATTCTGATTATTGAGCCTTAAATAAAGAGACTACTAAAGATAAGTTCCTCGTTACTATTATGGAAAAGTTTTTGGATGAATTTTATGGTTCATAGTATTTTTTAAAGTTGGATCTTATGTCAGGTTATCATCAAATTTAATGAAGTGGGAGGATATCCCTAAAATTGCATTGATGACTCGTGAAAGGCGTGAAACTTGCCTTGGAAACAGAGGTAACTAATAAAACCCTTGGAAATTGTTTATCATCCATTGATGAATGGGCAAACAGAGGTAACTAATAAAACCTTGGAAACTTGCCTCCATTGTTTTATAGGGGATGATCTTAGAAGTTGATCTAAGTGGCTGGCAATGATGGAATGGTGGTACAGCACCAATTTCCACCTATCATCATAGAAGATATCTTTCAAATCTTCTATAGATATGACCTGCCCAACCTAATCAACTATGTACCAGCACGAACTTAGAATCGGGTAGTAGCAGATCATCTCATAGACAGAGAAAACATATGATAGAACATAAAATCAATATATTGAAAGCTCAGGACAGATAAAGTACAGAAAGGAGCATAAACTCAAAGAGAACGGTTGGGTGTATCTAAAGCTCTAGCCACATCATCAACTCAGCGTGCAACATAGAAAAAATAAAAATAAAGTTAGAGTTGTGGCTTGTCGTTTGAAATTCTCAAAGGAACCAAAGCTCATCTAGTGTACCATGTTTCTCAATTGAAGAAAAGAATCAGCAATAACACACAGGTAGACCAAGACTTATCAGCTTTTTAGGAAGGATTACCCACCCAGAACCAGACGAGATACTTAACCAAAGAGAGAAGATGAATCATCGAGGCAAAATCAAGAAAGTTTTGGTGCTTTGGCATTGATAAAAGGATGAAGATGAAGGCCAGGTGTCTAGGAAATTGTTAGCATAAGCATATCCTCACCTTTAAGGACAAGGATTTTGATGGGTGGAGGAGTTATAGCAAAAAGACAAGAGAGAAGGAATATATGTGGTGCTGTTATTTACTAATTTTTGAATAAATAATACAAAATGAATGGATAAAAATATATTTGAGAATGAGGTTAAAATAATACAAATTCAAAGTTTATGGATGAAATTATTAGATTTAAGAATAAATTGATCAAAAATTGAAGAATTAATAAGTTTGGAAATTTAGTTAAAATTTGAATTAGTTTAATTAATGAAATTAGAAAAATTAATATGTTTGTGTACTTAATTAAACTTTGATTTAATTAATTAAATAAATTCAGGGATTTAATTGAAATTAATCCAAGGGGCAAAATTAAAATTTATTGATTAAGGGACCTAATTGATACATTTCAAAACATCAGGGACCAATCTATAATCTGTCATTTTCCATGCCAAATGACGCCGTTTTAGAATCCTTCTGTTTATCATCTGCTTGTCGAAGACCAGTTCAACAGGGAAGCGGGAAAATCGGCAACAAAGTCAAACCCATCGTGACCATGTCTTCTGCCACGATCCCGGTCGTGGAGGAGACAATTTTTGAAGCTCTCTGGCCTTATAAAAGGCAGGGGGAGAAACAGAACATGTGGGGGAGGCCAGGAACCAGAGAAGAAAACAAGGGGGATTGGACCGAAAACCAAGGGGAAAAACTCAAGTAAAACCCAGAGGAAAAACCCAGAAAACAGAGAGAGACGAACAGGCCAAGAACCGGGGAAGAAAACAGAAGCAGGAAGAGAGGAACACAAGCAAAAACAAGGAAGAAAAAACCCAGAAAAACAGAGAAAAAACCAAGAAAACGCAGGCCACATACAGAGAAAAAACCCATACCCAAATTTGAAAGGAGAAGCCAGCACCGTCCTCTGTTCTTCATCACAAGGACTGAGAAAGCAGAGAAAAAGAAAAAGAAAAAAAAGAACAACAGACAGAGAAGGAGAGAAAGGTAGAGGAGAGTCACAGATCAGCCCTGCCATTGTCTTCGTCCCTGCAGAAAAAGAACAACAAAGAACCAAAGACTATTGAAAACCGGCATCACCATTGTCTACTTTCCTTCATCTCAAAACCAGAGGGGACAGAACACAATCAAAGAAAGAAGCAGAAGGAAAGAACACAAGCAGAGGAAAGTCACGGAAACCATTGCTACTGCCTTCGACGTTGCTACTACCTTCGGCGTTTCCAGAACCAGGAGAGAAAGCAAAGGAAGACAGAAGGAAGGAACGAGGCATTGCCTAACTAGTGCACTAATCACCCGCAGCTTCGTCTTCGTTGTCAAGCACACCAGACCAGGTAAGTTCATCCTTTCCCATTCTGTTGCCGTGAATTTTAATTAGCCAATTGCATTGTTCAAGTGAATTTTAATTCACTTGAACAGTGAGCAACACGCGTGAATTAGCTCACGCGTGTTGCTTTGCCCAGCCGGGCCGGCTGGGTCTAGCCCAGCCCATATAGGCTGACCCGAGCCCAGCCCAAAATATAAAAAAATAAAAAAACAAAGATTTGTGTAAGTATAAATAAAAAAATAAATATGAATTTATTGTTTTTATTCATTGACGCCGGAGTCAGAATAAAAATACTGATTCGAATTTATTTTATTATATTTTATTTAATTACATAAAAATAAAAAATATGCATGCAAAAATAAAATAAAATAAAGTAAATTTATTGGTTTATTCACTGACGCCAGAGTCAGGAATAAAGATACCGATGTAAATTTATTTTATTGTATTTTACTTTTATTTAGTTACATAAAAAATGTGTATGCGTACAAAAAATAAATTTATTTGATTTGTTTATTCACTGATGCCAGAGTCAGGAATAAAAAAAAATGATTTAAATTTATTTTGTTTTTATAGCTACATAATATTTACCACGCCAGAGTTGGAAATATCTATAGTTAAATATTTACTGACGCTAGAGTCAGGAATATTACACGCAAAACCACCGTAGCATAAACCAACAAAACATTAGCAATTTATGACAAAGTCAGCAATGCACCCTGCCTTAGGCAGAACGCTTAAGGGGTGATAATATCTTTTCTTTTGCGTAATTAGTCTCGTACCATAGAATCTATATTGACCAGTTAGGGTTCCTAGTGACCATAATATTAGGTGGCGACTCTTTAAACAAGATATTTTTCCTTAAAAGAACATGATGCCAGAAATCTGTTTTTTTTCTAATATTCCAAAGATTTAATAATTTTTAAGGCCGTCGGGATGTCGGGTATAAAGTTACATGGAACGGCCTGGATTTCTTAAATCTTCAGATCAAAACATGTGGATTTGGGTGGAATACAACTAGCATCACGTGGATTAGTGTGCATGAATAATCCAACCATTCAAATTATTATAATACACATATGAATCAAGTTTACATGATTATAATTTTTCATATTCCTATTGTTCTCTTGTAACTTGGCCTTTAAAAAGAATGAAAAAGAAAAACATTATTGAACTGAGAAAATTTACAATACCATCTGTAATCTCAGTTTATATGAATCAAGTTTACATGATTTTTGTTCTTTTGGACAATGAGGAACTGGCTCTTCGGGCAGTGCTTTTACCAAAGGCTTACAAATCTCTGGATCCAACGGATGAGGCCAGGAGCTGGATATGCAAAAAGAAAAGACGTGGCGCATCAGTCATTACCCTCGGGCCTCGCCTCTATATTCAGACAGAAAAGACATGGTATCTGGTTCATCTGCAGCGACGTCCCCTGTTTCGGATTGATAGCAGCTGGTAGTGGTACTCTCCTTCTCTCTCTGTTTTTTTTTTTTTTTTAATTGCTGATGTTGCCTTGTGCATTCACAATATATAGTCGGTAATGTTTTCTTATTTTAAAAGCTCATTTATGAGTGGAAAGTTTAGCTCACTTCATATCATCTGTATCTCAGAGAAACTAGAAATTAATGCATATATGGTGAGTATTAAGAACCTGTAGTTACAATACATTTAACACATGGATGGCCTCAAAAAGTACCGAATTAATATCAAAATCTCAAATTATACATGTTTAATTGCTTGGTGTTGGTTCCTATACACTATAGTTAAAAGTCTTTCAAGACCTCCTCCTACATGTGTTTTGTGGTTTAAAGAAAAGAGAAGAGAATTCACACATTTTAGAGTATATCAATTTGAGGATTTTACTACTAGCTATTGCCACCTTAAGTTTTCATAGGCTAACTTAATCATTATTTAATTTTAAAAGAGGTAAATTCAGAAATATGAAGATTGCTCTGGAATGATGCTCATCTGCCTAAGAACTAGAGCTACTTTCTTTTTAAGTACATCTTCATGGAGAAGCTGGATGAGGATCCTCTCGGACTTTTGAAAAAATGATTCATTGATCTGTGTGTGCTCTATGATTTTCTGGAAGAGATCCAGGGCTTTGCTTTTGGCCGATAAGCTTCCCTTCTCCAGAACTTGTAGAATGCCCACCACTCCCTGGTTGTCTACAATTGCAGCAGTTGCATGGGATTGTGTGTTGTGGTCAGTTAGCAATGTTTCAAGTGCTGTTAAAGCAGCCTCTGCCACACCATCCTCTGTCTCGCTCAGTGCTCTAACTAGTGGCTTCACTGCATCTGCCTTGACAAGGCAGAAGGTGTCTCTTGGTGAACAGGCATCGCCATGAACAGCACATAGACCTTCGTTCACTGTTGAGGTTGAGCAGCACCAGGACATGCTGGGTAACAGGTTCATCACATGTAGCAATGCCATGGAGTTCTTGGGTTCCTTTGCCATGAGGGTTGCTTCAGGCTTTGAGGAGCTGGTTGATTGGGATATATGGGCTAGTGCAATGGCTGTCCGCTTCTTGGAAAGTGAGCTGCCACTGGAGAGGATTCGAACTAGTGATGGATACACCTCAAGCTTGCCCACTTGTCTTTGAAGGTCCGGTTTGGTGGGCTCTGTAAAATGTAAAAGTGCCGCTAGAGCATTCTCCAGAAGAGATGAGTCTACATTAGCAGATGCGCGGATTCCCTCATATTCCTCTTCTGTGCAAATCACCTCACGAATGGCTTTTAATGCTTCTGATTTCTTCAGTATTTCATCAATAATGATATCATCCTTGGGAAGCTGACCGATGATTGCAGCGGCAATGGACCTTTCTTCAATATCCAGTGAACAAGTGAGAATGGCTACTAAAGTGTTGATGGCAGTTTCTTTCCAAGGAGATGGTGGGAGAGGAACTCCATCAGGGTGATTATCAGAAATACAGCTTACGAGTTTCAGTACCCATCTTTTCACCTCACGCTGATCACCATCCAGTGCAGCGAATAGTTGAACAATTGCATCCCGATCTGATCGGATTAGGTTTTGAGCTGTATGAGATTTAGAGCTAAGTTCAAGTAGCAGGTGCAAGAACTGAATCTTAGTTTCAGGATCAGAATTGAAAACCAACTGCATAAAGAGGCTCAAATTGTGCTCTGATTGCAGCTCCTGCAGGCACTGATGCATCTCGAATTCAGGATGCTGACAGGCTCCAACCAATAGAGCAAGGATCTCACCAGCTTCTTGTTTCAAGTGTGAACCAGATCCTACATATGAGATGAGGCCTAGAAGAGGCGGTATCATCACAGAATCTGATAGAAGCTGCTGTACAATATGAGGGTATACCATTAGCTTCTTAACGCATTTGAGGCATACTGATTTGTATGCTGGAGAGTTTGAAGAGAGCATCTGTATAAGACTTCGTATAAATTTTCTATCTTCCAAGTCCTTGATGTTATTTTCTTTAAGTTGCATCTTTATCAAATCGGCTGCCATCAATGCTCTGCTTTCTTGTGGTCCTGCGTGAAGATGTTGGTTGAGTGACTCATGGGAACAATGGTAGAAAGGTATTATGCCAGGCATGTCTCTTTTAAAAACAAAAACAGAGAGAGAGAGAAAGAAGAAGAAAAACCTTGGTTGAAACGAGCAACAAATGGTTGAAAATGCCCAGCTTCAGCCATCTTGATTACAAAAGAGGTGCTGGAAGAAAGATTCTGCAACGTGCTCTGGGCTTTCTGCGACACATCTGGATTGTCATTGTGGAGTAAAGAAACCAAAAGAGGAATGCAATCTTTTGTTTCCCCTATTTTTTCTCTAAGAGTTTCCTTTTTGGACAACTCCAACAAAACTGCAATAGCATCTGGTCCTTTTTCACCTCTGTAGATCTGCTTAACAACGCGGCGAACCACACCTGCTTCTACCATGACTTCCTGCAATTCCACATAACAGGAATTTACACAACTGGTCAAATTTGAAATGCAAGATAGTCAATGTTCAAGCTCTGCATACCTTGTGATTATCACAGTGCTTAGCCAGGTAGTAAAGACATTTCAGAGTTGCCGAGGTGTCCAGTCTCTTGTGCTTCAAGAATTCCACTAATTTTGGAACGAGTCCACCCTCTGCAAATTTGACTGCATAACGGGGAATTTCCATCAGAAATTGCATGTTCTCTAAGGCCTTATTTTGTCGAGAATGGTCATTGTTATTGATTCCTGAGACTGCAGCTTGAAATTTTAAGTCCAAGTCTCTTAGCTTCCACTCATCTATAGAGCTTCGGAGATTAACATTTGGAGTAAGCTCCAAAGATTGTAGCTCCTCTCCACAGGTGGGACAATTCCTCTCTCCTCTGTTGAAGCAGTCCTGAATTGCCTTTCTTTCAAAGCTGTGGCCACAGAAAATTGCAACAGGGTCTGTCATCATCTCATTGCACAGTGGGCATATGAATGAGTTGATTGGGTATTGCTGGTGGTACATAGAAATTTCCTCATTTTGCGGCCTTGTAACAATGTCAGTGCTGTATAACAACTGTATCAGTTGAGCTAATTGAAGTGCCTCCGCCTGCTTCTTTTGATCTTCCATCTCCTCCTTTTCCTGCTTCAGAAGAGCCAGCTCATTTTGCACCAGGGATGCATTTTCTCTTGCACCAACAGCTTCTGCAATCGTCTCAAGAAGTTTCATGGAATTCTCTTGGTTTCGGCTATGCTGAGATATTGAATTTTCAATCTCAAAAGCTAATGTTTCTGTTGCAACTGTTGATCGGAATTCGATTGACCTCAGATTGTTGATGATCTGGTTGATCATGGTTTTCAGGTTCAGTGACATATCAAGATTGACCAGCTGGAATGAGGAGATAGTCGTGGCCATCTCTTTCGACAAGTTTTGCATCTGCAAACGTATTGAGCGTGAGTGAAGTAAAAGGCGGAGACAGCTCCCAGATTTGTAGCCTTTGATAATCTTGGCAGCTTCTCTCAGCTGAGAATTCAAGGTCTCTAATGCAGCTTTTGTAGATTCTAAACCCATTGCTGATTCAACTCTTTTGGCGTCCAAAGCCCGAAGGAGGGTGCTTAGCTCTGAGATGCTTCTAGAGAATTCTTGCAAGCTGTCCTTTTCAAGAACCACATCCCTTGTTTCGGTAACGATCTCCATTGCTTGAAATGCCACCTTGTTCCACAATTCCTGCAGTCCTGCCACCCCTACATCCTCAATTCCAATATTGAAATCCATAGAAGCCGTTGGAAACTGCTGATTCTTTGCAAATTTGATTCCAGTTTTATGGATTTCCTGCTATATCAGTCCATTCAATCAACAACTAGTGGCTTCTCCATTGGCATCCTGACCTATAATCCACTGAATCCAGGACAGGTTAGAATATGAAGCTGTGGAACAAAAATTTGGATACATGAAGGCCTTCCACCACAACCAGAAGAAATCTTTTCCAATTTGCCTAGTTATTTCTTATTTGTGGAGGGTGGAGCTAGCAGGTTTCCATATGATGGGGCAAAGAAAGAATTTAATTTTTTCTTCTTTTGGGGGTATTGATCAGAACTTAGGATTGGGAGGGATTGAGTAACATTCCTGCAGTTTAGCAGCATGATATCGAGGGAAATTTTGTCAGCCAGCCTCCCACCATTATTGCCACTTGACAAAGTAGTTTGCTACAATATTTGCTCTGGTTATCATGCAATGAATAATACCGTCTGTAGCAATTGATTATTGCCGATGAATAATCAGCCATGCAGTTTATATCTATCATTAAACGGAAGATTTTGAAGTCAAAAGACTTGGTTGTGACTTCAAAATAAGTTGAGCAGAAAGTTGTATGAAACAGAACGCTATAAAGGGACTAAGCACATCCAAGAGAAGAGGAAAATAAAAGAGGGATCAAGTTTTGACCTGATGAGAAGCTCAAGCCAAACCGGCCTTAATACCAACAGCAGAACGAGTACGGGATCAGTTTGTAGGAATTCCCTTTCTTCGTCATCGTGAAGGAAGGGAATAGACAGGTAAAGTAAATGTGAAACAATTTGGTCTCCAGTTGCATGGAAGAAAGAGAGCAGAAATTGAATAAAAGACTGGTAATGTCAAAAGTTTAGTCTTCAAAGAGGTGCGCTCGTTTTGTGTATGTTGACTGGGGATAAAAGCTCAAAAAGTTTTCACAGGCCCCATGACAGTGATCGTGACTCGTGAGAGGTGAAGGGTAATTTACCGCGAAATGTCCAAAAAACAGATGCCTCATATAATATAATATAATGACTGTGATTATTTTTTAAAATATTTTTTATTTAATAATATATTAAAATAATAATATTTTTATTTTTTAAAAATTACTTTTATCGTATTAAAATAATTTAAACATATAAAATAATATTAAGTTAAAGTAAAAAAATTAAAAAATATATAACTTTTTTAAAAAATTACTTTTAAAATATAAAAA
>Ga0325400_1006183_pt1 | contig 11365 bp, 15 predicted proteins | sample PopdelMetagenome_2_FD_205662 | JGI IMG/M metagenome (GOLD analysis project Ga0325400, IMG submission 205662) | Populus deltoides microbial communities from Bellville, Georgia, United States - Xylem-PdKOR-R1 | ecosystem: Host-associated > Plants > Phyllosphere > Stem > Wood/Secondary xylem...
TGGGTATATCAATGACTTGGTTAAACAGGATTACCTCGAAATCGGGCACCCGGAACAGGAACGAAAGGAAATCCACCGGGAAACCCCGCAGAGTTTCCTTTTCATTCATCTCGATGTGCGTACTTACCGATGGCGGCAAATCCACGTTATCGATATTGATCAGCGGGATATTGCGGATAGCGCGATCACCCATTTTGATCTCGGTATCGTTTGGCGCGAAGTTGTTGAGTACGATATGCTCCGGCTTAAAATCCATCGCCAGGAACTGCATGATCAGTAAATTGAGCTGCTGTTCTTTCAGGATCACGGGTGCCGTCTTTGCGGTAACCGAAATGTCCAAGACCTTGTCCAATTGCTGGCTGAAATCCCGCAGCATCTTTTTATCAAAAACATAAAAAGCACCCTTGCGTACCTGGCGTGTCAGTGTGATATAGGTATTGACCCTGATATAATCGCGCCCGGCAAAATGTTCATTATATTTCTGCTGCAAATACTCGCCGCCATCTTTGAGCGGGTATTCCTCTTTACTGATCACATCTGATTTTTGCAGTAAGTACCCATCGCCCATGATCTTGACCACGTTTATCATCAGCGCGTGGAACTCATCGTAAGCCGCAGAGGCAGCCGAGAAGCGGGTAACTGGGTTAGTGATTTGAATAACCACCGAACATTCACCGCCTGCACCGACTAAAATATCGATACCATTATAATGGTCGATACCGATATAGGGAATGTTAAAGACTTGTTTTCCGGCCATAACGGGAGAGATTTTTGAAGTTGACCTGGTGAATGAATATGCCCGTCGGGCGGGCTTTGATATGGAGGCCTTGTTTCTGTTTAGCGGCGATAAAGACAAGCCCGCCTGCAACGGCGGCGATAAGGACGATCAGGCCCAGCCACATATTGACCAGCGCCATTGTTAATGCGCCCAATACCAGGCCGGCCAGTAAAGAGCCGACACCCCAATAGATAAACTTGCCTTTAAACCCACGGTATACGAGGGGCCTTTGGAGCCCCTTGTATACCTGGAATTGCCTGGCCATTAGGTGAGGCCAAAAAAGGCTTTGATCACAACGGCTGAAACCACGAGGAAAACGCAACTTCCTCCCCAACCCATCAACTCCTTATTGATGTCCTGATCTCCACTGTTCCATTTGGAATAGACGCGGATAGCGCCGACAATACCGACGATACCGCCAATGACCAGCGTGACATTGGTCACCGGGGCGACATAGGTTTTTAAGGAGGTGGTAGCAGAGTTCAGGCCGGTAACACCGTTCTGGGCAAAGGCGGATGCCGTGCCTAGGGCAAGGACCACGGCTGTGGCCCACATTTTTTTGATTTTGTTCATTGTAGGGGTATTAAAAATTGAGTGGAATAAAAAAGGCGGCCTCCCGATTTATCGGAAGAACCGCCGGGGTTATGGAGGGGTATTAAAGAATTTAGAGGCCGAATACGCCGCGCAGGAAGGCACCTGCCAACACCATGAAAAAGGCGGCAAAAAACCAGGCGGCAACCTGCTCGTCGATACGCGGGTGGCCCATTTGCCAGTTATGGTAAATACGCACTGCGCCGATAATGCCAAACACGGCGGCGAGCACCAGCGAACAGTCCATCGCGGAAAAGAAAGTCGATCTTAAATTTTGCTGCGCCTGCTGCATTTCCGAAATGCCAGGCTGCGCGCTTGCGCCCAATGCCAGCAGGCAGCAGCAAAAAGTCAATAAAAATGCTTTCATATTAGAAGCTGACAGAGCGTGTATAGATGATGGCTTCCTGTTTGGCTAGGCGAAAGAGATCGGTGATCGGTACCCCACCGGAACCGATCACTTCACTTTTGATGGGGGATTTTGTTGGCTGTACAGCCTGGGCCGCCAGCTGAACCGGCGTGACCTGTTCGGTAAAGGTCAGTTCATGCGGATTTCCGCTGGCTACGTCCTTCCGTTTGCTATGCGCCAGGTCTGTCAGGATGACGATTAAATAGTAAAGGCCATACCCGCCAGCCAGCCAAAGTAAAAAATGGGTCCAGTTCATGTTTTGAGTTGTTTTAAGAATTGGTCAATAGCCAGCCGCAGTTCCGGGTGCTGTTTCAACAGGTCGCTGATGGCAAAGGCCATTAGCTTGGTAATGTCAATGCCTGTGGCCAGCTTCAGCTGATTGAGGATCACGACCGTGTATTCATCGAGCCTGATGTGCACGACGCTGTGATGGTCGCTGTTATCATAGGCCCTGATTTGGTCTAATATCTCATTGAAGGCTGGGTCGCGCTGCTGGCGAAGGATTTTTGGGTTCATAGCTCGAAGTTGGCTAAGTGTGCTTTGATTAATGATTTGAGTTCAGGGTTCTGCTCGAATAGCTGCCTTATAGAAAAGCAGATCAGGCGCGTCACCTCTATGCCGGTGGCGATCTTCAGGTGATGGATCATTTGCGCAGTTTGCGCATCCACCCTTGCATGGATCAGTGTCTTGTTCGCGCTGACATCCAGACCGCGCATCAATGAAACGATCTCCGGGATGTCCGGCGGCTTTGCTGATTTGGGTTTAACCACTTTTACCGGCGTGTCCGGTTTGGCTATTTTACTCCTTAACTGGTCGGCCAGCGTTTTGATCTCGCTCATAAATAAGGTTGGATAAAGTCTTTAAAAACCCTGTCGAAAACCGGCAGCAAAAGCGCCTGCACGTTGATTGGCGTCTGGAAAGTGTTGGTGCGCTGAAAATCGATACGGTCGGCAATAGCCTCGGTCACATGCCCTAAATGGTTCAATTGTTCGTTCACATCTACCTTGATCTCGTACTTCACATTGGCCTTAATGCGGTTGGGGACAAATAATAAATGCACCTCCGGGTTAATCTTCTTCAGTACCAAAGCAAAAGGGATCGTTGAATCAAAGCTGAACTCATCATAGGCAAATGGACAAATCGCTACCTGAGCTGCTTTAAAGACGCCGATAAGCCCATCATCATCCAGTTTACCCGGCAGGTCGATCAGCACAATGTCCTTTGGATTATCCCGGATAGTGTCAGCCATCATTGGAAAGTCTGCCAGCCCAAATGCCAATACTTCGTAAGGCTCGGCATTCTCCAGTATTTTTGCTTTCTCGAATTTTTGGGAGATCGACTGCTGGTAATCCATGTCCAGCACCGTGACCTTGCACTTTTTGGTTTGTGTCAGGTAATTGGCCAGCAAAAGTGTGAGCGTGCTCTTTCCGGCACCGCCTTTCTGGTTCCCGATAATAATGACCATAAGATTTGTTTTAATTGTCAGCGGAGATTAGTTCTTGCTTTTTTCTTTCGACGGCGCTTCATCCCTAATACCGCATCATCGTCTACATCTGATGCCAGGTTGATACCGGGAATAGCCGGATGCTGTCGTTGCGGTTGTTCGGTGCTAAAGTGATTGGCTAACACCTGCTGCTTTTCATTTAGCAGTTCATCAGTGTTGATGAATACACCGGCTGCCGGATCATGGAGGGTAAAGCCATTTTCGTTTTTAATTATGATCAGGCCCTGGTGCTGTAAACCCTGAGTCAGATCAGGGTAATTGTACATCGCCGCTTTTAATAATGCGGCATAGTAGTTCAGTTGGTTCGTGTTATTTTCGTAACGAACCCGTGGCTTTTCTTTTTGCGGACTTTCTGTAACGTGCATGACCAATAATTCCTTTAAAGGCATGATCTCACCACCCTTGAAGATATTCTTACCGGAATGATCGATCACGGAATAGCCATAAGGCGGCTTATCGCCGGAAGCGTGAAATATCAATTCGACCCCGAATCTGACTTTCATAATAGCGGCAAATTCAGACTGGTAGCCTTTTCGCCCTTTCACTAAAGAGGTATCATGAGCGGCTGAATATTTATGGAACCAGGCCTTTAATTGTACCTTTCGCTGCTGATCGGCATCCTTGTTCAGTCTTTGCGTGACCAAATTTCGGTCGATGGTTTCCTGTAACTTTCCGAATTTGATCACCTCGTAAAGCCCGTCCCGTTCCCGCAATACATAGCCCTTGCTTTCCAAGATCATCCGAAACTGCGCTTCAGTGGCAAACCGGAAGGCCAGCGCATTTTCAATATCGCTTTTAGCGTTATTTTTGGCATCAATACCCAAAACGCGGTTCAAAGTCTCCACCGCCCGTATCTTTTCAAAGCGGTCACTGATCTTTTTACCAGTGCGGTCGATGCGCGCGGTCACCAAATGGACGTGATTATTGGCGGTATCCTTATGAAAAATGATCAGGGAGGGTTGTTTTTCATAACCCATCTGCGCCAGCCATTCCTCGCCAATGGCGGTCAGCTCGTGCTTGTCATAAGTGCGGCCTTCTGCTGAAATCACCACATGGAACTGCGGCCGCTTGACATGCTTATTCGTAGCCGATACCATTGCCAAGTGATTTTTGTAATCTTCCGGGCGCACTTTCATTAGGCCCTGCAAAGCGCCGAAGTTCGCCACCTTCATCAACTCGCCCTTATTTGCATCAACCTTATCAGTATTATAGCTAACAGCTGGAAAGCCACCGGCAGGCGGCAGGATATGGACGATCATAATTTGTTCTTAGTGAACTTGTGTATTCAGAACTTTTTCCTTGCGCACAAACTCACTGCGAACAAGTGCACTTAAAACAAAATCGGACTGAATAAGTGCCGTGCAAACAAATTCGCTTCAACCAAATTCATTGTGAACAAATTGCAACAAACAAGTTCCCACCGAACTAAGCGCCGGTCATACGAAATACTTTGCGCAGGCTAGCATCCAATGCTTGTTGATTTTTGAGGTATTGCTCAAACAAAACATTAAACCGCTCGATCACGACAGGCGATAACATACCTCGCTTTTTCAGGATATTCGCATATTTTGCCAGCTGATTAATGTTATTGCCGCAGCGTCCCATCTCGGTACCCACCTGATCCAGTAAAACAATCAGTTCCTTTGCATCCACGACCAGCAAACCGGCATTGCTTAACAGCCGCTGCCTGACCAATTCTGTTTTGGTCAGGCCTAATGTTTTTTCCAACTCACAGATGATAGCATATTCATCTTCGGTAAAGCGGGCATCAATCTTTTTGTTCCTTTTACCGGCCAGCATTTGCGGCCTGCCCTTTGTTCTGCCTCTACCATTCATCAGAGTAAACGAGTTGCGAGTTTACGATACTCCCTGGTCTTCGCGTAGGTACGGAGCGAAGTCTAGGGCAAGATTGCGACTGGCTGGCAAAAAACGAGCGGAGCGGTTTTTTGTCGGACAGGAGCACATCTTGCAAGGGGAAAAACCAAAAGGGAACTTGTTCGCTTTTCAGCGGCTGAGCTGATAGTTTCGCTGGTCAGCGACGATAAGTTCGTTGTAATCTTTGTAACCGGCATAGATCGCGGAGCGGTCGACGCCCCAGGGGATCTCAGCGGCAAATTGAGCTGTGGCATTCCGCCCGGACAAGTCGTTGTCGAAATATAAACTGACTTCCGGAAAATCCCATGCTTTTTCCATGCCTGCCTGAAGCAAAGCAAGCGAGTTCAGCACGAGCACGCTGTCCGGTGCGAACCTGTTCTCTGTGAGCCAGCTCAGGTAGTCGAAGAACCCTTCGAAAACGGCTAAACGTCTTTCAGAGTTGGGGATGAAGCTGATCGCTTTGTGGCCCAAACACGCCTTATAATCGCCGGTGCTGCGGATCTCCCAGGCACCGTTGGCATTCTGCCAGCCTGCGGCGAAAAAGTTATTTCGCTTTTTGTGATCGTCCTCCACATAATAATAAATCTCTTTGAGGCGACCTTCCGCAACCTGGCTGACACCCCGGCTTTCGAGGTAAGCGCCTATGGCGGCATTGCCGCCCAATTCTTTGATATCCAATATCTCATAGTTTGGCTGTTTTTCAGTAAATGTTTGTCTCTTGTAATGCTGTGAAACCGGGCCGGCGCTGACTATGCTGGCCAGCACCTCCGGAAAGGGAATCCCCGGCCAGAGGAGGAGTCCTAGGTCGATGATATTGCCGCCCTTGCCCTCGCCGAAATCGTACCAGGTGCCCTGCTTGTCATTAACCGAGAAGGAGGGCGTAGTATCTGAGTGCCGGATCGGGCTGATATAGAGCAGTTCATTGTGAACCGTTTTGGCGGCCCGTATCCGAGGCGATCTAAAAAATCGGCCAACGAATAATTCTCTTTGATGTCGCCGGCATTTAAGGTGTTATTTTCCATAATATCAGGCATAAAAAAAGGGGCACGATGGCCCCTTCGGTATTTAATTTCGATTCGTTTAAAAGTTCGGAACTACTCACGTCATATTCTACAATACGGCCTCCCGGCTGCCCATGCGCGTTCACTTTATTGATACTATCTCAGCTTCGCAAGATTTCCATTTTTCAGGTGGATAATGCTTCATTCCCCGATGTCAAAGACCGTAAGATCAGGTCGAACTTGTTCTTTCCTGACTGACGGTACAAATTGACAGATATAGCAAGTTTTTTATGGGTTCCTTGAAGGGTGGCAACCTGATTTAATTTTTAATTATTTGATTATTAGATATTTATATTAAATAAAATCCTATATCCGTGAACCTGGCAATGCAATCTAAAAGTCCCTATGTCAGACCGAAACGGATACGCACAATCGGAGTTGACTAAGCCTTTACTATATATGAAAGGAATTGTTTTGCGAATTATAATTTTTGAGATTTAACGGTGACATCAGCATAAGGAAATTTCTTAATCGTTTTGAGGCATTAAGGCGATCTGTATAATGGTTATAACTCTCACCCCACTTGACTAAAATATTTTACACTATCGCCGAGGTAACACAGTGCCTATGCGTTTATCGTTCAGCTGATTGCTTTAACAGAAAGTTGTTGTCAGTGATTATATCATCATGCTAATTTTTCGAATATTTTTTTGGTTTATAGCCTGTTTCTTTTTCGAAAACGCGGGTGAAATGACTTAAGTTGGTAAATCCCATCTGATACCCGACTTGAGATACAGATAACTTTTTCTCCTTAATAAGATAAGCGGCCTCCTTTATTCGAAAGGCCTGATAATATTGATATAAGCCCATACCGTAAATTTGTCTAAATAGCTTTCGCATTTTGGTTTCTGCCATTCCAATTTTAGTTGCTATCTGACCTACTCGGGGGTGGGTAACTCAGATCATTGAAAATCAAATCTTTTACAGTATTCATTTTTTCAAGATCTTGCTTATTTATTGAATACAAATTTTCACCTTTTCGTTTCAAAAGTTCGACAAAAAACAAATAAATCAATTCTTCCGCTTTCAGTCTTGAATAAAAAGAGCTAAGACAAGTGTCTATCTTTGATTTGAAAATTTGTTGGGCTGATTGAACAATTTCCAAAGACCCTATTTCCTCAAAGAGGTATGATTTTTGAGATTCGATAATTTTTAAGAATGGAAAGCAATCCACCTTTGATTGTAAATATTCCTTTAAAACACTCCTGTGTATTTCTATAATGATCGTATGAATCTTCTTTCCTGCCGGAAATAAAAACGAAAGTTCAATATCCGATGAAGTTACTTGTATAGCAGGGAACAATTTACCGAACGGAGTTTCTTGGAACTCTTTGGTTCCCGCCATGTTACGAAAAGCAAAACTGATAATTTCTTTATCTCCGACATCTTTTACAAAATTTAATTCTTCCAACAATGATAGCTGAATAACAACCATCTTGATAAACTGAGAACAAATGAAGACTTTAATATATCCCTCACCAGCAAAAGACGGTACAAAAAATTCGCTGTCTCCAGATTTAGTACCCCAATAACGCTCAGCATTAGGAATAATGTCTTGGCTTAGCGACTGAACTTTAAATAATTTCCTCACCGAATTCGACTATTTTTAAGTCGAATTAAGCTATTTTAAAACGATGTATGTAAATATTTTGCGTAATTAATAAATTGAGTATGAAATTCTTAATGAGAGTAAAAACATTTATAGTTATAGGCATAATATCGTTTTGCATTATCGTTTTCGCAGCTTGCCCGATGTCGAAATCAAAGGATTTTAATTTGGATTCCCTTAAAGCAAAGAGCACTTCTGAATGGTCAAACTATTCTTCGCCTCCTAACATTTTGATTGAAAATGTAACTATCGTTGACGTAAAGGACGGAACCTTGGTAAACGATTGCAATATCCTTTTGGAAAATGCACATATTAAAAGGATAATTCGAGGAAAATCTATTATGAACGCTGACGATGCTGTTCGTTTCGATGGTTCGGGCAAATATGTTATGCCTGGATTGATTAACATGCATATGCATATCTTGGACCAACCCGATCCGTCGCCAATGTTAGCCCTTGCGCTGGCAAACGGCATTACAGGATATAGACAGATGAGCGGATCTTCGGAACTTCTAAAGCTTCGTAAAAATGGACTTTCATTGCTACCGCAACAGCCCGATGCGTTAGTGATGCCGGGCAGCGTGCTAACCCCTATCAATACGCATAATGTTCAACAAGCGATTGTGAATGTTCGTCAACAAAAGCTAGATGGAGCAGACTTCATCAAGATAGGCCTTTTACCCCCAAATACATTTTTCGCAACTTTGGCAGAGGCCAGAAGGCAAAAAATGCCTGCTTTGGGACATGTGCCGGGCGATATAAGTACTGTCATCGCCTCTGATTCCGGAATGCATAGTATTGAACATCTAGGGCTTAACTATGCTGGATTAACGGCTTGTTCAAAAGATGAATTTTTAGTTAGGGAATCTGCACCCAAAACCCCGTCGCTTTTAAGCCATTTGCCAAATTTTACGGAAAAGTTGTTTATGAGTTTAATAGAAAATAGAATTATTAATCCTGCGCGTAGCACTTCAAAGGAAGAGTATCGAAGATTAAAAAGAGTGATTGAAACTTTTGATGAAGTTAAAGCAAGACGCGTTTCCAAAATTTATCTTGCAAACCAAACATGGCAATGCCCAACTCTAAGTAAATTAAAAAGCTATCAACTTGCTTTTTTGCCTGAGGTGAAAAATGACTTTGGAGCCATGCCAAAATCGTTGGCTGATAGATATAAAAAAGTGACTGAACAATATGAAAAAGAATTAACACCTGAAATTAGGCGAGAGTTGTTGAAAGCTTACCAACTAGAACTTAAACTGGTTAAAATCTACGACGAGGAAGGTCTGAAAATTTTGGCCGGTACTGATAATTCTGGTGGTTACACATTATGGCAAGAATTTAATGAGTTAGCAAAAGCGGGCCTAACTCCTTTACATATTTTACAGAGCGGCACTATCAACTGTGCCGAATTTTTAAGACTCAATAATATTGGCCAAATTAAGCAGGGTTATAAAGCAAATTTGCTAATACTCGACGGAAACCCCTTGATGGATATTAACAATGTCAAATGTATATCTGCTGTAATCCATTCCGGTTATCTATTTAAAGAGAATGATTTAATTAATTTAAAAACTAAAGCCATTGCTGAACTGAATAACGAGTAAGGGGCGATTAAGGGATGCGGAATGTTGCAAACTATCGATCTCGTGCATGGTAACTATAAAAAGCGAGATTTACAAATAATATATTGTTTTATAAAATGTAAAGAAATTGCTAAATTGCAATTAATAAAGATGGCAAAATTATCTTTCGAAGGATACACTGATAATGATCTAATGGATTTGGTTCGATTGGACGATAATCGGCTTGCCTTTTCTGAAATTTACAACCGCTATTGGGATAAAATATATTTAGTCGCCGCTAATACACTCTGTTCTGCCGAAGATGCTGAAGAGTGCGTTCAGGATGTTTTTTGCAGTTTATGGAATCGGCGGCATACTGTTCAGCTAAAGTATTCACTCTATACTTATTTAGCCGTAGCTGTTAAATATCGAGTAATTAATACATTGGCAAGTGCGTATCAACAGCGTGCTAAAAGCTTTCAAAGGGACTTGGATGATCTGCAGTTGTTCACTCCATCTTCAGATGCGATGCTTTTAGAGAAAGAACTATTTCAAGAGTTGGAGAGTGCATTATTGCTTCTTCCCGAAAAGTGTAGATTAGTCTTTAGAATGAGTCGCGAGGATGCTAAATCTCATAAGCAAATCGCTGAGGAATTAAACATCTCCGTAAAAACTGTTAACAATCATTTGACTAAAGCTATAAAAGATCTCACCAGCTTCATAGGCTCTACTTCTTTAATTTTCGTATTTGGTGCAATATTGATTCATTATATAATTTCTTAAAATTTTTGATAATCTGACTAGGTATAGGTTGCAATTTTCCTGACTATTAGGACAAAGGATCCTAAATGAAAAGTCCATTATCGAAATCGCATATAGAAGAGCTTGCCAACAAAATCAAGTTAGGCACAATTACACCGGCTGAGCGAGCCGAATTCAATGATTGGTATAGCAAACAAATAAAAAAGACTTTTCACGTTCCTGAAAATATTGCTGGTAATCAAATTGAGTTAAAGGATCGAATTTATGAACGTATAAGTAGTGAACTTGAATTTAAATCGAGATTTAAGGCTATTCCGGTTCTAAGAAAGCTTGCTGTGGCGGCATCAATACTTCTTGTAATCTCTATAAGTTTTTACATAGACGTTCGTCGACATGATAGCTTTAAACCTGTTGTTGTCAAAAATTCTATACCTGATTTCATCCCTGGACAAAGCAAAGCAATTTTAACATTGTCAAACGGTAAAAAGATAGTATTAGATGATGTTGGGCAGGGAAAATTGGCCGCAGAAGGTAATTCAGTTATAAAAAAGACAAATGGCAAAGGGATTATTTATGCTAATAGTCATAGCCATCATACTTCACAATCATTACTTAATACGATGACCACACCTCGCGGGGGTGAATATCAATTGACTTTATCCGACGGGACAAAAGTTTGGTTGAATGCTGCCTCGTCAATTACTTATCCTGTATCATTTACGGGCAAATATCGGGAGGTATCGGTTTCTGGCGAGGCCTATTTTGAAGTTGCACATGACCGTTCGAAACCATTTAGGGTTAAGACATCGGAGCAAACCGTTGAGGTTATAGGTACACACTTTAATATTAATGGATACGGTGATGAAAATACAGTTCTTACCACACTTATTGAAGGTTCGGTTTCTGTTTCAAGCAATCATCTGCAAAAAGTGCTTCGTCCTGGGGAGCAGGCAAGCGTAGGCAATGGGACTTTAAAAACACGGACAATTGACACTGACGAAGTCATTGCTTGGAAAAATGGATATTTTCAATTCGTTGATGCAGATATTCAAACCATTATGAGACAATTGGGTCGCTGGTACGATGTTGACGTGGAATTTGAGGGTGTGGCTACAAAAGAAACCTTTACCGGCCGAATTTCACGACGACGTAAGCTAAGTCAGGTATTACAAATTGTGCAAAATTCAAAATCCGTCCATCTATCTTTTAAAGGAAGG
>Ga0325400_1006184_pt1 | contig 11364 bp, 2 predicted proteins | sample PopdelMetagenome_2_FD_205662 | JGI IMG/M metagenome (GOLD analysis project Ga0325400, IMG submission 205662) | Populus deltoides microbial communities from Bellville, Georgia, United States - Xylem-PdKOR-R1 | ecosystem: Host-associated > Plants > Phyllosphere > Stem > Wood/Secondary xylem...
TATAATCTGCGACTTTCCTAGTGCTGTTGAGTTTAGTATGTTAGGAATTCAGTTTTTCAAGATAAAAGTGATTTTCTAGCTTAGTTTAATGAGTTTCATCTTTTTTATTTTATAATATCAAGAAAGAAAAGACACCCAAAGTCCCATGAAAAAAGAACGAAACAAAACAAAGTATTGATAATTTTTTGAGGAATTAGGGAATTGTCATATCTGTCTTGAGCAAACGATAATATATCAATCAAAAGTCTGGGGCCTCGCACAGTAATTGCTGGCTGCATGCATTGCATCTCCCATGCATGTCCAAGTAAAAACATTTCTGCATCAAATTCTATTCCATGCACTTCTCTTGCAACAACTCCAAATACTCCTTTACTCAACTAGTAAAATTTATTTTGACGAATCGCTCCTGATGGATATGATGTCTTCTTGGAGACTGATTCTGGACAAGGCTGTCGGATTAATTAATATGGTTTGATTCTAATTTAAAAATGGAGCAAATTAATTCAAAATATAAACAAATTATTTATAAATAACTTCAGTTGTTTTTTTAGTAATACACAGGCAGAGCACGTTCTCCCCCTTCGTCTGTGTTCACAGCCATGCCAGCACAGTACATAGCAACCGGGTCTTGCGTCTGCATGGAAGCAGACCTTAGAACATCGCCATCGTTGAAGAAGAAAGAGAGCATGGCCATCATCAAGAGAGCTTTCCTATTGCCATGCCACCCTTTGGTTTTAATAAAATCTCATGCCCTTTCATCAAAATCTTTATACCTGTTGTGCATCCTCGATTGACTGCAGGCATTTGAACAATTTATATTACGGTTTTATTTGAAAATGTAAAATATTTTTGAATACCCAACAATTTCAACCTTACAGGAAAAGAAAAATTGTAATTACAAAGAAATCAATATTACAAATTATGATTTCGACTGAGTGTAGGAGAAAATTGTTTAAAAATAGCAACATGTTAATATTGTACTTATTGAATAAAATGTTTTTATTCATCACAGTTAAATAACATATAATTATATGCATGTTAAAATTCGAATTATGTCAAGTATCTTCCCTCATTGCTTTCTTGGATAAAAGTTGTCCATGATGAGAAAATATTGTCAAATTCCCACTCGAAGACAGTTCCCTACAATCATTATGTCTTGGAACACAGTTGATTCTTATTCTCAAGTGAAACTCGAAATAGTACGAGATAAATTTTGAAATCTCTTCAACAATATAAGCTTCGTATATTGAAGTCTCAACATGCGTCTTGTTTTTATTTTTATTTTAAGGTTAAACAAGTATATGAATGGAATTAAACATAAATTGAATAAATGAATGTTTTAAATAAAAAAAAAGACAATAAAAATTTACTTAGGATGTGTATGTAATCTCTAACCTCATGAATTGATACATCCATCTATATTGGATAAGACCTTCAACTTTTTTCTCAAACAATAAATGTATGAGTAGATGCTCTATTGAGTCGAAGAAGGATGAAAGGAATGTTATCTCAAGTTTGCAGATTGTCTAGACTATATTCGTTTCAAGTTTCTCCATGTGTTGGGTATGCAACTTGTTAATATATATATATATATATATATATATATATATATATATATATATATATATATATATATTTAAAAAAACTGATTAATTTCTGTGAGTGCATCTCATATTCTTTTTGGCAATAAATCCATGTAAGTAAGTGGAATAAGTGTTTGCATAAACATATGACAGACATTACTCTTCATTCCATACAATCTATCATCCTATAAATTCATTAATCTAGATATGTTCAAAGCATATCCATCAAGGAAACATAAACTCTTAAGTCATTGGTAAACAAGTAACTGTGCATTCTTGTCTAAGACAAAACTGATTTTGAGTTTTACGACTTGTGGCCTATCATAAATCAGCTCCATATTCTTACAGTGACAAAACAAAGGTATATCCATTCCAGCCTTTATATTGTCCTTTGTCTATCCTTTCATGTCAATCACCGTGTTAAAAACATTTTCAAACATGTTCTTTTCAATATGCATGACATCCAGATTATGACGGAAGAGATTAGTTTTTCAATAAAGAAGCTCTAAAAAAAATACTTTGCTTTACCTAATTGTGGGTCATACCAAAATCAGAAAACTTCTGCTTATTAGATTGAAAACAAAAAATAATGCCTTCATATTACGAGACCACATTATGCACTAATGGTATCAACGATACAATATCCTTTTCAACTCTATCTACAAAGAAGTCATCTCTATTCTGTATATACTTATGATTGGTTGGCAAGAATCTCTGGTGGCGATCAAGAAAAGATGCTCTACCACCATTTGTTAATGTGAATGTGTTGTTATTTTCCATATAGCATAGACAGGCTAATTCTCCATGCGTGCTCCAATCATATACCATTTTATACATAGAAAAGTCATTGAAAGTCCACATCAAAGCTGTTTTTATCTAAAAATTTTATTTTCTTGAGACATCATACGTCAAAGTCCCGAATGACTACATCTAATTCAACTCATCAATCAATGATTGAAGACAAACATCTATACTCCGACCCAGACTATTATGACCAAGTATGACTGTAGATAAGAACATGAACTCCGACCTCATACACATTCTAATAGCTAGTTGTAAACTGTGAGTATCACCAGCCAACAAGAGTAAGATACAGCAAATACACCAAATAAATTGAATCTATCTTTATATAACCTAATATGTGTGTTTCATGGTTCCATTAAAAACTGATGATGTATCCTATTAAACTACTTTCAAGATTTACCATCTAAAGGGTGCACCATGACTCCATCCACCGCATCATGTGGATTATGCCATATCATGTGCTCAACAATATTTAGAGATATGAATAACCTTTATATCCTATGAGTGATTAACAAGTATCTAAATTTTTTTATTTGCGATAAGAATAATCTCCCTTCCAATTTTGTATTTATACCAAGTATGCCTACAAGTTCTGTACTCGGTAAAATCTACATTTTCATGGTACCACAACATATAAAAGTTTGGACACATGTTAATTTTCTAGTATCCTAGGATAGAGGGTTTCATCATAAATATAACAATATAAAAGTTTTCTTTCAGCCTATTCCTTTTAGGTAAAATGCTTCTAGCCTATTCGATGTTTATGTCATAATCGACCCCACTCAGCCCATGATTTGACATGATGGTGAACACTTGTGCAACAACTAATAATTTACTATGATTTATGCACCAACCCCATAATGGTTCATCAAAATCTTTTAAAATTTTAAAAAACATAAGTGCATCTGTGATACAAATCAAGTTAGGTCTAAATTTGGCCTTAAAATATCTGAAGCTACATGTGGAATTTTATTGTGATTCATATTTTGCTAGAAACTAGCCATCTCATGATTTCTAACCATATATAGTAGGCCCATTAATTCATCAAGACGAGAGAGAATGATGTGTTTGAAGTTAGGACTAAAAATCTACCAAGAATGTGCGAAAATTGAAAATCTACATTGGAAGAATTTTGACATGAAAACTTTGTTTTTATTATCCTATTTTATTTATTTATTTAGTGTTGAATAATTGTTTTTTTATTTGGGTTTGTTCTAGGCCATTAAACATTGTTTAAGGGTTTACTTTATTATTAAACTTATGTTAGTTGATTTCTAGTTTAGGCCCATTAGCTTGCAATCCAAAAAGGGTCTATTAGGGTTAGTTAGAGAAAACTATATTATGTATTTTGAGCTGAAAATTTCAGCAGCAAGTTAGAGAATAAATGTGAGTTTTTCTTTTGTTTATTTGTGGTAAAACAACCTTTCTTTACAGGGATAAAGATCATACACCTACTTATCAAAGATTAATTGGTTTCGTGGTGTCATTTGCATGCTTAATGTTCTTAGATACAAGGTTATCTCTGGATCCAAGTCTTTTTCCAATACCTTTGGTTTTTAGGTACAACATTACCTCTAGGTCAAGGTTTTATCAAACCTAATTTTTAGGTTTTCGGGCTGTTATCTACTTCGTTATGAGTGACTTGACCACGTGATCAAGAGGTTCACATCAGTTGATATTAGAGCTAGGCTCCAAAATCAGGTTATATGCTTTCTTCTTGTTAGTTTCAGCTTCCTAAGATTTAGTTGTTTTTTATTCAGTTATTTATTATTTTGTGTCTAAAGCTTAGTAGTTTGCGTCTAGGGTTCGTTCAAAAAAGGTTTTATTTTAGGTTGTTGCAATCTTAGAATTGAAATTGAAAAAAAATGGTTTTAAGAAAATTAAGGAAAAAAATCTAAGTCAACCCAGGTAAACTCGACTAACCCGCCACATGTGATATGAAATTGAGATAAAAAAAAAAGAATTAGACCTCTAAGAGAAAGGCCTAACAAAAAAGGCCCAAGTTAAATAAAAAACGTTGTGAAAAAAAATATGAGTTAACTTGGGTTAACTTAATTAACCTACACTTAGGATAACCCAATAGAAAGAAAAGTAAAAAAAAAAAAAACAAATAGCTCAAGGGCCAATAATTTAATATCAAAGTATTAAATTGTTAGAAACATCAAGGAAAAAAAATCTGAGACAACCATGGTTAACTTGACTAACCTATTATTTGAGATATGAGATTGTGATAACTCAACAAAAAAGAAAGTACAAAAAACAATGAAGTTAAGGGCTTAATAACCAAATATCAAATGATAAATTAAAAAAAATCAATTTTCAATAAAGGACTGCCTTGTTGGAAGGAAATCATAAAAAAAAAATAATAATAATAAAGTAAGATATCCAACCATAAAACAGTTTAAAAACTAAATAATGCACACCAAACATAATATAAAAAATAAAAGAAAATAATTAGGGGCTAAATGAAAAAAAAACCAAGAAAATGATTAAAAAAAGTTATTGAAAAAATGAAGATAAAAATTTGATAAAAACCCAAATGAAATTAAATGTTGAGGGATAAAATTGAATAAAAGAAGATAAATCAAGAAAATGATAAGAATATAACAATCAAAAAAATAAAGACCAAGAATGAATTAAAAAACAAATGCAATAAAATTAAAAGGGATAAAATTGCATAACAAATAATCAAGAAAAGTATAAAGCACGAAAATAAAGCAATTAAAAGTAGAGGGACCATGAGGGTTAAAAAAAATCATAAAAAACCAAATAAACAATAATTAAAAGGAGGGCTAAAATGGATAAAATTACAAAAAAACATATTGGGACCATTTTGTCCCAATAAATTTTACAATGACAAATATAACCCATGAAAAAGATATTTCTACCTCAAGTTGCAAGCTTAATCAGATTTTTTACAAGGACAAAATTATATTTATGTGTTTAAAGCCAGGATAAAAGACTATGATTATTTAATTTTTCTTGTAATTGTATTTTTTTATTATAATATAAAAATATTATCATATTTTGATGTCCAAAAAATGGCTTTGTCTTGTTATAAAATTTTGAGTTAAACACAGTTGTAGGATTCTTTCTCGGGCAATCCCCTTCACGTATTCACTTTTAATCTTAACCAGTGGTAAAAGGCCACATCAGCTCGTGCTCGTGGGCTTGGTGGTCTGCAATGCATATGTGTTGTGCAATATTTTCTTTTTTAATAAATACTTATTTTTCTTGACATGGATTGGTTTGATATACATATATTAGTATTTGTTTCTCCTTAGTTGCAGCTGAATTAGAGTTTTGAAAGATAAATAATGGAGTTGAAGCCTAAACTCTCTAAATAGGAGTTTTTGTGCATGGAAATATATTGACAGTCGTTGTTTGCGGGTGTTGCATCACCAAGATTCACATGCAAATGCATGGCCGATGATATATGTTGGAATTTTTTTAAAATATATCTTTCTTTCTGATCATTTGCCAAAGTTCTTTGGAAGTGAGAATCTTGATGATGCTGCATCGGCAATAAACGACTATATAAACAACGCAAAAGGACTTGCAGAAACAGTGGTGCCACTATGAACCTGCTGACCAACGACAGAGCCAAAGGTGATTCATTATTTTCCCTTTCTACTCTTTCTATTTTCCTTTATTTTATTGTCAGGTGAGCATATTTAGTAGTGATTGCTTTTCTATTTTATGGTGGATTTTCCATTTTGGAATTATATATAATTCTTTTCCTTGCAATTTGCAGATTATTTTGTTCCAGATGTGATAGGTCTTTGTCTGTAAGCAAGCAAGGATAACCTCAGCCTCGACGATGATGCATGAGCTTAGAAAATATTGGAGTTAAAGGTGAATTTACTCAAACCCTTATAGATGTTTCCTTTCTCTGGGTGTTTGATTTTAGATCTTTCTTAAGATCATTGATTTGTTTCAAAGAATAATAATGTTTTGAGTGGTTTTCAATTCTCATTTGTACACAAAGGCAAAGCAGCAATCATGTATGTTGATGATAGCCATTTTCCAACTTTGAAGTCAGATAAGACAGGAAATAGAGCATTCAAGCAGAAGCTGATAACATTGGTAAGGATAAGAAGGAGAGAGAGATAGAAAAAAAGAAGAAGGTAGTTTTATCGGATTTTGTTCTTTATGGGGTTTTCATTATATCAGCTAAAATAACTTTACTGGAGTTTGAGAGTGTTCTCCATCCCACAATCTTTTGTCTTTACTAGAGACGGTTCAAAATACTCTTGATTATCTTATGGACATTCCTCAAAGTGGTTTTTGTCTGTAGATCCTTGGAAATTGTTAAATGCTTTGACAACTTTGGTATGCCAATTCCATGGTGGGAACATGCCACATCCTCACTGCCATGTCTGTGTTGACCTTGGCATTAAATCAGTTCCCATCAATCTTGCTGGTTGACCATCTATATCTATCTTGCAACTTGGACCCTTAGCCTTGACATGGAGTCCAACTCTTTTGCAGACAGGAGTGTTTATGTCTTTCAAATTGCCTTTCACCTTAAAAAATATTAATTGATGTTTTTCCTTGTGGAAATTTTGACAAAATTATTGGATGTTAATTCATTTTAACAATTAATGTAAAATTTTTGTTTCGCTATTTACGTATGTAGTTTTCTCAAGATCTTGGAAGTAGTTCTGCTGTTTATTTGAAGGTCCAAGACTCAGATTGCCTTGTTCTTTATCATGAACTACTTCTTCTTATGTATGGTGTCAATTTGTTTAATTATCAGAAAATATCGGTTTTCTTTATCATTATAATTTTATCCTAAGAAAGTTCGTGTTGCCCATATATAGCTCGTAGTACTACTTCTCAAGGGGCTAGTTGCTACCTTATGCTATGTTTTCTTTTTACTGTATATTAAAAAAAGGCTAAAAATAAGGCTTTTGAATCCTGAAAATGAAAGGCATAAACATGGTAAACGTCAAAATATATATATATCTACTATCTACGCTACCTCCCTTGTCATCAGAGTAAAAATTTTTATATGATAAAAAAAAAAAGAAGTAGAAGAAATTTCATCACAAACTCATTTTGAGTCTATTTAGGAGTGTGGTTGTGGTTGTTTTTTAAAGTATTTTTTGTGCTGAAATATACCAAAATGATATATTTTTTATTTTTTAAAAATTATTTTTAAAATCAGCGCATTAAAACGATCCAAAACACATAAAAAATATTAATTTTTTTTTTGTAAAAAACAGTGCCTAAGTTTTTTCTTAGGCCACCCTTCATTATTTATTCTTGTCTAAAAAAACACCAGAAGAAATCTTTTCCTAGGGATAATTTGTTTGATATTTTGCGCAAATGTTCTTAGAAGCATTACGTGTCTTCTTCTTCCCCTTACAACTGTGAGAAACCAAAGCACCCAAGAGTTGAATATTGAAAGCAGCCGATTATAAAATAGAATCCAGAATCAAATTTACTTAAGTAATTATTCGAAAAAGTTTCTTAAAAGGAATTATTGGTGGTCCATTATCAAGGATGTCCCATGGTGGTCCGATTTGACATCACCATAGGGTTTCACGTGGCAAACATGCAACTTAAAGGTCAACTTGGATCTCATGCATACGTGGGATCTTCTCTCTTTTTTTCTTTTTTTTCCCCTTTTTGGGCAGCAAATAAAAGAGAATATTGTTTACAGTATAAATAAATTAGAATACATAATCAAATTAATACAGAGTAGATTACTATATCCTTAATAATAATAAAAAATGAAATTAGAGATTCCACAAATTCTTTCTCATATTTGCACATTTAGGTAATATTTTTATGGTCATGAATGACAAACAGTGTTTTTTAGACATTCTAACTAAACATAAGAAGAAACTAAACATAAGTTTTCTTCTAATCATGTCTCCAGACAAATTTTTATGGCTACCAGATTAAAAGAGGGACAAACCATACAGATGGAAGATTTTGTCGGTCTAATGTAGCTAATAATTAAACTAACATAATTTAATTATTGAGACTTCTCTCCTAAATTCAAAACCTTATTAACTCGTATAAAGTTAGCAAATATTAGCTAATAAAATACAAAGAAATATACTTATAAGATACGACTTCCAAACAGGAAATATACTTACAAAATACGACTTCCAAACATACTCTCACCAATACTATTGATACTGATACTCGTAGCTAATGTTTATGCCTTGTTAGTATCTTGTTAGACTCATTACACCACAAAGAAAGGCTTTGTTATAATATCAATAACTTGGTCTAGAGTTGAAATAAATTGAATACTTAAGTCACCTCTTATAGATCACAATGTGCTTTATTTTCTACAAAAAAAAAAAACTCAAACTATAAGGATTGAAATCAATTCATTATAGCTTATGTATCGTTAAGAGTCTTATATTCCATTGATGATCTGTACACAGCTCGTTGCTTGAAAGATTTTTCAGGAAACTAAATTTCTGGTCAAGAACACAATATACTTTTGTTGTTAATTTGTTTTAAGAAACATTGTTAATGTGTTAATGAGTACATATAAAGCCAAATTAAAAGTACAGATCACTCATATTCAAGGATAAAACCTAGAAGATTGCCCAAATTGGTAGTGAATGACCAAAATGACAAGTGAAAAAGTTGAAGGACTAAAATGTATAAGATTGACAAAATTTTCAACCCAATTCTAATTGACAAAAGGGCCTATTAGTGAAAATATTTTTATTTGGGGTAAAAAAAATATAAATTTTAATAGGTAAGGACTCAATGAGAATTTTTTAGGGCTTAATTAATTTTATTAAAGACTTCATTACAAGAAAATTTGATTTTTAAAGTCAATTTAGGCCTTAATTGAAAGAAATTAAAATTTAAGGGTTGAATTGTAGTTTTAAAATGTTAATTTGATCAAAATAAGGGCTTTATTATATAAATATTAAAGTTTAATGAGCAATTAGGGACTTGATTGAAAAAATTTAAAATTGAGAACCAAACTGAAAAGGATGTTTGAATGCAGGGGTTGAAATTGATCAAATCATTTGCCAAATTAAAGAAATTAAGGGTCAAAATGTACACTTTAATAATTGAGTAAAATGAAACAGACGGTCAACTTTGGGCCTGACAATTGAGTTTGGTAGGAGTGGAGCTGTATGAAATTAAAAGTTTTGGAGGCAAATTACATGTGCAATTAAAAGCAATTGGAAGAATATGGACTAAAGTAAAATCTGTCAAATTCCAAATTAAAAAACCTAATTTATAGGGTTTAACCTAAACGATGCATCATTCGACCGTTATTTAGCATCTTCATTGGCAGTTTTGGCTAATTAAATAGGTACTTTCAAACGAATGAATGTCACGTCTCCAACCTCCACTAGAGCTGTAACCATCACCATTCAACTTTAAAAAACACCCCCTCTACAAATATCAGCTACTCCCCATCAAATGTTTACATCCCATCTTTTCCCCGATCAACCATCATTGTATCTTCAGATTATCGGCTAATCGAGTTGGCACCTTCAAACAAATGAATGTAGAGCTACATGCCCCTAATTTGAGCAATAATAGATCCAATCGAAAGATATGTTTCTCCTCTACAACATTCAGGTGGTCTCCGATGACGTTACATCAGAGTTTCTCTAGCAAAGCCTTGAAATTGGTCAACTCAGTTAGACTTGACTAAAATACTCATTTTGTAAAACCACTAATTACATTGGTTATGTTTCTCTCATGATTCAAAAGCCAAAAACAAGCTCTTTAGTTTCTAATTTTGAAAAAACCATCTAAATCTCAAAAAACCAAGTTTGTTGCGAATTTTAAGTTAATCTTGTGACTTCTTATCATTATTTTATTGAGGAATCTCACCCCGAATATAATTAAGCTTTGTGCTTCTTTACACATGTTCTAACTCTTATGGTCCATCACTTTTTCTTGGCCGATCTAAACTCCTAGTCATCTAGTCAATTACTTATTTTGATCTATCAAGACTTTTCTAATATAGTCAATTCAACTATAATCGATTGATTTCAACTTCATTTCTTTGTTTTATTATGAACAATCATTGTTTTTTTTTTTAACAATTGATATGAGGATATTTATTTTTTGTGTAAACAACTTCTTATTTTATATTTAAAGGTTATTCTAATATGTTTTTTTTTCTCATAATATAACTTTATACATTACTTTTAATTATAATTACACCCTTTTATATTTAATGATATTGACATGGTCGACTAGAATCTATTTTACAAGATCTTAACCAACCATTCTAAATTTATCCCTTGCTCACAACCTCTTTAAAAGAAGTAACATCATTAACGACACTGTAAAAAGGTCTCAGCTCCCTCACAACCATTAATTGTCGAATATTGATAATAAAATCACTTTTTCATGTATTTTTCGAATCATAAAAACATAAAAGAGGAAGGAGTTATACGTATAATTATATGTTAGTTTAGATTAAGACATTTCATTTTTTTTAAAATGGAATAACATAAAAATAAATTAGTAATTGAAAATGAAAGATGTTTTTAAGAACAATTTTATTTTTTCTTGTTTTGGTTTGAAATGAATGTTATGTAAAGAAATAGTATATGTGTGTTGAAAATAGAAATTGTGAACCTCTTACCTAAGTGATTCATTGAGTATTTATACCTCATGAACTTTATCTTTTACTTGAAAAGGAGGGGTGAATAGTTATTTCACTCTTATAGTATTAATGAATAATAAATATCTCTTACATAAACTTTAATAAAAAACAAATACCATAACATAAACATGAATATGGAATGAATATATTGTACATATATATATATATATATTAATGAAATGAGAATGTGGTAGATCATAGAAAAACTCTTGTACACCTAGATGTGTACATAAAAAAAAAAACCAAAGGACTAGATATTAAGTTTAAGCCATAAAGCAAGATCTAAAATATACTAGTATGTGCAATAAACCCAAACATGTAGCCTGAAATTGAGAATAGATTTAGATATAATGTTTAGGA
>Ga0325400_1006185_pt1 | contig 11364 bp, 10 predicted proteins | sample PopdelMetagenome_2_FD_205662 | JGI IMG/M metagenome (GOLD analysis project Ga0325400, IMG submission 205662) | Populus deltoides microbial communities from Bellville, Georgia, United States - Xylem-PdKOR-R1 | ecosystem: Host-associated > Plants > Phyllosphere > Stem > Wood/Secondary xylem...
GAGTGCGCCGCGACGTCCCAGAACGCCGTCGACCCGCCGTCGCCGAGCACCACCTCGTAGCCGTCGGGCAGCGAGAACAGGTCGGCGAGCCCCGCGCGCACGCGCCCCACGAGCCGCTTCACGGGGGCCTGCCGGTGCGACGTGCCGAGCACGTCGGCGCCCGCGCTCGCGAGGTGCGCGAGCTGCTCCGGCCGCACCTTGGACGGCCCGCACCCGAAGCGTCCGTCGGCGGGAAGAAGGTCGGCGGGGATCACGAGGTCGGGCACCCGGCGATCCTATCCACGGGCCGGAATGCAGCATCCGACCCTCCCGTTAGTGTTACGGATGACGCGCAGCGACGACCTGACGCGCGGTCCGGGGGAGGAGAGCCGATGACCGACCTCATCGACACCACCGAGATGTACCTCCGCACGATCTTCGAGCTCGAGGAGGAGAACATCGTCCCCCTCCGCGCCCGCATCAGCGAGCGCATCGGGCACTCCGGCCCCACCGTGTCGCAGACCGTCGGGCGGATGGAGCGCGACGGGCTCCTCACGGTCGAGGGCGACCGGCACATCGAGCTCACCGCCGCCGGCCGCACCAAGGCGGTGCACGTGATGCGCAAGCACCGGCTCGCCGAGCGGCTGCTGGCGGATGTCATCGGGCTGGACTGGTCGCTGGTGCACGAGGAGGCGTGCCGGTGGGAGCACGTGATGAGCGAGCCGGTCGAGCGCCGCATCATCGACCTGCTCGAGCACCCCACGCACTCGCCCTACGGCAACCCGATCCCCGGCCTCGACGAGCTCGGCGACCCCTCGGTGCCCGGCTTCTCGCACGGCGTGGTGAACATCGTGAACTTCGTGCGCGGCGCTGTCGGGCCAGTGAAGGGCGTGATCCGCCGGCTCGGGGAGCCCGTGCAGTACGAGCACGAGCTGCTGGAGCAGCTGCGGTCGGGCGGCATCATGCCCGGGTCGAAGGCGAGCTTCTCGGCATCCGGCCCCTACGTGCGCGTGGAGGTCGACGGTTACGACGACGCACTCGAGCTGCCGGGCGAGGTCGCGATCCACGTCTACGTCGGCATCTGAGCCGGCGCCGCACGGAGGCGGATCCGCACGGCCGTTCCGACGCATCCGTGGGTTACCATGAGCGCGGTAGTCGCCCCCGTCACCGGAGAGTCGTATGAGCAGCAGTCGCAGCATCCAAACCGTGGATGCCCGCGCCCTGTTCCGCATACGGCACAGCAGTCGGAGCGTGCGCCAGCGCGCCCTGATCAGTTAGGCACCGTCGACTCCGACGGTGCCTTTCTCATTCGACCGCTCGCTCCAGTGCCGGAGGAGGCGCCGGTTGGCCGCCCCTGCAAGCCGTGCAGGGCGTCGTCGAATGGATGGGCATGCGCACACTGGTCCTCAACGCCGGGTTCGAACCTCTCGCCGTGGTGTCGTTCAAGCGAGCGCTGGTGCTCGTGCTGAACGGCAAGGCCACGATCATCGCCGCGGATGCCGAGCATCCCGTGCACGCGATGACGGAGACCTGGGAACGGCCGACCGTGATCCTGCTGCGACGGTACGTGCGCATCCCGTCGAACCGGCTCGTGCCGGTGTCGCGCCGTGGAGTGCTGCGCCGCGACGGGCAGCGGTGCGCGTACTGCGCCGGCTCCGCGACCACGATCGACCACGTGCTGCCGCGATCGCGCGGAGGCGGGGACACCTGGGAGAACCTCGTGGCCTGCTGCCTCGCGTGCAACAACGCGAAGAGCGACCGCACCCCCGCCGAGATGGGCTGGACGCTCAAGGTGCGACCGAAGCCGCCGCACGGCACGGCGTGGCTCGTGCGCGGCGTCGACCGCTCGCAGCCGCAGTGGGAGGAGTACCTCGCCCCCGCGGCGTGACCACCCGCCATGAGCCATCGGCGCATCGACCGGAAGGGCGTGCTTCTCGTCACCCTCGGCGGTGGGGTGGTGGCCGGCGTGCTGATGCTGTTGCACGACGTCCTGGTCCTCGGCTACCGCGGCGGCTTTGTTCCGGTCTGGTTGGGGGTGTTGATCACTCTGACGCTGTCGTCCGCCGCCGCGATGGCGAGCATCGGCTCGGCGTACGTCGTCTTCGTGTTGATCGAGCGATGCGTGAGCATGCGGAGCATCCGACCGTTCGCCGTCGTCGTGAGCGCGTGCACTGCAGCGCTCGTCGGCGGGGCAGCAGGCCTCCGGTTCGCGCACGGCTCCGACAACGACTTCTTCGCCATCGCCTGGTCGCTGGCACCCGCTCTCCTCGTGGGCGTGCTCTTCCCACGGCTGCGGTCCCGCTATGTGCTCGACGGCTCGGACCGGATGGAGGCGGCGCTCGACCGAGCGCGGGCACGATGGCCCGAGGACAGCGATGAGCCGACCCGACTGCTGCAGCGTCTGATCGAGCTCGGCGACGCCCGGCTGACCGAGTCTGTCGATGAGCGGGCACTCCAACGGCGAAGCGCGATCGCCCGCACAAGCGGCGCCGTGCCGGGCCTGTACCCGAAGGGCCACCTCGAGCAGTTGCGAAGCGACTGGCCGGACTGATCATTCCTACGACTGTGCCGACCGCGTGAGCGACCTCGAGGTCGTCGTCGCCCACTGTGTTCGAGCGGGCGACCGTGCGGGTCATGACTCACCGAGCAGAACTCCGAGCCGTACGCGCTCCGTGCGGGATCGACACTCCCCCGCACTGCTCAGGGCGGGCGCGTTGATCACGTAACCAAGCCGTAACACCCCGCTCTTGAATACGTAATCAATCAGCGGTTGTATTGGGCGTCAACAGCCGAGAACGCAGGCGTTCTCTCCGCCTCTGACGCAGGAGTCGTACCCGATGACACCCCGCAAGCTCATCCTCGACGTCGACACAGGTACGGACGACGCCGTCGCCATCATGCTCGCGGCTCTGCACCCCGACCTCGAACTCCTCGGCTGCACGACCGTGAACGGCAACATCGAGGTCGAGTACTGCACCGACAACACGCTGCGCGTACTCGACTTCATCGGATGCTCCGACATCCCCGTCTTCGAGGGAGCGAAGGAGGCCATCGTCCGCAAAGACCTCCCGATCCCGCGTAAGGACCGCATTTCCGAGGCGGACAGTCACGGGCTCGAGCTCCCCATCCCGCAGGCGACCTCCACCAAGCAGCGGAAGCACGCCGTCGAGTACCTGATCGAGACGTACCGGGCCGCAACCGACCCCGTCACCCTGGTGCCGGTCGGCCCGCTCACCAACATCGCGCTCGCGCTGAAGCTCGACCCCGGCTTCGTGCACCGGGTGCCGGAGATCGTCATCATGGGCGGTGGCCACGAGATCTCGAACACCACCTCCTCCGCCGAGTTCAATATCTGGGTCGACCCGGAGGCCGCCGACGTGGTCTTCCGGGCGGGCTTCGAGAAGATCGTCCTCGTCCCCCTGGAAGCCACGCACGAAGCGCTCGTCTCCTACGACCACGCGCAGAAGCTACGGGCGCTCGGCACTCCGGCCGGCGAGGCGTCGGCGCGCTTCATCGAGCGGCGCATCGACGCATACGACATGGGTCAGCCGATGGAGATCCCCCAGTCCGCCCCGGTGCACGACGCCCTCTGCGTCGCCTATCTCCTCGATCCGGATGTGCTCCGACTGCGCGACTACCACGTCGAGATCGAGACGCAGGGCCGGAGCACTCTCGGGCGCACCGTGATCGACACGCACTTCCGCGGCAAGCAGCCGCCGAACGCCGCGGTCGGAGTCGGCTCCGACCCGGAGAGGTTCGTCGGGATCCTGCTCCGAGCCTTCGCGGCACAGCACTGAGACATCGCACCCGTTCGCACCATCAACCCACATCCCGAGGAGACCCCCATGAAACCCAGAGAGGTGGTCGCCGTCACGAGCGTGCTGGCGATCATGACCGGCCTGACCGCGTGTTCGAGCGACGGCGGCGGCGGAGCCACCGCCGAATGCCCCGAGGGCACCGCGACGCTGACGTTGCTCCGTGCCGAGAACAATCCCCCGACCGACGAGTACATCGGTCAGTGGGAGAACGACAACCCCTGCTACTCGATCGAGGTGGAGGAGGTGCCATGGGATCAGCTCGCGGTCCGGACCCAGCTGATCGCGAGCGAGGACGGCGGGCCCGACGTGCTCGAGGTCGACGCTCCGAACACCCAGACCTTCGCCTCCGCCGGTCTGCTCCTGCCGATCGACGAGTACCTCCCCGACGGATACGCCGACGACGCCGTCGCCGCCTCCGTCGCCGAGCTGACCTACGACGGGAGCACCTACTCGACCGGGATGGCGCAGACCTCCGCCGGCCTGTACTACAACAAGACGTTGCTCGACGAGTCGGGGATCACGCCTCCCACGAGCCTCGATGAGGCGTGGACCTGGTCCGAGGCGCTCGAGGCCATGCAGCAGTGCCAGGTCGGCGACGCCGAGAACCCCGACGTGTTCGGGCTCGCCCCGTCCGCGTTCGGGAACGGGACGGCGGGCAACACCTACCGCGACATGATGATCGTGCGGAGCGCTGGCGATCCCGAGGCGGAGGAGGGGTCCTCGGCGTACAACACCTACTGGGGGATCGCGCCCGACGGAGACACCGTCGACGGGTACCTCAACACGCCCGAGGCCGTGGAAGCCGCCGAGCTTTACCAGTCGATGTACCAGGGCTCCACGAAGGTGACGTCGAACGAGGGACTGCCCAACGCCTTCATCGACGGTCGCGCCTGCTTCGACCTGCAGACCTCCTACCTCGCCGGCAACCTCGCGGCGACGCCCCCCGACTTCGAGTGGGGCATCACGCCCGTGCCCTACATCACCACGCCGATCGTGCACACCGGCGACGTCACCCTCGCGGTCTCGGCGAACACCGAGCACCCCGAGGCGGCCGCGAAGTTCGCCATCGACCTCGGCATCGGGGAGGAGGGGCTCGCGTGGGTCGCCTCGAACCGGTCCTTCCCGTCGATCACCTCGGCCGAATCGGAGTTCGACTACCTCGACGAGCTGCCGCTCTCCGTGCTCAACGAGCAGCTGGTGCAGTGGGGCCAGCCGCGGCCGCCCTCGACCCACTTCGTCGAGTACGACCAGCTCGTCAGCGAAGGGCTCCGCAACATCGCCTTCGGTGCCGACCCCTCGTCGGAGCTCGAGGACACCGTCGAGAAGGTGGACGCGGCGCTCGCCCGCGGAGACCGGCGGTGACCAGCGCCCCCGTCGTCGACACCCGCGTGCGCGGTCCCCGCACCGCTCACGCGGGTGGCCGGCGACCCGTCGGGGGGCACCGCCGCCGCGGCGTCGGGCCGGCGCACTCCGCCCGCGTCGGCCTGAGCTTCGTCGCGCCGTTCCTGCTGTTCCTGATCCTCTTCCAGTACGTGCCGGTCGGCATGCTCGTCCGCAACAGCTTCTTCGACTACACGCTCCTCAACCCCGATGAGCAGACCTTCGTCGGCTTCGGCCAGTACGCACGCATCGTCGGCGACCCGTCGGTCGCCGGGACGTTCGGGGTGACGCTGCTCTTCGCCTTCGGAGTCGTCGCCCTCGTGGTGCCCCTGGGCTTCCTCGTCGCGATCTTCCTCAACGGACGATTCCCCGGCCGGGCGGCGGTACGCACGATCGTCTTCCTACCCGTCGTGACCTCCGTGGCCGTCACCTCCACCATGTGGCTCTTCATGCTCACGAAGAACGGCGGTCTGGTGAACTCCGCCATCGCGACGCTCGGCCTGCCTCCCGTCGCTTTCCTCACCTCGGTGCCCTGGGCGCTGATCAGCATCATCGTGATGACGGCGTGGCAGCAGATCGGCTTCGCGGCCGTCCTGTTCCTCACCGGCCTTCAAGCCGTGCCCGACGACGTGATCGAGGCGGCGCGGGTGGACGGCGCGAGCCCGGGCCGCCTCGTGCTCGCCATCATCCTCCCGCTGATGAGCCGGACCACGCTGTTCGTCGTCATCACCATGACCGTGTTCTCGTTGCAGGCGTTCGCACCCGCGTTCCTGATGACGAGCGGCGGTCCCGAGAACAGCACGAGTCTCGTCGTGTACGCCATCTACAACGCGGCGTTCAAGTTGCAGGACCCCGGGTTCGCCTCGGCGCTCGCCGTCGCGGTGATGCTCATCGCGCTCGGCCTGAGCGGCATCCAATCACTATTCCTCCGAGCACGGTGGAGCTACTGATGACGGCGCTCGCCCCGCACCGCACCGCCGGTGCCGCTCCTGCCGCCCGGCTCCGCTCGCGCTCCCGCGTCGGACGTGTCGTCGTGACGATCGCAGTGGTCGTCGCGGTGGTGGTCGCCTTCCTCCTCCCCTACGTATGGATCCTCTCGTCCTCGTTCAAGGACCAGGCGACGATCTTCTCCGACGTGTCCCCCCTCAGCTGGCGGACGTTCTGGCCGACCGGCGGCGGACTCGACAACTACACGAGCACCATCGAGAACAAGAACGTCGGCCGCGCGCTCGTGAACTCCGTCATCATCGCCGTGCTCCAGGTCGTCCTCACCCTCGTCCTCGGATCGCTGGCCGCCTTCGGCCTCACCCGCATCAGGTTCCGAGGGAGCGGAGTGCTGTTCGGGCTCATCCTCGTGACCTTCCTCGTGCCGATGGAGGCGCTGGTCGTGCCCCTGTACTCGTGGATGGGGGAGCTCGGCCTGCGCAACTCGCTGACAGCGGTGTTCCTGCCGTGGATCGCGAGCCCCTTCGCCCTCTTCATGCTGCGTCAGGCGTTCGTGGAGATCCCCGCGGAGCTCGACGAAGCGGCCTATCTCGACGGCGCCGGCCCCCTCCGCGTGTTCTGGCACGTCGTGCTCCCGAGCGTGCGATCGAGCATCGTGGGGTGCGGGCTCGTGGTCTTCCTCTTCAGCTGGAACAGCTTCCTGTGGCCCCTCGTGGTGAACAGCTCGAGCGACAACGAGGTGATCCAGGTGGCGGTCGCGCAGTCGGCGGCGCCGGGACAACTGCCCAACTGGGGGGAGACCTTCGCCGGCGCGATGATCGCGACGATCCCCCTCATCCTCATCTTCCTGTTCGCCCAGCGGCACATCGTCAAGGGCCTCGCATCCTCGGGGCTGAAGTGAGCGCCGCACCGATCCGTCCGGAGCACGCAGACACGGACGGCCTGCTCCGGCTCGTCGTCGACCGCATATCTCCGATCGGGCGCGACGCCGACGGGGCCACCACGCGCCTCGCCTACAGCGCCGAGGAGCGGGCCGCCCACGACGCGCTGACGCAGCTGACCGCCGTCTCGACGCGCATCACCTCGGGGGTGGACCCGGCCGGCAACCGGTGGGTCACGCTCGAGGGCAGCCGACCCGACCTCCCTCCCGTACTCACCGGGTCGCACCTCGACTCGGTCCCCGTCGGCGGCATGTGGGACGGGGCGCTCGGCGTCTACTCCGCGGCGGTCGCGCTCCTCCAGCTCGCGGAGGCCGCGCCGCTGCCCCGCAGCATCTGCCTGATCGCCTTCGCGAGCGAGGAGTCGCCGCGCTTCGCGCAGTCCGCCTACCGCTTCGGCAGTCGCGCCATCGCCGGACGGGTGGATGCCACGGATCTCCACACGCTCGCGGACGCGGACGGCGTGAGCCTCGCGGAGGCGATGCAGCGGATCGGCGTCGAGCCGGGCCGGGTGCTCGACGCGTACGTGCCCACGGAGAGCATCCACGCCCTGCTCGAACTGCACATCGACCAGGGTCTGCTGCTCGCCGAGGCCGGGCTCCCGGTCGCCGCCGTCTCCGCGATCACCGGGTCGTGCCGGCTCCGGGTCGGCGTACGCGGCCAGGCGGACCACTCCGGTGCGGCACGCATGCGAGCCCGCCGCGACGCGCTCGCCGCGGCCGCCGAGCTCGTGCTCGCGGCGGAGCGGATCGCGCTCGCCGACCCTTACGACGACCTGGTCATCACAGTCGGCGTCCTCGAGGTGGAGCCGGGCTCGGTGAGCGTCGTCCCCGGTCGGGCCGAGTTCACCGTGGACATCCGTTCCGTCGACGCCGACACGCAGGACCGCGCCCAGGCGGCGCTCCGCGCCGAGTTCGTGCGGGTCGCCGACGCGCGGGGCGTCGAGGTCGCGGTCCGCACCATCCGCGACGTCGCGCCCATCGCGATGAGCGAGGAGGTGACGGGGATCTCGCTCGACGTCCTCGGCGAGCACGGGATCGAGCGCCGCCCGATGCCGAGCCACGCGGGCCACGACACCGGGAGCTTCGCGGGTCACCCCCGGCTCGGGATGCTTCTCGTGCGCAACACCTCCGGTCGCAGCCACTCGCGCGACGAGGAGATCGATTGGGCCGACGCCGTCATCGGCGCCGACGTGCTACGCGACGCGCTGGCTCGCCTGGCCTCACAGACCCCGGACGATGAGGAGACAGCATGACGACGATCGCCATCGGGTTGGTCCAGTTCACCGCGAGCGACGACCCCGCCGCGAACCGCGCCACGGCCCTCGGCCTGGTCGAGGAGGCCGCTGCCGGCGGTGCCGAGCTCGTCCTGCCGCACGAGCTCGTGACCACCCAGTACTTCCCGGCCTTCCCGATCGACGACCGCCACTTCGACCTCGCGGAGCCCCTCGAGGGGCCGACGGTCACCGTCTTCCGCGAGCTGGCAGCGCGACTGGGCGTCGCGGTGCTCCTGCCCTGGTTCGAGCGGGTCGGCGCGGGCCGGTACTTCAACACCGCCGCGCTGATCGACGAGACCGGAGCCGTCGTCGAGGTCTGGCGCAAGGTGCACATTCCGCGGGTCCAGGTGCCCGGTGGCGAGGGCACCATCGCGGTCGACGAGAAGTACTACTTCGAGGAGGGCCACGAGCCCTACCGGGTCGCCGAGTGGCGCGGGCTCCGCATCGGCGTCCTCATCTGCCACGACCGTCACTTCCCCGAGGCGGCTCGGTCGCTGGCGCTGCAGGGCGCCGACATCCTCCTCGTGCCCTCGACCTCCCGCGGCATCCCCGACTCCGCCGACCCCGTGGCGACCTGGCGCACGGAACTCGCAGCGATCGCCATCCAGAACTGCCTCTACGTCGCGGCGACCAATCGCACAGGGCGGGAGGCCGACCAGGTCTTCCTCGGCGCGAGCCTCGTCGTCGACCCCGCGGGCGACGAACTCGCTCGGCTCGGTTCGGCGCCCGGCCTGGAGGTCGTCGCGGTGGAGACGGCCGAAGCGGAGCGGGTGCGGCGCGCGCGCGGTTTCTTCCGCGACCGGCGGCCGGAGTTGTACACGGCTCTCACCGCACCCGGGGCCCTCCGATGACCGGCGCTCGGGACCTGGTGATCCGGGACGGTCGAGTGCTGCAGGGAGATGACCTGGTCGCCGCCGACATCCTGGTGCGCGATGGCACGATCGCGGGCATCGGCGCCGTGGACGCGCCCGACGACGTACCCGTCGAGGACGCCGCGGGGCTCGTCGTGCTGCCCGGCGTGATCGACCCGCACGTGCACTTCGGCTGGCCCGGCGCCGCCGACGACTTCGCCGCAGGCTCCCGGGCAGCGGTCGCCGGAGGTGTCACGACCTTCATCGAGTTCGCCGTGCAGTTCCCCGGGGATGACCTCGAGTCGGCCGTGGAGACCTGGCGCGCGATGGGACGGGACAGCGTCTGCGACTTCGCGTTGCACGCGATCGTGACGGATGCGAGGGCGGCGACGCTCGAGGCCATGGGTCGGGTCGTCGAGAGCGGCGTCACCAGTTTCAAGATGTTCATGACCTCGCAGCACAGCGGCGGACTGGGCGTCGACGACGGCACCATGTACGCGATCATGCGCCGGGTCGGCGAGCTCGGCGGGCTCTCCATGGCCCACTGCGAGAACGACGAGGTCATCGGGCACCTCGCCGAGGAGCTCATCGAGGGCGGTGTCGTCACCGCCGCGGGCCACAGCGCCGCCCGACCGGCGCTCGTCGAGGCGGAGGCCATCGCCCGGGCGGTGCGGCTCGCCGACGCCGCGGGCTCCCCGTTCTACATCCCGCACCTCTCGTCGGGCGACGGCCTCCACGCGGCCCTCGTCGACGATCGACGACGAGTGCCGGTGATCGTCGAGACCTGTCCGCAGTTCCTCGCGCTGACCGCCGACGTGTACACCCGGCCCGACGGCGCCCACTTCGTGATGTCGCCGCCCATCAAGAGCGCGACGGACCAGGCGGAGCTCTGGGCCGGCCTCGTCGACGGGCGCGTCTCGACGGTGGGATCCGACCACTGCCCGTACCCGCGGTGGTTCAAGGACGAGAACGCCGACACCGACTTCCGCCGCATCCCCAACGGGGTGCCCGGTGTCGAAACGCTGCTCCCGGTGCTCCACACGCTCGGCGTGCGCAGCGGCCGCTTCGGGTTGGGCGAGCTCGCGCGGATCGCGAGCCTCAACCCCGCGCGGATCTTCGGCCTCGACGACCGCAAGGGCTCGATCGCCGTGGGCAAGGACGCCGACCTCGTGCTCTTCGACCCCGACCGCCGTTTCGGCACCTCGCCCGCCGACCTCAACAGTCGCATCGACTACTCCATATACTCCGATCTCGAACTGTGGGGGATGCCCGTCGCCACGGTGGTCGGTGGAGCCGTCGTCGCGCGTGAGCAGCGGGTGGTCGACGACACGCATCGCGGACGCTTCCTGGCGCGCACCCCCGGCGTCCCGTTGTCGGACTTCGATCGACGGACGACCGCCGCGTGACCGGGCTCACCGTCCGCAACGCCCGCGTCTTCGCCGACGGCCGGCTCTTCCGCGGAGGCGTGCGCGTCGAGAACGGGGTCATCACCGCCCTCGAGACCTCGGACGGGTCCGAGCGGACCCCGGGCCGGGCGCACGAGGTGATCGACGCGCAGGGCGGTTGGCTGCTCCCCGGCGCGATCGATCTGCACGTGCACTTCCGCGACCCCGGTCGACCCGAGAAGGAGGACTTCGGGTCGGGGTCCGCCGCAGCCGCGCTCGGCGGCGTGACGACCGTGCTCGACATGCCCAACACCGACCCCGCCGTGCTCGACGCCGAGACCCTCGCCGGCAAGCGCGAGGCGATCGACGGGCGCTCCTACGTCGACTACGGATTGATCGCCGCCGCCGACCCGAGCAACGCCGACCGCATCGCGGAGCTCGCGACGGCCGGCGCCGCCGCCTTCAAGATCTTCCTCTACGAGCGCCGCGACGCGCCGCCCTCCGGCGTGCTCGACGACGCCGTGCTCCTCGACCTGCTCCGCCGGATCGGGCGCGCCGGCTTGCGCGCGCATGTGCACGCCGAGAACGACAGCCTGGTGAAGGCCGGCAGGAGAGCCGAGGCGGGCGCGGAGGATTGGCCGGCGCACCTGCGCTCGCGGGCGCCTCTCGTCGAGGAGGAGGCGGTCTCGCGTGCCATCCTGTTCGCCCGCGAAGCGGGCGTCCCCCTGCACGTGTGCCACCTCTCGACCGCCGCCGGGCTGGAGCTCGTGCGCGGCGCGCGCCGGCGGGGTC
>Ga0325400_1006187_pt1 | contig 11362 bp, 5 predicted proteins | sample PopdelMetagenome_2_FD_205662 | JGI IMG/M metagenome (GOLD analysis project Ga0325400, IMG submission 205662) | Populus deltoides microbial communities from Bellville, Georgia, United States - Xylem-PdKOR-R1 | ecosystem: Host-associated > Plants > Phyllosphere > Stem > Wood/Secondary xylem...
AAGATGGGTTTATCTCCATCCACAGAAACCTTAAATCAAAAACCTTCTTCTCCCCCAAAACAATGAGGCACAGCCAAATTGGCGAAGACAAAAGATTATCCGTACGTATGTCTATCTTTAACCGCTTTGCCGGCCTCTCTCTCTCTCTCTCTTTCTTTTTTTTCCCCTATTAAATTCAGTAATTTGAAATTTCTTCCTCAGAGAAAATAGCGGAATTTTCATAAATGAAAAATCTTGAATGAATATTTATTGAATTAAAGCATTTCATATTTAATATATGAATAATTTTATATAAAGTTTGATAGTATGGTCAAATTAAAGGCATATAAAATAAAATTCAATTTGACAATAAAAATTTGAAATATGTAATTAAATTGTTGTACAAAGACATGTTAAAAAAAACCTATTATTTATACTTGAGTAATATTTATAATAGAAAAGATCATATTGTAACATATGCTAAAAGGAATCTATTTTTTATTGTGGATTATACAGTGCATTCCATAGTAAAATATTGATGCTTTAGATTTTTTTTTTAAGTTGTCTTATTTTTTTAGTTGTTTTTTTATGCCTTTCCGGATTTTTTTCTTTCTTTGTTTTTTTAACAAATTTTTTTTGTTTAATTTAGTTTATTAATGTTAATTTTTTTTTTTTAGTTATCAGACTTTCATGACACATTTTTTAGATTTAACGGGTTAACCTGGTTTGACAAGTTAACTCAGAATTTTTTTTTTTGCTTTTTTTACTTTTTAATTATTTTTTTTTCGTTTAGTTTAGTTTGTTAATGTTAATTTTTTTCTATTTAGTTATCAGACTTTCATGACACATATCTCGAGTTTTACGGGTCAACCTGGTTTCACGGGTGAACCCAGTTAATTATGGGTTAACCCGTCAATTTTTATTTTTTTCATAAATTTTTTTTGTGTAATTTAGTTTGTTAATGTTAAATTTTTTCTTATTTAGTTCTCAGACTTTCATGACACAGATCCTAGGTTTAACTGGTTAACATGATTTGACGAGCTAACCCATGTTTTTTTATTTTTTTTCTTTTTAATTAATTTTTTTCGTTTAGTTCAGTTTGTTAATTTTTACTTTTTTTTATTTAGTTACCAGACATTCATGACACGGATCCTAGGTTTAACTGGTTAACCTGAATTTTTTTTTCTTTTTAATTTTTTTTTGTTTAGTTTAGTTTGTTAATATTAAATTTCTTTCTATTTAGTTTTTTTTCTTCTTAGAGGTTTTTTTCCTTTTATTTTTTTAATTAATTTTATTTGATTAATTTAGTTTATTAATATTAAATTTTTTTCTAAGTAGTTCTCGGCTGATGCCTTTAGTTTTTTTTTAGTTTTTTTTGTTGTTTTTCTGCCTTTGACTGTGGACAGCACAGTGCAATCCACAGTGCAAAGGCTGATGCCTTTTGTTTTTTTAATTAATTTTTTTCATTTAATTTAAATTTTTAATGTTAAATTTTTTTTATTTAGTTATCAAACTTTCATGACACGGCTTCCGGATTTGACAGATTAACCTAGTTTGACGAGTTAACCCAGTTAATTCTGGGTTAACCCATTAATTTATTTTTTTCTTTTTAATTATCAAACTTTCACGATGCGAATTCAAGATATGACGAGTTAACCTGGTTTGAAGGGTCAACCCAGTTAATTCATATTTTTTTTCTTTTTCTTCATTAGTTTTTTTCTTCCAATTGGTTTTTTTTCTTTGTTTTTTCTTTTTAACTAATCTATTTAATTATCACACTTTTATGACACGACCTTATAGTCAGACCCACGTCCAATGCTATTGGGTCTGGTATTGCAGTCCAAACACTTTTATGCTAAGGGTTAACCCAATTTTAATGTTATTATTAATATTATAAATATTACTCTTGGGTCAGGCGTTGCAACCAAACGTAAGACTCTTGAGTATAACTTTACAAAAAAACCTAACACTTTTAGATCTTGGCTTTTTTTAAATGCAAAAAATAATTGACCCGCGGCATCGCGCGGGGCATGTAACTAGTTATCTCTAGGCATGATCTTAGGGGAAAGAATAAAGGATTGAGAATAACTCATGATTTTAGAGAAATAAATGATGAGAATAACTAGTTTGTTTTAAAGATATTTATGATGTTGGAGATGTAGCAATAACTAGCTTATTATTGTGATTTTGATAAAAAAAAATGAATGTGAAAAAATAATATCTAAATTATTTGAAACTTTTTAACATAGTTATGTAATTCAGTATAATAATTTAAATTTGAAAAATCTCAACTTGAGTATTTGCTTAGTCCAAGTTTGTTCAATCTAGTATTAATAATACTTTTTTAGGAAATTTTATCCTTAATCATAATAAATTTTCTTCAGATCCTTTATTATTTTCAATAAAAATTAACATAGTAAAACACGAGTTTACATTGATAATCAGTATTATTGTGTGCATATTCAGATATTTATTTATTTGGAGTTACATTCAATTTTTCTAAGGATTTCCCCCCAACTCACAATGATTTTCTTTTTAAGGCCTTGTTTGTTTTCAGGAAAATATTTTCCTCACTTTTCTATGTTTGGTAAACTTATGAAAAGTTAGTCAAAGGAAAAGTTAAACTTTAATGCTTGGAAAGTGTTTTTCTTTTCTTATCCTTGAAAAACATTTTCCTTTCTTTACAAAGAAACATTTCATTTTGACTTACGAATATTGGAACAAAATCTCTCCCTCTCTCTGTCTCAAATAGTTTTACTGGAAATCTCTACAACTTTTATATAGTTGTTGCAAATCTCTCTCTCTCTCAAATCTCTTTACTGGAACAAAAAATCATCATAATAATTTTTTTTATTCTTTATTATCTGCAACAATCTCCATTGAAGCATTGAATCATCTTATTTCAGGTAACCATTTTCCTCAAATGTCTCTCTATCATCTGCCTTTTGTTTTCCTCTTCTTTGTTTGGATTTATAGTGGTGATTATGGCATAAATCTTATAATCTTGTTAATTTATTGTGTTTTTCATGTTTTGTTTGGTTTTGGGGGAAAAAAACTTAACAATCTCATGCTCTATTTTGTATAGGATCTCAAGATCTTGCTTGTTAATTTGCTTGTTGATTCAATCTTAGATGCTTATAAGAAATTGAACGACCTTTGCTTTTAAAAATCTTAGATGCTATTGTTTGAAATTATTTATGCGATGGACTCTCCATGTCTTTGAAAATTACTAGGTGCTCTAATGAATGCAAGTAAGACAGTCCGTCAACAATTTCTATCGTAATTTTAAGCTTAATTTCCCATAAAAGTACTCATTCTGGTTTCTCTGTACCAGGAGAAACATATGTGTTAGGAGCAAAAATAAGGTTATACAATGTTGAGATTAATATTATAGTATATAACTCCAGATTAAGAATAATTGATTTTCTCTTTATTGGAAAATAAATGGTAGTTTATGAAAAATAGTTGGTAGTCTAAAAGCTCTTTTTTTTTTTCATGTATTCATTGACAAAGATCTTCTCTTCATTTTTAAGATAAAAAACTCAAAAGCTTTACAATTCGGATGAGACACCCTTTTCAATAAACTAATCTCGGTCTATACCAATAAGTAATGGTAAGTAAGAGCACAAACAGTTTGTTACCATGAAATTGTAAAGGGATTGAGTGAATTTTGCAAGAAAATTATATTTTCAAACCATAAAATATAAGGATTGAGTACTCTCACCATATTATGGTATTGAGCCTTACTGTTTACATATGTGTGCACATTAGCTACTGCCAAACTTTACCACCAACTTGACCATTCAGTATCTCCTGTCAAACTAGTAATCCACTTTAAGGCCTTGTTTGTTTAGGGAATCAAATATCATTACAATAATTATGATACATTATCAACTCCTCTTATTTCTAACTTTTTAATTTATAATGTGTCGGTTTGATCATAATTTCTTGTATTGATTGTGTAAGTATTTGATATGCTTTTTGAATGTTTATTTCTCTGAAATTTTTAGGTTTCGTTATCAGAAAACTTCACTTTCTTATTATGAATAGTAAGATTATTCATGCAGCATGTATAAGAGCAATTGTAACTGTTATAGCTGTAGGGGTAGCTATTATTGAACGAGAAAGAAATATAATTTATATACCAAGAGAACCACGTATAAATGCAATTAAGCTATATTGATAGCATTTTGAATTGAAATGATAGATATTGCGTCAAGCAAATTCGTATGAAACCAATTATATTATATAATTTGTGTGATGTTCTCACAAGTCGTGACCTATTACGATCAACTTAAAATGTATCTATTAGGAAGCAAGTAATTGTGTTCTTATAAATTATAGGCTGAAACCAAAGATTTTGTTTTATTAGTGGTATATACTATAGGTCTGTTGAAACTATCCATCGTTACTTTAGAATTGTATTAAAGCAGTTCTTAAGTTATATAAACACCTTATTAAAGACCTAAGGGATACAGTTCCCGCGGAGATAATGAATAATCACAGATTCTATCCTTATTTTAAGGTATGAGAACAATACTAATATTTTTATACATTAATTAATTATGTCTAGAAGAAAAGGTTATAAATTATTTTTTCATGTTTATATAGGATTGTGTGGGAGCAATTGATGGTACTCATGTTCCTATTAATGTTCCAATTGAAATTCAAGAAAAGTTTCGAGGTTGAAAAGAGGGAACAACACAAAATGTTTTAGTAGCTATAACTTTTGATTTGAAGTTTATATACATTTTAGCTCGATGGGAAGGAAGTGCACACAATTCCCGGGTTTTAGGTGATGCACTATCAAGATCTAGTAGTCTAAAAATTCCAGAAGATATAAATTAAATATTTATTATATGTAATAAACATAGAAATTGTCTAATTAGATAAAGATAGTAATAGGTTTTATTTTTTATTTGTAGGGAAATATTATCTTGGTGATGCTGGTTACGGTATTTGAAAAGAAATTATTTTTACTTTACATAGAGTAGTTCGATACCACTGGAACGAGTTTACAGAACATTCACCAGAAAAATGAAAATGAGTTATTTAATTTTCGACACTCTTCATTGAGAATCGCTATTGAGCGAGGGTTTGGTATTTTTAAAAGTCGTTTTAGATCAATTGATGGAAAACCTTTTTGATCTTATGAAACACAAGTGAATGTTGTGCTTTCATGTTGTATTATTCATAATCACATAATGAGAATTGATCCTTATGACTTTTTTATTGAACAAATATGTTTGGAAAGGGAACCAATTAGAAGAACAATCAACTTAAGCCAATGGGAGGGGAGAGAAGAGAATAGGGAGTGGATAACAAAAGGAAAAATGATTGCATCAACCATATGGAATGATTATAACACTAAAAAAAACTAGTAATTGAGTGTTAATTATATGTGTTTGTTTTTATTATGTGTTTTTTGAGTTTGTATTATTTTTGTTATATATTTGGATTGCTTGTTGACTTTATTATAATTTATTATGTATTTCATGTATTCTCTTTTAAATATTAATTGTATTTTTTTATATATAAAATTAATTCAATCTAAATATTGTATGATTTTATTTTGTATAAATTTGTGATTTTTTTATACAAATGAGTACCACGAAAAATGAAAAATACAAGGGAAGCACTCCACATGGTCTAAGCCTATGTTTCATATGCTACTTGAGATATTAGTCGAGGAGGCACTTAAAAGAAACAAGCTTTCTTCCACCTTTAAAGCAAAATCTTTTGTTAAGGTGACTATATAAATTAGTAAAAAATTTAACGTGCAATGCGAGCCTAAACATGTGGACAATCATCTCAAAACTGTGAAAAAAGAATGAGAAATAATAACCAAACTTAAAAATAAAAGTGGTTTTGGTTGGGAAGATTGTTTGAAGATGATTATGATTTCGAAAGATTTATATAATGAAGAAGTAAATGTATGATAAATAGTATACTCTTTGTAATTTTTATATTTACTTTTGCTTCCAAAACTTTATATAAGGAATTAAAAATTGCATATTCTAATCTTTATGAACAAGCACATCCCAATCATGACAAGTATCTCAACAAAAAAACTTGATATGTATGAAGCAATGACAATTGTTGTTGAAAAAGACATGGCAATCGGAAATTATGCCAAATCATATGCTGATATCAACCTGGAAGAGAACACTAAAACACAGTCTATTTCAATTGAAAATGAAGGGGAATATGAAGAAACTTCAAAATATAAAGAGATATCTTTTTCTAGTGCACAAAAAAGACAACATGGGAAGAGAAATCGAATGTATAAAGATGATGGTGTTGAAAAGTTATCTAAAAAAATTAGAGATGTAGCGTTTGCAATTTAAAACCTAAGCAAAAATCAACTTGGTGTTAATGAGCTATATACAGAAGTGATGAAAATTGAAGGCTTTACGGAGACCACTCTTGGTGGTGATTTTGATCACTTGATCCAAAATGAAATGTTGGCAAAAACATTTATGGCAAAAAAAAAATGGTAATTTGAGGAAAATTTGGGTCAAAATTTTATGAACCAACACTATTATAGGTCTAATTGCTAAGATGATTTTACTATGATAAGAAAATCTATGTTTATTATTTGACAAGTATATTTACCTGTTTTATTTCGTCTAGTATGTTTATGATTGTTAATGTGAACTAATATGTATGTGTATAACATCAAAACATAATATTTATGCATGACAATGTTTGATGTAAGATGTTTATATTTATTTCCTAATGCTTAATTGATATATATTAAAGGGATAATAGTCCATACATTAAAAAAAAACAATCTTTATCCAAAAAAAACCCATCAAAATATTTTTGTATCTATTTATCTCTAAAACAAATATGCACACCAAAAAAACCCAAATATCTAACTCTTTCTTAATACTATTAACTAATTTGACTTTCTTAATACTGCCAAAAATTTATTTTGAGTGTTTAGAAATGAAAAAAATATCAACAGGTTTTACTTAAAAAATATTTCACAAGGTTATATATCTATAATATTATATTTAAAATATTTAAAATAAATATATAGTTATATTTTATAAAATAAGTTATATATAAATATATGATATAATAAAATCATTATACTTTTTAGATCTCATTCTTTTATTGTAAGTTATTAAATATTTATATTTAATATTCTATATATATATGAGATAAACTTTTTAAAAAATAAAATATTAAAACATTAATAAGTTATTTTTCAGTCTATTTTTCATTACATAACCAAACAATAGAAATTGTTTTCCAACTTATTTTTCATAATACTACCAAACGTAATAAATAATTCACTTTTCAAAAATTTATTTTCCAAAGTAACCACTTTTCAAAAAAACTACTTTACAACAAACAAACGAGTAAATAGTTATTTTACACGATTGGAACTTACTTAATTTACCAAGGAGTTTACTACGAGACAGACATTTCACGTACTAATTTATTATTTTATCTTGTCTGAAATTATACTGATATTACCGGGGATTTTCTCCCCTAATCATAAAATTTTTCCTCATAATTTATTGTTTTTGAGTTGAGAATTACTTTTTTTAGGCATTGCTTTACAATTTTAGATCAAGGTTTAATACTAGTTATTTACTTGAGCGATGCTACATGATAGTTTTTAAATATATTTTTATTCAATTATTTTATAATTAAAATGGATGGTTGTATGAAACAATACTATTTAAATTCTTAAAAACCATTTTATTAAACAAATTATTCCTTTTTTATTTTTACATTTTTCTACCAAGTTTTTTTCATTAGTAATTTCTTTATTAAAAATAAACAAATTATAATAAACATTTTTACAAAATTGAATAATTTAAAATAAAAATGAAAAAAGTAGCTCTTTAATCTAAACTACAAATCTTATTAATGAATTCTTTTTTTTAATGAAAATACTTTTTTTATAATAAGTATTATTTTATAAATCAAAAACTTTTTATGATCTTAAGAGCAAGTTTTAACAAAACAAAATAAAAATCATGTCTCGATATTTTATAAGCAATTTAAGGAAAAATAATTAATCTAAGAAAATCTTATAAAAAATTTATAATAAAAAATAACAAAATATCAATCTTGTTTTTATTTTGTTATCTTTTATTCATGATCACAAGCTTAAAAATGTTTACATATTAGATTCATATATGATAATTAATGAAATGATTGATAATATTATATATAAAAAATATAATAATATTATTTGAAAACAAAGGAAAAATCAATTGATATTTAATGGAATAATATTTTAAATATAATTTTATTATAATAAATTTTAAGTAAAATTAAAAAAATAAAGAAATGTATAAGAAAAGTCTAAATGCTTGGGTTTACATGCTTGTTCTAATGCCAAAAAGCCTTGGCGCATGTGAGTTTGCAAGACTTATCTCTTACAAATGGCCTATGCCCTAATTTTTTAAAAATAAATAGATGATGTATTATTTACATTAAGAGATGATGTATCATCTATCTATCGGTAAAGATTCTGATTATTAGAATCTTTACTGATTATTAGAATTGACTAAAAAATCGGGCTATGAGTTTTAGAACTCTAAAAACCTATTTTAACCATTTTACTTGAATAACATCCAAAAAAAACCTTAAACACCTAAATAAATTTATTTTCATTCTCAAAATATTGCTAAATTTGATAAAAAAAACCTCGAATTTAAACTAAATAAAAAATATTTTTTGAATCTTGATCTATTTTTTGACAAGATGAAAGTTGAAAACATCTTAATAATATTTTTCTTATAAAAAAAACTTAATAACACTCAAATAAACTTATATGGATAATCAATTACTTTTTCTCTCCTCCCCAATTTACTAATAATTCTTTCTACATTTTCTAAAAACTCAAGACTAAAATATAAAATCAATAAAGTTTAAAATCTAAATGTACTCTAAACTAAAGGTATTAAAAATATATAAATGAAAAAAAATTGGATGAAAATGATTGTTTTTGGGTGATCTAAAAAAGGCCCTTTTAGCTTCTTTTTTTTGGGTTTTTTATTCTTTTAATTTTTTAAACACAATAAAGGTAATTCTTGTTTCATGAAATTGAATTTAATTATAAAATTTATCAAATACGTTAACTTATCAATAAAATGTAAAGAAAAGAAATAAAGTATCATAAATATAATATAAAAGAATAAAATTAAAAAAAATAAAGTTCAATAACTAAAATAAAAAATTTAAAACACTATTAATTACATAGTTTTGTTAACAAATAAACAATTAAATAGGAGAATGTGTCTTATAAGCCATAATAAAAAGCTAAATTGTATCACTTGAATGTGTAAAGCGTGTTTGATATTACAGTAATGATTGTTTTTTTTAAAATATTTTTATTTAGAAATTTATTAAAATAATATTTTTTTTGTTTTTTAAAATTTATTTTTGGTATTAATATGTTAAAATAAAAAAACTTTAAATTAATTTATTTTTTAAAAACACTGTTTTTACTCGGTGCCAAACTAGCTCGAAATTTCCATGAAAGTGAGAGCTGCGGTCATGGATTAGCTAAGAATCTCTCACGAGGCCCGCTCCAGCCCATTAAATTACTTATCCACTGCATTGTTTTTAACTGTTTTGAGTACAGATATATCCAAGTCACCCGTACACAGATGCCAAATATATGGTTTGATCAAGTTGACAACCCACGTGTATGGTTCAGATTCAAAGGAAGCAAAGGAGCAGCATAGACACACATGTAGCCAATCCTGTCTTTCGAATCACAAAACCAAGAATCATCAATTGAAGAGAACATTTATTTACGAAAATTTGAGGTACGTGATCTCTCTTATCACAATTCAATTGTAATGGTAATGATGCTCACGATTTTCTTTCTAGAAGCGTAAAATTCTTTTGATCATAATTAAAATTGCATTTCCTCATTCTTTTCCCCTTAGATTTTAAAATTATTTGCCTTTCAGTGTTGGATTCAAAAAAGAAAAGAGAGAGTGGTAGATCTCTACTAAGCAATTCGAATTTCATTATTTTCGAGTAGAAATGATATTTTGGTTTGATTAGGGTTTTGTTGATCTAATTTTATCAATTGTTTTTCTCTACTAAATTTGAATTAGATTTAATTTATTATTGATTTGTTTCAGTAGAAATGGAGCAGGCCGAACTGACTACAGAGCAGGTTGGTGGTGATCTCATTTCTTTTTTAGGCATTTCTTACATGCTTATTATTATTATTATAATTATTTTTTTAAATAGGTTCTTAAGAGGGATATCCCATGGGAGACTTACATGATGACAAAGCTAATCTCTGGGACGGATCTTCAACTGTTGAGGCGTTATGATAATAGACCGGAAAGTTACAGGGCACAATTGTTAGATGATGTATTCAAACCAAATCACTCTGTTCTGTTCTGTTCTGTTCTGTTCTGTTCTGTGTGTATTTGTTTGGACTTGAATGTTTTTTTAACTCTATCCTTTATATTCAAACCATGGCAGGATGGCCCAGCTTATGTTCGGGTTTTTGTTACCATTTTACGTGACATTTTTAAGGAAGAAACAGTCGAATATGTTCTGGCTTTGATTGATGAAATGCTTGCAGGTATTAATTCATGTTTGCTTATATTTCTGTCCTGCCTGTCATTATATGTTTCTTTTAGCACTTCAGCTTATTTTTCATTTCTTCTGGCAGCAAACCCGAAAAGAGCCAGATTGTTCCATGATAAGTCTCTTGCAAATGATGATCCTTATGAACCTTTCCTAAGTTGAGTACTTTGTTTATATAGTTTCTTTCATTGTAATTGTTCAGGTCAAGTTTCCCTTTCTTTTTTTTTCCTTAGCTTTCTGCTAAACAACTTCCATTTGGTGCATCCTGTTTAGGGTTGTTGTGGAATCACAAAGTCTTGGGCTCTGTTTTTTTCTTTGTTAATGGATAAAGGAAGAAATGTATTAGAGAGAGATAGAGAAGAATGTAAATAAACAGATTGGAAAGTAAGTCATCCTCTAAAATGAAAAAGAAAAAGGAACACCTTTGAAATTAAAGGAGCTATCCATTTCTGATGTGTCAGCTTGACACACCCTCCTAAAAGCCTCTAAGCATTGCGCAAAATCTTCATTACTTGCAATTTGGCCAATTGTTTTTGTATTTCACTAGAGTTTAGTTTCATTTGCTTCCAACTTAACTTACGAAACAGTTAACTCCGCAACTTCTAGTTTTTTTTTTTTTTTTGAGAGTGACTATTATGATGTTAGTATAGATGCTAAGCCTTCGTGGCAAACTCATAATTATGATGACAATTGTGAATTGAAAATTTTGACGGTTGTGCCTGTTTGCTCATGAAACTAGGCTTAAAAGTAATATTTGATTTATTCTAGTTGTTCATCAACATATAGATCCTAAGCCTTT
>Ga0325400_1006188_pt1 | contig 11362 bp, 10 predicted proteins | sample PopdelMetagenome_2_FD_205662 | JGI IMG/M metagenome (GOLD analysis project Ga0325400, IMG submission 205662) | Populus deltoides microbial communities from Bellville, Georgia, United States - Xylem-PdKOR-R1 | ecosystem: Host-associated > Plants > Phyllosphere > Stem > Wood/Secondary xylem...
TCCCTGGATGTGCCGCACGGTGCCTGCACTTGGCTCAGCACGAACGGTTGGCGGGCATAGATCAACCGGCTCCAGCTGCCGCTCGCCCTCACCGTAGTCGGCATCCAACCCTGCCCATGTCGTATCGTCGCCGCACCGGGTACGGGCGTCGAGCCGACCCGGCGTCTCCGGCGCGACGCGGGCGTCGCTCGTCCGGTGGTCGGGGGCTGCGCGGGTCAGCCCGAGTGCGTCGTTTCGCTGATCGACCGATCGGGCTCAGCCGACAGGGTGCGGACGATCGTCTCCAACCGCTGTCCCTCCACCCGCAGCTCGTTGAACGCGGGCGGCGTGCCGCGGACGCGCTTCGACAGCGTGCCGGCGCCGATCATGCGGAGCGTGCGCCCGGCTCGCTCGACCGGAACGTCGAAGGGGTCGTGCACATGGCCCGATAGAACCGCGTGCGCGCCCGCCTCCGCCAGATCGGTCAGCGCCGCGTCACCGCGATGCGTGCGCGCGGTGCCGGTGGTGCCCGCCTCGATCAGCGGGTGGTGGGCGGCGACGAGGATCAGGTTGCCCTTGGGCGCGTCCGCGATCAAGCGTAGAGCGTTGGCAAGGCTTGAGCGGCTGACCCGGCCCTTGGACCAGTTCCAGCGCCACTGCGCCCGCGCGATGGTCTTGAGCGGCACCACCGTGATGCCGGCGATCTCGAGCGGCTTCTCTATCATCTCCTCGACCGCGGCATAACGCTGATAGGGGGACAGGAAGCGCCGGAACGGGTCCCAATAATAGGGTATGTCGTGGTTGCCGATCTCCAGCGTCACCGGCACGCCCAGCGACGACAGCCACGCGCCCCCCGCCTCGAACTCGCGGCGGGTGGCACGCATGGTCAGGTCACCGGTCATGATCACCGCGTCGGGCTTCTCCTCGGCGACCAGCCGCGAGAACCAGGCGATCGCGGCCGGGTCCTCCGCGCCGAAATGAACGTCGCTGACGTGGAAGAGGCGGATCATACCCGGACTTCCTACGCCGTCGGCTCCAGGTCGGCGAGCGTCCGCGGCTCGTGCATCGGGCAGCCGTTGAAGCGCCCGCGATAGTCGGCCGAGAACTTGTAAGGCTCGTTGCGCGCGCGGTTGATCCCGCCGAGCGGACGATGCGCGGCGAGACCGTGCCAGATGTTGTACGCGAGCTTGTCCTCCAGCTGATCACTCTCGCCATGTACCCAGCTCGACTGGGGCGGGATCTCGAGCACCGCCACCGTCTGGAAGGGGCTGTCGTCCTCCTTCCACTCCTGCGTCGCGTCCTCGACCGGCATCTTGTCGAGGTCGCGGTTAAGCTGGACCTTGAGCTCCCAGGTACCGCCCTGGCTGACCAGCACCTCGTTGACGACCTCGCGCAGCGCGTCGGGGCGGTCGGCGGTGTTGACGGTGTCGCCGGTCAGCTCGGTCAGCGTCTTGGCGACCGGCTGGAGCTGGAACTTGGCGATGTGATCGCCGTAGCGGAACGGGGTCTGGCTCCAATAGGTCTCGCCGAGCGGATGGACGTTGGGGGCGCCGCCCATCTGCTGGATCGTCGCCGACTGGATGCCCACCGCCTCCAGCGCGGTGTCGACCGCCTGGAGGACGCCGGACAAGACCTTCTTGCCGCCCTCCGCCTTGTCGGTGGTGGCGGCGAGCATCTTGAGGTTCTTGCCGAACGCCTTGGCGTCGGGGGCGGAGAAGGCCGGACCGTTGACCAGGATGAAGTCCTGGGTGGTATCGCCCTCCGACCCCGGCAACCGTTCACCCTCGACACCCAGAAGCTTGAGCGCGAAGCCGCGCGGCACCGAGATCGAGTCGTCGAGGATGTCGCCCGGATTGGTCGAGATGCGGGCGATCGCCTCATAGGTGCCGGGCCGCGCGAACAGCCCTTGCGCCAGCTCCGGCGGCAGGCCGTCCCGCACCGTCAGCTTGCCCTTCGCCAGACCGTGCGCCTTGGCGTGGACCGAGCGGACGGCGTGGCCGTAATCCTTGGAGGTGGTGTCGAGGATCGTCCTGAACGATCCCTCGAGGTCCTTGATCGTGTCCCCCTCGTCGGGCTGCACCTTCTCGACGGACGGGTCGAAGCGGACGGGCGGGTTCAGCGACATGGGGGTCCTCCTGGCGGATACCGCGGGACAACCCGTGATGCGTCGCGCAAGTTCCTGTGGCGGAACGATCGCGGGCGCCGGCGCCGAAGCGCCGACGCCCGCGATATGTGCGGCACTTCGAAGGTCAGGCGCGGACGAGCTTGCCGTCGTCGCCGGTGACCTCGACCGGGGCGCCGGCCGCGCGGCGGCGCGACAGCCAGTCGCGCAGCATCTCGGCCGAGCTGTGGTCGACCCCCGACAGCTCGCTGACGTCGATGCGGACCGGGGTTCCCGCCGGCACCTGCTCCAGCGTGTCGAGCAGCTTGGGCAGCGATACCATGGTGGCCGCGCCCCGGAGGCTGATCGCGTGCCCCTCCCCTTCTTCGGCCTGGTAGACCTTGAGGCGCAGGCGACGGACATGGGGGACCAGTTCGAGGAGCGACAGCGCGATGCCGACCAGCACGCCGACCAGCAGGTCCTCCACCACCACCAGCGTCATGGTCACCGCCCAGATCGCGGCGGGCAGGACGCCGTAGTCGCGGAACAGGTGCTTGACGTGGGTCAGGCCCACCAGCCGCCAGCCGGTGACCACCAGTATCGCGCCGAGCGACGCCATCGGAATCTCGCGCAGCAGCCACGGCAGCGCCGCGACGAAGCCCAGGATCCAGACGCCGTGGAGCATGGTGGAGGCGCGGGTCTTCGCCCCGGCCTGGACGTTGGCGGACGAGCGGACGATCACGCCCGTCATCGGCAGCGCTCCGGCGAAGCCGCAGAGCAGGTTGCCGATCCCCTGCGCGCGCAGCTCCTTGTTGTAGTTGGTGCGTACCCCGTCGTGCATCTTGTCCACCGCCGCCGCCGACAGCAACGTCTCCGCCGAGGCGATAAAGGCGATGGCGAGCGCGGTGGCGATGATGGTGGGGTTCATGAGCTGCGCCACGAACCCGCCCTCGGGCAGCGCGATGGCGCCGGCGATCGACTCCGGCACCGCGACGCGCGCGACGTCGAGGCCGGGGATGAAGGCGAGCAGCGTCCCCGCCACCACGCCGACCAGCGCGCCGGGCACCAGCTTCAGAGAGGCCGGGCGGACCTTCTCCCAGCCCAGCATCGCGACGATCGTGACCATGCCGATCGCGAACGCGAACTCGGCCGCCGCGAAGTTGCCGACGTCGAGCCCCAGCACGCGCGCCGGCATCGCCGCCAGGTTCTGGAGCCCGCTGGGCAGCGGCCGGTGGTCGAACAGCACGTGGAACTGGCCCACCACGATAAGGAGGCCGATCCCCGCCAGCATGCCGTGGACCACCGCGGGCGAGATCGCGCGGAACCAGCCGCCGAGCCGGGCGATCCCCGCGACGACCTGGATCAGGCCGGCCAGGACCAGGATGGGCCCCAGCGCCGACAATCCTTGGTCGCGGACGATCTCGAACACGATGACCGCCAGGCCCGCGGCGGGCCCCGACACCTGGAGCGGCGAACCCGCCAGCGCGCCCACGACGATGCCGCCGATGATGCCGGTGATGAGCCCCCGCTCCGGCGGAACACCCGAGGCGACCGCGATGCCCATGCACAGGGGCATGGCGACCAGGAAGACGACGATGGACGCGGTCAGGTCGCGTCCGAACATCGCGGTGGAGGGGAGCTTCAGGGTCACTCCGCGGCCTCAGCGACGGGCATGTCGAAATCGGCGGCGCGACGCTCGGCATGCGGCACTGCGACCGGCAGCGGCTTGTTCGCCTCGATCGCGACGAAGCGGTGGGTCTCGCCGTCGAGCGCGAGCACCTGCCCCGCCTCGATGTCGAAGAACCAGCCGTGCAGCGCCACCTCGCCCCGCGCCACCGCGGCGGCGACGGACGGGTGGCTGCGCAGGTGCTGGAGCTGGACCACCACATTCTCCAGGCTGGCGGCGCGCACCGCCTGGTGGTCGTGGAGGTCGGGATAGCTGTTCTCCACCACGCTGCGCGCGGCGCGGCTATGCTCCAGCCACGCCATGACCGACGGCATGGAGGAGAGCGGCTGGTCCGCCATCAGCCCCTTCATCGCACCGCAATCGGAATGGCCGCAGACGATGATGTCACGTACGCCCAGCACCATGACGCCGTATTCGACAGTCGCCGACACCCCGCCGATGGTCTCGCTGTAGGGCGGCACGATGTTGCCCGCGTTGCGGCACACGAACAGGTCGCCGGGGGCGGCGTTGACGATCTCCTCCGGCACGACGCGGCTGTCCGCGCACGAGATCATCAGCGCCTTCGGGTTCTGCCCGCCGGCGAGCTTGGAATAAAGATCCTGCCGGGCGGTGAAGCCTTCCGACTGGAAGTTGAAGACGCGGCCGATGAGCTCGTTCACGGGGTGGCTCCTGATGTGCCCGCACGGGCGCGGGATTTGGATCAGGAACTAGCGATGCTGATTTGCTGCCGAGCCGCGCCATTGTGAGGAATGGTTGCGGCCGCCGCCAAGCAACACTTCGTCACCGCGGATCAGGTCGGGAGCGTCACCGTCGCGCACAGCCCGCCCGCGGCACGATTGGCGAGGTCCAGCCGTCCCCCTTCCGCCTCCACCACGCGAGCGACGATAGGCAGGCCGAGGCCGAACCCCACCGTGTCGCGGCCCCTGGCCTGATCGAGGCGGACGAAAGGCTGGAGAACGGTCTCCAGCTGGTCCTCGGGAATGCCCGGACCATCGTCCTCGACCAGGATCGCGACCTCGCCGGCGCCCGGCGCCAGGGTCAGCCACACCCGGTCGGCGTGGTGGAGGGCGTTGTCGACCAGGTTGGTCAACGCGCGCTTCAGCCCGAGCGGGCGGACGGTGAGCTCGCAATGGTCGGGGCCGCGATACTCGGCCTCGCGCCCGCGGTCCTGCGCGTCGTCCGCGAGGGTGGCGCAGAGCACCGCGACGTCGATCCTCGCCGGCGCCTCCGGGTCGCTGTCGCCACCCAGATAGGCGAGCAGCGAGGCGACCATCGCCTCCATCTCGGCGATGTCGCGGTCGATCGCCCCGCGCGCGTGCGCGTCGTCCACCGCCTCCGCGCGCAGCCGCAGCCGGGCGAGCGGGGTGCGCAGGTCGTGGCCGACCGCCGCCAGCGCCTGGGTGCGGTCGTCGATCAGCCGGTGGATGCGCGCCTGCATCCGGTTGAACGCGCCGATCACGCGGACCACCTCGCCCGGCCCTTCCTCGCGGACATGCTCCTCCTGCCCCCGCCCGACCCGGTCGGCGGCGGCGGCGAGTTCACGCAGCGGCTGTAGGGTGCGGCGGACCATGGCGCCGCCGATCACCATCAGCGCGATCGCCGGGACCAGCGCGAGCAGCACGCGCTCAACCGCGAGATTGAGGCTGCCGAGCGGCGCCACCGTGCGGAAATGGAGCCAGCTGCCGTCGGGCAGCGCCACCGCGCCGGCCACCACCTGCCGCCGCCCCGGCGAGGTCAGGTTGACCCTGAGCTCGGTGCGGGCGAGCGAGGGTTCCCACTGGATGATCTGGTCGCGCATCCCGTCCAGCGAGGGGGCGATCCGCGGCGGCGGCGGCAGGCTCCGATCCCAGTGGAGGACGTAACGGTCGGTGGTCAGTTCCGCCGCCATCGCCGGCCGCTCGGCGGGGGGCCGCTCGGCGACCAGGCGGCGGCCGATCACCAGATGCTCGGCAAGCCGGTTGGCCTCGTCGTCGCGGACCGAGAACTGGCTGGCGCGCTCATAGAGAAGGGTGGAGACGCCGAACTCGATGACGATGGTGAGCAGCAGGATCGCGACGATCTGCCCGATCAGCCCCAGCGGCCGGCGCAGCAGCGGGCGGACGAACCCGGTCATCGTCCGGTCGCGGTGCCGACCCGCTCCCCCGCCCGGGCACCCATCCACGATACGCTGTGGGTGATCGGGTGGGGGAGCGGGCCGGCACCGCCCATCAACGCCGCTCCACCGGCACGTTGACCATGTAGCCGACCCCGCGGACGGTGACGATCGGGGCGTCCTTGCCCGCGCTCGACAGCTTACGGCGCAGGCGCGAGATCAGCACGTCGACCGACCGGTCGGAACTGTCGCCCAGGCGGGTGCGCGACAGCTCGATCAGCCGCTCGCGCGCGATCACCCGCTGGGCGTGGTCGAGGAGCGCGACCAGCAGGTCGAACTCGGCCCCGGTCAGCTCCACGATCGCGTCGGAGGGCGACTTCAGCTCGCGCCGCGGGATGTTGACGGTCCAGCCGTCGAACAGCAGCTCGCCGCGGTCGCGCTCGCTCTGCCGATCCAGCGTGCCGCGACGCAGCACCGCGCGCACCCGCGCCACCAGCTCGCGGGTGCCGAACGGCTTGGCGATGTAGTCGTCGGCGCCCAGCTCAAGCCCGACCACCCGGTCGGTCTCCGACCCTTTCGCCGACACGAAGATGATCGGCATGTCGTGGCTCTGGCGAAGCTGGCGGCACAGGTCGATGCCGCTGGTGCCCGGCAGCATGATGTCGAGGAGGACGAGATCGACGGGACCGCGCTCCAGCGCCTGCCACATCTCCGGCGCGCCGCCCGCCGGGCGGACGGCGTAGCCGTTCTCCTGCAGCGCGCGGGCGGTGAGGGTGCGGAGCGCGGGGTCGTCCTCGACGAGCAGGATGGTGGGCGCGGTCATACCGACGCGGGTTAAGATGGCGCGGCGCCGCTGGCAACCGCCGGTCGCCCCAGCCACCGCGCAACGCCCGGCAGGCCCGGCACCAGCCAGCGGTCGAGCGCCAGCACCACGAGGAGGCTCACCCCGAACATCGGCAGGAGGATGCCGAGGATCGCGACCGGCACCGCCACCGCCCAACCCGCCGGGACCGCGCGGCGACCGCCGGGGGCGCCGAGCGAGCCGGGCGGGCGCCTGCGCCACCACAGCACGACGCTGCTGACCGCCAGCAGCATCAGCCCCGCCGCTGCCAGGAGGTTGGCGAGGAGGTTGACGATCCCGAACGCCTGCCCCTCGTGGATTGCGATCCCCCAGCCGACCAGCCGGTCGACCAGCCGCCGCTGGGCGAAGTCCTGCCGCGACAGCAGCCGTCCGTCTGGCGCGAGGGTCAGGTCGGTGCGGAGCGGGCGGTCCTTGGCGTCCGACTTGGCGGTCCACGGGGCGCCCGCGCCCGCCGGCGGGGCGACCAGCACCGGCGCGGCGAGCCGGAGCGGACGCAGCGTCGCGACGATCGGGTCGAGCGCGGCATAGTCGCCCGCGACGTGCGTCATCGCCATGCCGCCATGCTCGGCGTGCTGGCCCGTCATGGCAGCGACCGGGTCGCCGCCGCCGACGCTCCAGTCGGGCGTCACCGGCCCTTCCGCGACGGTGCGGATCGCCTGAAGGTAGGTGCCCCAGCTCTTCGCCCAGGGCAGGCCGGAGACGAGCAGGAACAGCGCCGCCGCCGACACCCAGAAACCGGTGACGCCGTGGAGATCGCGCCAGAAGCGGCGACCGCCCGCCCCCAGTCGCGGATAGACCACCCCCGCCCAGCCGCCGCTACGCGGCCACCACAGCGCAAGGCCGGTCAGGATCATCACCACCGTCCACGACGCGGCGAGCTCCACCAGGTACGATCCCGGATCGCCGACCATGAAGTTGCCGTGCAGCCGCGACACGATCCGCATCGGCCGGTCGCGTTCGGCCTGGACCTTGAGGATCGCCAGGGTGCGCGGGTTCACCCAGACGCGGACGTCCTCCGTCCCGCGGCCAACCACCACCTGCACCGCCTGTTCGGGGGTGTCGGGCAGCTGGAACCGGTGGAAGCGTGCGCCCGCCACAGCCGCCACCGCCGCCCTCGCCTGCGCCGCCGGGGTGGCGCGCGGCCCCTCGCCCGCCGCGACATGGGCGTAGGGGCGGTCGAGCCACGCCTCCACCTGCGGTCGGAACAGGTAGAGCGTGCCGGTCAGCGACAGCCACAGCACGAAGGGGATGCAGAACAGGCCGGCGTAGAAGTGCCAGCGCCACAGCGCGGCATAGGCGGGCCAGCGGCGCATGCGCGCGGCGGGCCTCGCGGGGGGAGAACGGGTCATTGTCGCAAGTCCTCGCCCGGCCGCTCGGCACGCCGGGCCGACGCTCGCCACCATGGGCGGCGGGCGCGATCGGATGGATCGCCGGCCGTGGCCGGCGGCGTCGATCGGATCAGCCGAACGGCGGCGCGCGCAGCGGCGGGCGCCAGCGCGCGGACGGGCGAGCGGAGCGGGGCGCCACGATGCGCATGCCCGAGACCGACGCCGGCACGATCGCGAGGAGGACGACGGCGACCACCGGCACGTCGAGCACGGCGGTTCCCGCGCCCGCGAAAGCGCACGGCATCGCCGCGGTGGGCGCCGACCGTTCGCCGGGTTCGCCGCCGCCGCCGTGGTGCATCGCCGGCGCGTGCGCGACCGGCATCGTTCCCGGGCAGAGCGACAGGGCGACACCGTGTGCGCCCATGGCGGGCATGTAGCCGGCGGGTACCAGCAACCGCACCGCCAGCACGCACGCCACCAGCCAGGCGATCGCCCCCGGTCGGCGAACGAGCAGAAGGCGCAGGCGCTGCATCGCCGGTGCCCTACCGCCGCTGGCTGCCGGTGTCACCGACCTCTGCGCCGGTGGCGGTAGTCCGGTGGGCCGACGCGGGAAGGCGCGATCTTGTCCGACGATCGCCTTTGCCGCGGCGTTCGGCGGGTTGGGCTCCGCCCCCGCCGTGATGGGGCAGACGCCGCGTGTCGCCCGGGATCGGAGCCTCGTCGATCAGAGCCCCACGCGTCGCGCGGGATAACCCTGACTTGCGACCGGCGCCGGGGTGATCGGCCGTCAGGCGTCCCGCGACGCGAAGTCGTAGGTCTCGCCGGGCTCCGCGGCGACGAAGCGGTCCGGGGATAAATCCGCCGCCCTCAGCGCCGCCGCGAGCGCTTCGCAGGGCGCGTCGCGCGCTTCGTCGGTGAGGCGGAACGTCCCCCAGTGGATGCCGAGCGCCCGGCCTGCCTCCACGTCCCTGAAGATGGCGACCGCCTCCGCCGGATCGACGTGCTGCGCCGCCATGAACCAGCGCGGCCGGTACGCGCCGATCGGGATCAGCGCCACGTCGGGCGGCCCGATCCGCCCGCGCACCTCGCGAAAGATCGCACCGTCGCCATAGGCGGTGTCGCCCGCGAACCAGACCGATCCGGCGGGCGTCGTCAGGTAATGCCCCGCCCACAGCGCCATGCGCGTGTCGGTCGGCCAACGGTTCGCCCAATGGTTGGCCGGCGTCAGGGTGGTCGCGATCCCGCCGGCGAGCGCGAGCCGGTCCCACCAGTCGCCCACCACGCAACGTGCGCCGGGGATCGCGGCGCGGATGATGGCGTCGTTGCCGAGCGGCATCGCCATCAGCGGCGCGTGCGCGTCGTGCAGCCGCCGCAGGGTCGCGAGGTCGAGATGGTCGTAGTGGCAGTGGCTGACGAGCACCATGTCGATCGGCGGCAGGTCCGCGAAGGCGATCCCCGGCGCGGTGACCCGTTTCGGCCCGGCAAAGGCGAACGGACTCGCACGGTCCGACCAGACCGGGTCCGTCAGGATGTTGACCCCCGCCGCCTGGATCAGGAGCGAGGCGTGCCCGACCACCGTGATGCGCAATCCCGCCACCCGCGCGTCGGGGCGGGCCGGGGTGACCGGCACCGCGGCCGGCCACGCCGCCGCCCCGCCCGCCAGCTTCCAGCGCAGCAGTGCGCCCAGCCCGCGGTCGGTCGACGGCTGCCCCGGGTTGAAGAAGCGCGTGCCGTCGAAATGGTCGGACGGCGGCCCGCGGTAATAGCGGTTGCTCACGGCGCCGACCGCCCGCGCGCCGACGGGCTCATCGCCCCGCGCCCGGATTGTCGCGTCGGATCCGCTCGGCGAGCAGCGTCGCGAAACCCAGCCAGGCGACGAACGGCACCGCGGTGATCGCTGCCGGCCGGTCGACCCGCGCCGCGGTCGCGGCATAGGCGCCGCCCGTCGCCACCATCGCGGCGGACGCCGCCGCACTGCTGCCGAGCCGCTTCTCGCGGAAGAACAGTTGGGTCCACCCACCGACCATGGCGGTGTTCGCCAGCCACAGCCCGACCGCCGCATCACGTGCCGGCCCACGCGGCCGGCGCAGCAGCCGGTAGCCGCCGACGGCGAGCCCCGCCTCCAGCACCGGCCACACCGCACCGAACGCCGCATCCGGCGGAGTGAAGTCGGGCTTGCGGAGCCCGTGGTACCAGCGGCGGATCGCCGGGTGGGACCGGTCCGGCGCGTTGCGCCGCCCGACCAGCGCGCTCGCGCCCAGCACGAGCGCGACCGTGCCCAGCGCCGCCGCCGCCGACAGCCCCGCCCCCTCGGATCGATCCTCCCCGCGGACGGCGATCGACGGCGGGTGATCGTCGTAGCGCGCAAGGTCGGGTTCCTTCGAGCGACCGCCGAACAGCTTGCCCGCCGCGGCGCGGACCGGCGGGCTGCTCGCGATGCTCAGCGCGCGATGGAGCAGCCGAATGCCCGTGCGGCTGTCGGGGTTCATCAGCCGGGGCGCGATCTTGGGCACGCCCTGCGCGTCCTCCACCATCGGGCGCATCGCCTCCTCATAGGCCGCGAACGCCGCGGCGGGATCGGCGGCGCGCGCCATCTCCGCTGCCAGCACGTACGCGCCCGTGATCGCCAGCGTCGTCCCCAACCCCGCGATCGGGGTCGCGCACCAGGCGGCGTCGCCGACCAGCGCGACCCGCCCGCGCGACCAGCGCGGCATCCGCACCTGCCGCAACACGTCGAGATAGAAGTCGTCGGTCGCCTCCATGCCGTCCAGCACCCGCGCGGCCTGCCAGCCGGCATCGGCGAACCGCTCGCGCAGCCATGCCTTCTGCCGTTCGGCCGGCCAATCCTGCTCGCCCCCCGGCGGGCGGCGGATCGACAGCATGGCGCGGGTGGTGCCGTGGCGGTCGGGCCGCAGCGACACGCTGCGCCCGCCCGGCGCGTTGTACCAGCGCCACATCCGATCGTCGCCGGCCGTGCGCGGGATGGTGAAATAGGCGATGGTCAGGTCCATCCAGCGCGGCCGGTTCTCGCCCGGAAAGACGCGCTCGCGGGTCGCCGATCCGACCCCTTCGGCGACGATCACCGCGTCGTAGCGGTCGACGGCGCCGCTGGCGAAGGTAACGGTCGCGGCCGCACCGTCGTCCTCGATCGTCGACACCGCGTCGCCGAACCGATAGGCGGCATGCGCGCGCGCCGGCTCGTAGAGGAGGCGCGCGAGATCGCCGCGCAGGATCTCCATCTCGGCCGTGGGCCCGTCGGCGCCGGTATCGGCGGCGAGGAACCGCGCCTCCACCCGGCCCGCGGCATCCACCC
>Ga0325400_1006191_pt1 | contig 11360 bp, 5 predicted proteins | sample PopdelMetagenome_2_FD_205662 | JGI IMG/M metagenome (GOLD analysis project Ga0325400, IMG submission 205662) | Populus deltoides microbial communities from Bellville, Georgia, United States - Xylem-PdKOR-R1 | ecosystem: Host-associated > Plants > Phyllosphere > Stem > Wood/Secondary xylem...
TGCGTTTGTAGTCCAAAATCTTTATAAAAATAAAGAATTGAAAAGGAGAGAAAATTATACTGAGAGCAAATGCGCAGGATAACGACTAGTGGTTATTAAATCCTCGTTCTCCCCAGATGGCAACTAAACTTCCTACAGTTCAACATTTCCATAAATTTCCTCTCACAGGAATATAAATGTTGTCAAACTTAAGCCCTACCAACTACAATTTCTGCTTCTGCATCTTCAAGGAAAAAAAAAAAAATGAAGAGATCCAAATCAACCCAACAAAGCCAAAATCAACTTTTCCCGTTGAGGAGATCAGCAAGATTAGCAGACAAATTTCAGAAGTTGCCTGATGAATTGACCATCAAAATCTTTTCAAAAATGGAAGATGACCCCAAAACCCTCATTCGATGCTCAGCTGTCAGCAAGACTTGGTCTTCCTTTGTCTCCAAAACTGTTAATCTCACCCTGAGATTCTCGAGTACAGGTGAGAAGGGTCATTCACTTCCATGCTCAAAACGGCACCACCACATTCCATTACCTGCAATCCCTGCTATAATGAAGGTGTTTTCAAATCTGGAATCTCTCAAAATTAAGCTCTGTCGTTTCCCTTCTCCAACTACACAACCTTGTTTTCAAAACTTCACCAAGATGAAGGTTGACTGGGAGGGTGATGATTATCATACTTATACGTGCTCGGCGTATGAGGTTGGATTGTTATCAACTATCAAAGGAGCTATGCTGTTTCATGATTTCAGCAAAAGCACTTTTGCTTCCATCCAAGGTTTCCCAGTCACCTACTTTTATTGGAGAATGTTAGATCACCGGCCAAAAACACTGAAAAGAATGGTGATTATGAGTTCAAAGATGGAAGGGTTTAGATCAGGAGGGAAGGTTTTTATGAGATACGAACAGCTCCCGAATTTGCGTGATTCAGTTTCGAATTTAAGAGTGAACGAGAGCTGGCTTGAAGATCCACAGAATGTGGTTCACTGGCACAAGAATCACTCGGACAAGGAGCATTTTCTGCAAGAACAGGTGTGGCTTCTTTATGAATGGCAATATTTTGTAACTAACAGAGAACTTGATATGAAAGAAATGATAGTGAAGGATACAGATTATACAGAGCTGTTGGATGGATTAGATTATGATGGTGGTGGTGATCATATTAGAAAACACAGATCTGATGAGTACCGACCGTAATAATTCTTGCTGTAAGTTCTGCATTTTCCTTACTGTTTGAAGTTAATATTAAATGCTAAATCATTAGGTAGTTATTACATATATATTATTGGATTTGCTTCAAGTTCAGAAAATTAAAGAGATTGAGATTAATTAGTAAATGCAACTGCTGTTTCCATAAGGGAGCCTGTTCTTGTTTTTGTCAAGCTTAGCTATTGAAGAACACCAAACAATCCCGTGTAGTAGTTCGCGATTTCTAGGTTCTAGCCCTAACTAAGAAGTTGTTAGAAATATTTGAAAGAGAAAAGGGGAAGCATTGCGGAATATAATCTCATATAAATATTACTTTCTCGTTATACTTGGACCTAGATTTACAATACTCTGAACACATATTTATACTAGTTTAGAATAATTCAAGAGACTTAAAAGATAAATATATCTTTAATAATTATGCATACACTTAGGAGAACTAAAAGAACTTTGATTAAAAATTAATTCCAACACTCCCCTTTGCCATCTTTTCAATCTTCCTTTCCTTTAGAATGGTCTGTCTAAACATGGCTACTCCTAACTATTTTTTCTCCTCTCGTGAATGCTGCTACAGTTCCCTAGCCAAACACTACTTTTCAAGATCAAGCTTTTCAAAGTGGCCATTCTATTTTGGCTCGCTATTCATCAAGCTGGTGCCTTTCTTGTCATGGCTTCTTGGCCATTTCCCATCTCCTTTAGAAAGACCTCTCCTTTTCTTTTCTTCATGTGTGATATCTCTTATAACACATCTCATCTCTTGTATAGTAAGTTGTCAACTTGCACCAAGTCTTTTTCGTAGGCTTCTTTTATCTCTTTTTGAAGCAAGGTCTCAATTCTTTTACTGGGTTCCATCATCTTGTGCCTTCATTTTTTTTTTTCCTTCTGTGGATGTCCCTTGTACATCAACACTCTTATCTACAAACATGCTTTAATTTCTCAAACACCCCACTAGATTAATCTAGCTCTAATACCATGTTAGAGATAAATAGAGGGAAAGGAACTCTTACATTTCATTACACTTAGACTTATACTAGTTACATGCATATTCGAAAATTCTTTACTAATCATTTTATTAACTTTATATTTAAAGTGTTAGGATTTAGTTGTAAACTTTAATATTTGAGGGTGTAAAATTACATTATAAGTATACTCTCAGATATTAAATGTACAAAGTGCAAAATAAATATGATGTTAAAATTTAGGCCTTAGAACAATTAGGCTTTAACTTAATAAGGTAAAGATTTCCTCACAAGAAAAGATCTGTCTTGAATCTTAGATAAGACTAACGAACGAGAACACAACTTAGAATAACAATCAAATAACAATGCAGCTTACCTTAGGTAAGGTGCACTGGGGGTGATGCGTCTTTTCTTTACACAACCAGTCCCTTACCGAGACTTTTGCATATCATAAGTTTTCTAGTAACCATAATACTAGGTGGTGACCTGAACCTTATAATTATGACTTTATGATTATACCTAAACCCCATTTTCAACACACACTACTACTTAGAAGGTAGACCCACCATGCGCTCGACGCCCTGTGCATGCCCTGCGATTGTGATTGAGGTTTCGGTGAAAATAGTTTGTATTTTTCAACTGTAGTGGTTATACTGTTTATTAGGGAAGTGATCAAAAGGTAGTTGCTTGCTTAGCATTTTCTTCATATTTATGAGATAATTTGTTTGCTAACTGGGATTCCTATCATCTCTAATCATGCAGGTTCAATTCAAAAGGTAATTCTTAAGAAAATGTTAGAAAAGCTTGGACATTCATATTAAAATTGAATGCTATTGCATGCATCTTAAGAAATTTTGAGAAAATGATAAAAGAAAGAAGGTAGATTTAGGTTTGAATTTTCTAGCTAATGATATTTTTTTTTACTTGCGTTGTGAAAAAGGCATTGAAGAAGTAATTATTTACTTTACAAATATTGTGATTGAGTTGTGGACAGTTATGGCTTTATTATCACTGTCAATCGAAGAAGTACAGTTACAGCGCCATGTATTCTCGTTTTGTTTATACAGTTGCACTACTTTTTGTTGCTCACTCTCCTTGTGTTTTATCTGTTCTGCAGTCAAACCTTGTAACTTGTACGTTTTAATTCTCTGCAGAGTGCAAATGGAAGATGAAATGCTATCAATAAGGCTGATGAAATGCTCCATGAACAAAAAAAGGCTTGTTTTGCCTCAAAGACAAGCTCCACAGATCTTTTGTGTTTATCTTTTTCTGCCGAATAATCCTTTGTGGAAACTAGGTGTGAAACCTTAAACATTATTTAGAACGGTTGAAATGTAAGATTTGTAGTCATTGGCCATGACATTTTCTATAGCTCTTTGGATAAGGAAAAGGAGTTTACAAAATTTCAAATATCAATATATGGAAGATGAATTCTATAGTCTGGACCTCGATGAAGAGGAGCCTGCTATATATCTTCTGTGCATGCACACCCACATTGTGCATTCAACTGTTTTTTAACAAGTAGATTTATCTCGTTTATCAGTGTCATGTTCAAGGATGAAATATCTCCTTGATTAAGAATTGCACGGATGCAACCCTTTGGTTGTCAAGGGTAGCTTCCATCCCCAGGACCCCAGCCTCATGAAAGTATTTGCAAATCTGAAATCTACTGAAATTGAGCACCCTCGTTGCTCTTTTCTGGTTTGAAACGACCTCTGCAGAAAAGGAATTTCGACCGAAAGGAAAGGCGCGGTAGTTGGTGATTATCTTAACATTCGGACTCGGGAAGCATCTAACATAAGGTTGTTGCAGAAGAAAAAGGAACAAAAACAAGGATCTAAAATTGGACGTATATGGCTATGATTACTCAGACTTGAGAACAAAAACAAGGATCCACACTGTCCTAAAAGGCTGAGCAATATATAGAGGGCTCGTCTTTGAGGGAAAAGAATAGCGGGGGAAATTTTATGATTTGGATAACTCACAGTTGACTTTTACCATTTTTTTCCTTTGTCTGGTCTCTGTTCTCTTTTTTCGTTGCAGCAGCCGTGTTTTTAGGACTTCTTTTCTTCTTCTTTCTGTTGTTGCCTTCTTTTCTACTTCTTTGGCTATCTTCTTATCAGACAAAAGTTAATAAAATCTCGACTATTATCTAAAAAAAACTTAAAATAAATGTGAAATCAATAAATTTCAAGTGTTGAGGTATAGGGTTGCATTAAAGAAGTGGTTGAAGGGTAAGTGTCATAAGCATATATGAAAAGCCTAGTTATTGAACTCAAATCTTGATTGGCTTAATTTTAAACTGTTTTTTATGTTGACTTGTCTAGATTTCAATGATTTTGAAGGTTATTTCGTGACTTGGTTGATTTAAACTAAATTTAATTCAAAACCCATCATGTCAAATCCATGAAATTTTTTAAAATAAAATAGTATTATATATTTTGAACAAAAATAATTGATATAGGTTGATAACCGAGTTAAATCCTAAATTACACTATCCTATACTACCATGAGAATGTGGGCCTAATAAAATTGGTATGGCTATTAAATCCTCGTGCACCCAAATTGGAAACTAAATCCTCGTGCAGTTCAGCATTCCCCTAATTTCCCTCTCCAAGGAGTCCTAATCTTGTCAAACGTAAACCCTACAAACTACTTTCTCTTTAGCTGTATCTTCAGGGGTAAAAAACAGAAGAGATCCAAAAAACCTCCCAACAAAGCCACAATCAAGAGGTTACGTTGACAGACAAATTTCAGAAGTTACCTGGTGAATTGACCACCAAAATCTTTTCAAAATTGGAAGATGAACCCAAAACCCTAATTCGCTGCACGGCTGTCTGCAAGAATTGGGCTTCCTTTGTCTCCGAAACTGTCAATCTCTCCCTCAGATTCTCAAGTTTAGGTAATGAGGGCCTTTCTATTCCATGCTCAAAACTTCACTACCACATCCCACAATCTGCAATCCCTTCTATCATGAATGTGTTTGCAAATCTGGAATCTTTCGAAATTAAGCTCTGCAATTACCCTTCTCAACTTCACATCCATCTTATCGTCAAAACATCACCAAGATGAAGGTCAAGTGGGATGGTAATGTCGACAAAGCCTTTTGTTAGTTACATTATATGTCTGCATTTATTTCAAGTTATGATAATGAAATTAAGGAATTGAAATTAGTAAATGCAACTTCTCTTTCGGTCGCGGAACTTGTAAATAAGCTTGTTCTTTTCTTGCCAAGCCTAACTGTGACCTCGAGCTCTGATTAAGACGTGAGGTTCTAGAACAAAAGTTGGAAAATTCAAAAACTGAGCGTGTTCATTTCTTAGCCTCCTGACTAGCTTTGTTATTCCAAACCCTAATTAAGATGTGAGGCTCTACTAGAGGGAAGTTGTTTATAGGACGAGAATAGCTGCTCAAGTTCGATGCGAGCATGGCTTATTGTCTTGGGGAGTTTCGAAGACGAAACCTTGAATAAAAAATCATTTCTGAAATTTATATAAGGCTCTTCTTGCTAAAAGTAGTTGGTGGATTCTTAGTTTGGGGATATAGTTGAAGGAGTTCAGTGTTTGGGGCTTTAGGTGGAAATAGTTATCAGTTGATTAGTTTTGATAGTTGAACGTAATTGCATTATGGAATAGAAGAGAAAGGGATTCTATAGGTTAGCAAGCTGGAAACAACGATGATTTTATTATATTAAGATACAAAGGTTGCTTAAGCTAGATGCTTGGAAGACGGCACAGTACCCATATAGAAGAGAAGGGGACTAATTATCATATTAATTTACCTAATCATATTGCCAAAATTATAAAAATTTTAATGTTTTCGAGTTCAAGATGAACATAGGCTGGCTTCCCAACCTGGATAACATGGTTTATCGATCAGCTATCACCCCTCTAAAATAAGAGTTTTGCCTTCCTAGTTTGTATTTTGATAGGTTGTAACCATAGAAGGCAAAGAAAAGCCTAGATGGGCAACCGAAGAAACATCGAAGCCAAAATTGGCTTTCAAAAGAAAAACCAAACAAGATAACCCAAACATTAAATTCAGATGGAATTTTATCTTCTCCAAACCACCCAGGAAATCTTAGCCGTCCAAAAACTATTCTGCTCCCCTCACTCTATTCCACTCCGACATTTGTTTGCGATCGAGCCATATAAATTATAACATGTGGGATGAAAATTGGATGCCATAGAAGTGAAGTTAGATAGTCATTCATTTATAAGTCTATGAAAATGGAAGTTGTTCCTTTTGGCATGCATAAACACTAAATTTATTTCCTTCAAACTTAACTGTTGAAGAATATGAAAGGATTCTTTTATTTTATTTTTTTTATATAATGATAGAGAGATTTTATTGATATAGCTAGATTACCATTAAACCAAAGGAAAAGCTAGCTAATATGAAAAGATTCTTGTATGATATTATAGATTGAATCTGCTCCCTTTATTTACGGAGTTATACAAGGATAAACCTGATTTTATAGGTCTGATGTGTTAATTTGAAAAGCTATTGAATTTCAGGAAAGTTAAGCCTATGAGGACTTCTCTCCTTATTGTCGACTAATGCATCATGTATGTACTTCACTACCTTAAAAACCAAATCAGAGACCAGTATCACTTCAATACGAGCTTCACTCATATTGATATACTCCTTTTAGCATTCATCAATGAACTCTTGTTCCATTTGTAGTTGGAAAACTTGTGCTTGTTCTTTTGAAAGTAAATGCTTGAGTCCTTAACCCTCTTTATGTATGCGTTTTCAAAATTAATTGATTGATTAGTAGAAAAGTTTCTAAATGGTAGTTGATCTCTTTGTTTTCATGTAATCATGTTCTTGCTCTATTAACCTTCAAAAAGAGCATGGACAAGAAGAAAGGAAAAGAAGTGTTGTTTTAGGGAGTTCATACATGATATGATTTGGTTGCATGATTATAGTTCTTTTTCTTATATTTATATTTTGCTTGATTTGTTTGCTTTACAGTTAAACAAGAAAGTCAGTTAAATTTGTTCGATTGACATTTAGCTTGTAATTTTTCTAGCTTATCTTTTGTTACTTTTCTTCTTCTTCTCCTGTTCAGTCATCCTTTTATCGGCTAAATCAGTTGATTAATAAAATTCTCGTCTTCCATAAAATATAAAAGTGTTGTTTCAGGGAAGTTCCATTTGGTTTTGAGTTTTGGCATTTAATATGGTCTTTATTCATATTAGTTTATTATTTTCCGATCAAATTAAGAAGTTATGTCGAAGCAACATTTCCATCACTGTGTTCTGGTTATGTTTCTATAGTTTCACTGATTTGTGTTGCTCATCCTGTGCCTCATCTGTTATGCCAAACATTATAACATATGTTTTAATGGAAATCGCAGATGAAGAGCTCCATGGACGGGGGGTGGGGTTTCTTTGAATCCAAAAAAAAGAAGAAGTATGATGAACAAATTAAGAATTTTGATAAGAAATTCAATGGGACACCACCTCGAAGTTCCAGAAAGCTCTGAAGAGATCGATCTTCAGCATCTTTTTCTGTCGTATAATCTAGTGTTTCTCCTATGTTGATACTCATATATGCTTGCTATGTGAAACCTTAAATATTACTTGGAACAGCTGAAATGTGAGGTTTGTAATAATTAGCCATGATTGACTCCATAGTTTTTTTTTTTTTTAATAAAAAATCACTCCGTAGTTTGAACATCAATAAAGACGAGCCTACAAATAATTCAATTTGAATATATATATTCATTAAAATAAAACAAAAACTACTATTTCAATTAAAAACAAATCACCAAAACCTCCTTTAGAAATATGACATTGTAGCTAAAGATTTTATTCACTAACTAGGGAATAAATCTATTTTACAGGTTATTTGTATTCTTCGAAGAAAGCCCTCACCGACATAACCATTCGGTATTTTATTGGTTCGATATGAGTAAGATGGCTTAGCCATGTTTCATAAATGGAAAAAAAAAATCAGGATAAAAATACATGCCACTTAACTGTGGAAAGATGATGAAGAGATTAAATGCATTTCAAGTAATTCAAATTTCTTTTATCTGTCATGACTCGATTCGAGATTTGTTTTGGTAGAGTTGAGAGATAGGGCAAACCCAAATTTTGGTAACCCTAAACTGCTGCCATGTTAATGTGGGCCTCAAGAGGCCTAATAGTATGGCTATTAAATCCTCGTCCACCTAAAATGGAAACTAAAACCTCGTGCAGCTCACCATTTCCATAATTTCCCTCTCATAAGAATCCAAACGTTGCCTAACGTAAACTCTACCAACTACAATATCTGCACCTGAGAAAAAAAACATGAACAAATCTGAATCAACTCAACAAAGCCAAAACCAAAACCAAAACCAAGATATCATGCTGAGGAGATCAGCAATGTTATCAGACGAACTCGTGAATTTACCTGAAGAATTGAGCACCATAATCTTTTCAAAAATGGAAGATGACCCCAAAACCCTCATTCGCTGCTTCCTTGTCTCCAAGAACTGGGCTTCCTTAGTCTCCAAAACTGTTAATCTGTCCATCAGAATGTCGTGTACAGGTGAGAATGCTGATTCTCTCCCATGTGCGACCCTTCACAACCACATTCCCTTGTCTGCAATCCCTGGTATCATGAAGCTGTTTGCAAATCTGGAATCTCTTGAAATTAAGCTCTGTCATTGCCCTTCTCCAACACCAGAAACACCTTGTTATCAACACGTTACCAAGGTAAAGGCTGAGTGGGCAGGTGATGATTCTAAAACTTACACATGCACAGCAAATGAAGTTGGATTGTTATCAACTATACAAGGACCCCTGGTGTCTCTTGAATTAGAGGAAGAGAAGTTTGATACCGTCGAAAATTCTTCAGCGCTGGACTTGTATTGGATAGTATTATATTACCGGCCGGAAACAATGAGAAGCTTGGTGATTATGAGTGCTAAGATGGATGAGCTTAGATCAGAAGGGAAGGTTTTTATTAGTTATGACCAGCTCTCAGAGTTTCCTGATTCAATTTCGAGTTTAAGTGTGAACAAGAGCTGGCTTGAGAATCCGAAGAACGTGGTTTATTGGCACAAGAACCAAAGGCGCAAGAAGCGTTCGCTTCGAGAGAAGGTGTGGCTTTTTTATCAATGGCAATCTTTAATAAGCAACGAAGGACAGAACATGAAAGATCTGATTGAAACAAAGGCGGATCTGATGAAGTTGCTGGATGGAGTAGCTGATGGTGATAATGGCAATGGAAAACCTAGATCTCAGTTCCGAAAGAAATAATTCTTGAAGTAAGTTTCTCGAATTTCATTATATGCTAAATCATTTGGTACTTGTCAAGTTATCTGTTTGGATTTTTTATTTTTATTTTTTATCAGCAAAGTAGTTCAAGCCTAGAAAAGACAGACAATTACTTGAGGGGTTAACCGAAACAAAAACAACATGAAGCAAGACATCATAACATCTTGTGTTCCAAAATCTATTTGAAGAAGCCACAGTATCACATCCATCCCACAAACTAATAGATTCTCGAAACTCCTCGTTTCGCAAGCTTGTCTGCCATAAGATTTGCTAACCTTCTAGTATGTGTGAAATTTACGGTCCTCAAAACATATGAAAATTTAGAAGCCAACATGAATAGTTCTTGATAATACCACGGTCTATTACTTGGAGTAAGCATCCACTGGACCACATTAGCAGAGAAATAGACATTTTTCCATTTAACTAACCCATCAACAGAGAAATTAATAAATCTAATGCACAATATGAGAAATCAGGATATAGTGCCTTGATCCATACATATAATCTTGTTAAAATTAGGAGAAAAGCTGACTCATAATCAGGTTGTTTGTTATTAAACACAAGATCATTCCTAGGAATCCATATGGACCAAGATATGGCAAAGAACAACATTAAGCACACCTTTCTTTGGAACTCCTCATGGATAAGAAACTCCCATTGTTGCAATAGATCTGAAAGATTCCTTGGGCAGCACCAAGAAAGTCCCCACCATTCTATGAATTTCGACTAAATACTCCAATGACAGTGATAGTGGATGAGTGAGTGATCAACCATTTCCACAGACAACATACATACAGGACATATAGCATCATTAGCCCCAGTATCCCTTTTATAACTAAAACTCCTCTTACGTTTATTTTGCTTAGAATAGCCATCCAAAAAAAGATTTCCATCTTCGGGGGGGAATAAGCCTTTCCACAATCCATAAAGCGAGAAACATGTTTGGGATTAAAAGGTAGCGGATATCATTCCACACATAGAATTTATTTATAGTATATTCTCCATTTGCATTTGCATTTGCCTTCCAAATCAGCTTATCCTTGAAACCATATGCAATAACAATTCTTGAAATCTTTTCAAATAAAGAGTTGAAAAGAGACACCTTAATACCTTTCAAATTCCTCCTTTCATCTGAAGTTCCAAATCCACTTAATACCATCCTAGAATCCCATATTGGCCATAGTGGAACATTTAACTTCAGAGAGATTATACAATATGGAGAATTGAACTGCTAGACAACAATTTCTAATCCAAACATCATTCCAAAAACTTGTATTATGGCTATAACGCACCAAAACACAAGATTGTTGACGAACAATATTCTTCAATATCTTTCATCCTTCGTGTTGCTACCTAGTTTCGGGCCCCATATAAAAAAATAAAAAAAGGGAAAAAAAGAATACAAAAAAAATTCAAAAAATACTGGAAGAAAGTAAAAAATATATATCAGCGAGAAAACTATACCAGAATGCCCAGAAAAATTTGAGGAAGAAATATAAAAGACTGAGAAATTTGATAGTGTATTTTCGATTGAAGAAGGCCTTATTGGCAAAGAAAATTTAATTTGAGGAAAATTCAAAATTGGATGTTTAAGAACTCAATTAGAATATTTCAAGGATTATTTGAATTTATTGAGGGCTTAATTAAAAGAAAACTGATTTTTAAAGCCAATTTAGGCTTTAATTGGAATAAATTAAAATATATGGGCTGAATTGTAATTTTCAACAGTTAATTTGTTCAAATCAAGGTTTTAATTGCATAAATATTGAAGTTTGATGAGAAATTAGAAAACAAATCAAAAAATGTTGGAAGAAAATAAAAAAAATGTATCAACGAGAAAAATATACCAGAATGCCCATGAAATTGTCGAAGACTAGTTGAAGAATATCAAATATACAGGATTAAAAAATTTAACAGTGTATTTTTAACT
>Ga0325400_1006192_pt1 | contig 11359 bp, 8 predicted proteins | sample PopdelMetagenome_2_FD_205662 | JGI IMG/M metagenome (GOLD analysis project Ga0325400, IMG submission 205662) | Populus deltoides microbial communities from Bellville, Georgia, United States - Xylem-PdKOR-R1 | ecosystem: Host-associated > Plants > Phyllosphere > Stem > Wood/Secondary xylem...
ATCCTCTAGTTTGCTGTAGTGGATGACTATGACCAATCATTTCAATTAGTTCCTTACTATTCCAAAGATGGCTATGATCATGTAAAGTGTCATTTTTTTTAAATTATATATACAACGAAATAAAAAAACAACCAAACTAACCCTCGATGTAATTCTCTCAACACAAAATCATGAAGTAGAATGGTCACGTTGACAAATTAACTGACAAGGGCCTATATTAACAAGATCAAAATAGTTGCGGGGCTAACCATTATAAGCAATTTTTGAAGGACCTTAATAGAGTTTACCGAGGATAAGATGACTTCTATTAGATAGTACTACTACTCAAGTCTCATTGAGCTAGCTTCCCCAGGATGGCTTCAGAATGTATAAAATAGTACTTAATCGGTTTAAGATATTTTTAGATTTCTCTCTTACTTGTATATATATATATATTTTTTTAAAAAAAAAAGTGAATTCAGAAACTAATTCATAAAAATTTACTAATTACCCCCCTTACTCACTCACCGAACAACATAGAATTACTCGGAGCTATCCTTCTTGGGAAATGTTCTTGGGAAATGGTCTCCTGCCTGTTTCAGCTGTCCTGGTGTTTTCACTAGTAATGTCAACAGAAGAACTGAAAAATAGAAAGGATTAAACATGGCATTGAGAAGAATTACTTCGCATCTCGTTAGAGAAAAAGGAAAGATCAACGGGATCAAGCATCATTTATCGGTCTAAAAGGGTACATGAAGGGTGGCAACAAGATAACATGCTAAAAAGTAGTTATAATTTAAGCACCGGATATTCCACTCCAAGGTTCACTTATCTCATGAATTTGTACACAGGAAACTTTTAACTCAAAATTCATCTAAAAAACAGTGATCAGGTTAGAGATTCTCTCCCTGGAGCCAAGGAGCAACGGGCACTTGGTGTTTCTTATTATCCGGTGCCTGGGCTTGATATCTGGTGAGGTAAACATTTCAGGTTCCAAAAATGGGATCTCCACAAATTTCTCCATTGTGGGGACCCATAAGTGTGATGACTGTGTGTACACAAAAGGAAGAATGGCCTCCTACCAGCTGCTTAACATATACAGTAGTAAAATTTCTGTACTTGCACAGACCAGATAAAATCCAAATCGACCTCAAGAATTCTCCATCAGCACCTTGGCTCCTGCTTCCGTTGGATTCCAGAGGGCGAGCCAAACATCATTGACTAGAGATACAAGGGAAACAAAACAAACCAAAATTAAGAAAAACGGTTGATCAAAAGCTTTCTTATCTCACGATGATATTTCACCAGCACCAGCACAAGCACAATCATAGGTCTAATGCCTGATAAATGTTCCAGGCCGGACTGCCTAACAGAAGCAGATCGATCCTCTATCAACCACCAAGATTCAAATTGTCTAACAGAATGAGGTGAGTACATCAAAGTAATTGGGGCCCTCAGAATATCAGCCCGTGCAAGGGTGGAAGTAGTTGAAATAAATGGGACAAAAAAGACTGGAAAACACCAAGATAAGCAGTGGATACAATAACACATTACGACAGGAGAACATAGTGAAATCTGCATCGCATGTTCAGGCCACAGGTAGCTTAAAAAAAATGAAATTTCGTGGAGGGGACTCCTAGGAAGAGGAAAATAAAAACACATACAGGATCTGCTAAAACAACTTAAAGAGGTACGTGTATAGATAAAAAGAACCACAAAAGGGAAGAAAGACAGAGTACGTGATCACCAAACAGTCCTTCCATAAATTTGTTATAAAATTAAGTAATCATCAATTTGAAAGGATATTTTAGTTTAAATATGTTCCTTATGTAAATGTATCACAACCAAGGAAAAATATATAGCAACAATCATCCAGGGTCATCAGATCATTTGTCTTCATTGGTAATATACAAATGACTTGCTCTTGCAATTTTTTTTGTTTTATACTCATTGACACATAAGTCTTAATGTAACAACACACAAAGACCCCATACTCATCCACAGAAATGTGCAATCAAATCAAATTGATTATGGATTACCTGAACTGTATTGGGCAATATACTATTTGCAAGATCCTCGTTAATGGACACAGGTAGTGGTGGCATCTGACTCATTCCAGGCATCTCTCTCATACTGCAAAAAACAAAGTAGGATTTCTCACAGCTTAGCAATTCATAGCCAACAATAAATAGCATGGCATTTCATAGCACCAATACAAAAATAAAGTTACTGATAATCCACATACTCATTCAGGATGGCAGTGATATTGTTCCTTGTGTGACAAAGGAGGTCAATGTTATCCTGCAACTGTTTATGAAAATGTTAAACTAACAATCCATCCTCAGAAACCACAACTAGTCTTCTGCTACTCTAAACCTTTTAACTCAAGTTCAGAACCAGCACCATAAACTGGCTTCTCAGACCTCTTAAATAAACAAAAGAACAGAAGTTGGGAGATAATATCAAAATCCTAATACCAAGTGGCAAATATTAGCAGCAAGAACTTGATTTGTTGAAAAATCCCACCAATGAACACCCATGGTTATAAATAGTGGAGCAGTTTTGCAAGTCATCACAAGCATTGCTTAACAGCACACTTGTATAGGTCCATCAAATTGCACTGTGGCATTTTGTAGTTTCAGCCATGCTCTGATATTCAGACTTTCCCTTTTGTATCCACCAAAGTTGCAAAAATGCGATTTGAAGTATATGCGATTTGTAATAGCCCATATATCTAACTGCAACCATTCAATGCAAAACCTTCTAGGGCTATACCGTAAATGCATTTTTTCTTTTCACCATGAAGACAAGGCAGGTACATAACCAGCCCAGAAACACACAGAGTCATCTTTGCAAAGACCAATTTATATCTATTATGTTCATGAGCACGTTCCATTGAAAGGGAAAAGGACAGCGTTCCTAGAATAAAAAAAGATGGTGTCTTTGATGCATTGCATCTGATTTCAACCCATCAATTATTGAAGGATATGGATCAAATTTCAAGAAGATTTAAGAGAAATAGCAGTCACTATATGTCCTTTGCACATAGTGCTGAAATGTTTTGAATGTGCATCCGCTTGCTCTCAGCTAATACTTATTGTTTAAATCAACATTTAAGAAAAAATTTAACAGTATTCACCTTGAATATGGAAAGGTTCGCTGAGATCTGACTAAAAGCCTGGGCATTCTGGTCCAAGAGTCTAGCCATCCCACTAATTCCTGAAACCCACCCAGGTAAATTAATATAGTAATAAAACCATATAACTTGCAACCAAGGAACTTGTAAAAGAAAGAAGAGTTATGCATGATGAAAATGAGACACAACAGAATATAAAGAAAAGAGGAATGGAGGAGATAAAAATAGACATTTTCAACAAGGCAGAAAATCTTGAACAATTTATGACATTACAAAAATATTGATTTGAAAGAAAATAACCCACACTGAGCAAACTGTTCTGCAGCCAACTTTTGACAATTTAACTTTTTCCAAGTACCTTCTTAAAGGTTCCTCTTACTAACCTCAGGCCATTCAATCACATAACTGCCCACTTACTATGCTTTCTCTGGAATAGGTTGTTGTTTCTCAATTGTTCCACAAAAAATAAAAATATTGCATTTTGATCCAACCAAAATAGAACATCACCACATTGTCATGCTGTGGTCTGCGCCATGACGTACAGTATCTCACAAATTTCATTTGAGACTCAAGGCCCATTTATATGCATGAGTTAAATCCATAATTTCCAGTTTTTTTTTCTTTTTATTTGAGCCAGGATGGATATTGGACAGATAAATCTCAAAATGATGCAGCCATTGTATGGTTAAAAAAAAAAGATCCGAGGGGTAATGCAAGACCTGAAAATACACCCTAGCCATTCAGAATGTTCCGATAATGAATTTCGTAATCAGCCACAAAAGCAAAATCCAACTTGCTAGTCATTACCAGCAGTGTGTTGGAACTAGCAGCCTTTTTATTGGCTTTTGGCAGCCAAATTTGAGCACATTTATTAGAAAAATGATTCAATTCAACAACAGTAGGGTTCTTTACATTGTTTAGTCACTGGTATTATTCATGCTTTAAGTTCTCTTAATGATGAGATTCCTTTATACAAAGTAATCATAAGCAGCTTAAAAACACATAAATAGGTAGTGACTTCGAGTCATCAACAATCTCTTCACCATGAAGAAAGCTCTTTAACAAAAAACAACTCTTTTGGATGCCATGTTATGTTGAACTTTTAAATGAAATGAAATTTAGTTTTTTCTCTAGAATCATAGCAGTTAAAAGAAACTTTTTTCTTTAGCTCTCATCCAAATCTCAGTGACTGCATATTATTTCATCTCTTGAAAAATTATACATTACTCCTTTTCTTAGCCTCCCAAAACTGAAATTAGTTTATTCTAACCTCTCCCAACCCTGCTTTTATCACTCCCCTTAAAATATAGCCCTAGTCTCACATTATCAAGCTATGCGACATGAAAAAAAATAGAACAAGAATGCTCCAATCAAAGTGAAGAAATTTCACATCCGATTTCACAGAAGTTTTCAAAAACTTCCATAAACCACAGTGCTAGAATCAAAGCTATGATGCTCAAAAGTTAACTTCACCTTAGCAAAAACTTGCCCACATCCCTTTTCAAAATTCAAAATAAAGAGTTTGAACTTTAAGTTTTGAACTTAAAAGAGTTTTTTTTTTAATTCTGAAACAACGTTACATAGAAAAAGAAACAAAACAGGAGAATCAGATTTTAAAACATGTATTATGTATGTATATTTACACACACATATTGCAATTATATCATGCTGCTGATCTGCAGTTTGAATGCAAATCATATACCAAACTCCAGAACATGAATAGAGAGAGAGATTTGGACAAATAGGAGCCAGAAGTTACTTAATGCAGTTAACGCAGAAAACGCAAACAATTGAGACATTAAACAAAGATGTTTCTCATAAAATGTGAAGACTAACCTTCAAAAGGCAAAGGTTCACTTTGGTCCATATGGTGCATCATTAGAGGATAAGCAGCCATGTTCTGCGGTAAAGCTGCAGCCATGTTCATCTTCGAGGATGATTCCACCAGCTTATCCTGAAGAAGCATGATCTTTAGAATACTGGTTCCTCAATCAACATTACATCCTAAAGACATTAATCATTTCAATCCATTAAGATAGAATTTAGATTGTCGGTTCTATGCTACATATAAATAAGTTGTAAGCATGAAGTTTACTTAATGGGATTTTTTATCACTTGTCCAGCCATGACAATTCAATCAAAATCAGAATTCCTGCTTCCATAAAAAAAAGGGCCACGGCTGCTACACGCCAACTTGGAGGAGGTATCCACAACATGGATAAGTTTAGCATTTTGGAGAGACAATCATAACCAAAATTGTTACCCAAACCCATATAACTAAGTCCCAGAACGATGGATGCAGCAAATGTAACTATATTAGCACCTAGCATCACATTTCTGTTTGATGGACAAGTATAATTATGGTAAGTAAAAGTTCAATATTGAAGTTCAATACATTCTTTAACCTGAAACTTAAGCACCATTTCTTTTTCTCAAAGCACTGAACCATGTGATAAAACAAAACAATCTAAGATTACCTTCCTGTTGTTGATCATCTTTCCCATGTTATAATCTTCTGCTTTCCTTCTCTTTCTCTGCAGAAGATTTTCATAACTACCTTTAAGTCACATAAGCAGATGTGAGGAAAACTTTAACTACAAATATTTAGCAAGCAGTACACATGATCCATGAGATTGGCCAATGAAAAAGGTTTATGACATAGATAACTGATCATCAGATAATACATCAAGGCATAAAGACCCATCTGTCTAGGCAGAAAATACCTAACCACAGTTGCCCTCACATTTTCTTTTCTTCTTCTTCTTCTTCTTTTTTTTGTTTAACAAGCTTAAATTATTATTATCCCAAAGCCCTAACCAAAGCCTACATGCATGATAAACATCCGATGCCATCTTCTACAGCAGCTTGATTTGGCTCAAGGAAACGAATGAAACAAGAAGGTTGAGTCTCACAACATTTTTACTTTCTATTTGAAGAATGAACAAGAAAGGGGAGCCAAAAGGAGCAAAAACTATTTGATAATTCAAAATTTCCAGTATGATGAATGGTGTCTTTCAAAAGCTTCCAAATGAACTACAGGGGGGAACCTACCATCATCCACCTACACCTTAACGCAACATCACGAACAGTTTTATCACGGAGCATGGCTGCAATCTTTATGTATCTCAGAATAGTTGGTTCATCGGCATATCTGTAAATTCAAATAGAAACATCAGTGCTTGAAAATTATCTACAAAGGCAAAAGTAAGTAAAATCCTTCCTGATAGCAACAACTCCAGACCATATCAGAATAGACCGGTAAAAATTCGTAGCAGCATAACCACATCAAATCAAACTTTAAAACACAGAAAACAAGAGAAAGCTAATAAACCATCATCAACAATGTCAGGGGTAAGTACCCATATAACATATAAAACAACTAACAATACACAGGGTATCATTTCTTGATCTAGAAACATTACATGAAAGAATAACTAAAGCAAACAAAGTTTCAGCTAAGATGGAGAATGGGGAGAAAAAAACAATAACCCTGAAAACAAACAACCTACTTGTGAAGGCCTTCCTCGAGTTTATACTGCTCCTCAACGGACCACTCAACAGCCAAGCCAGCGTCATGCTTTAAGCCAGGAACGGAATCAAGAAGTGACGAAGATGAGGCAGAAGAATTTCCAGCTTGAGCTGGAATAATTCCACCACTTCCACTACCACCAGGACTGTTATTATTACCAATCAAGCCGAAACTCCCAGGCAACATCAAGCTACTACTAGTACTGGTATTGATCCCAAAGTAAGACCCCATCCCAATGGGAACCATATCCGTTGTGCAGCCGCTATTTATAGCGCCTGATTGAAAAGAAATTGCGTGCCGATTAAGAGCAGAAGGTAAGGTTCCCTCTCGGTGAAACCCTGTGTTAGACTCTGCTGCCATTTCTTCCTTTCTCTCTCTTGGCTTTAAGTTTAACCAACCATCATCACCACTTCAAAACTAATTGAGCTCCAATCAAGAATCAAAACACCCCCAAATCTAAATTCACTGTCAAAAACAGCTGATTCAGCTCATGTTTTCAGCTCAAGAACCAAAAGACATGCCAAGATGTAAGAAGAACATTTCAAACTGAACCCTAATAGACAGAAAGCCCAAACTAAATATTGGTCCCAAGCTGAAAATAGAGAAATAAAAATTATCAGTAAGTCTCCAAAATATGTGAAAGAAAGGTCTAAACAGAAGAGAAATTAAAAATAAAAATAAAAATAAAAAAGAATGGAAGGGGACGTGTGGTAATGAGAATGAGAGAAAAAGGAAAGGTGGGTGATTGAATGGTTTACCTTTTTGAGGGCTTACTTTCCGACGAAGCCCTAATTGGTTACTTGCCTTCTTCTTTTTCTCTCTCTCACTTCTTCTCACCCCTTCCTGCTTCAACAATACATACATGCATGCATGCATACATACACACACACACACATACACTCGCATACATACTCTTATACTTTACCCCCACTCTTAAAAAAACCATCTTTTCCTTCTAATTGGTTACCTTTGAATCAGATTAGGTATTGTCTTTTAAATTTGCTAAAAATAAACAATCAATATCTAAATAAGAGGGTTCTAAAGAAGAATATTTTTCATTATTAATATTGAATTATAAAGTTATTGAAGAAGAACGCCGAAGAAAGTATTTTATTATTTCTCTAGTTAATTTTTTATAGAAAAAAGAAAAATGGAAAGTCAATTAATGTTGAATGTAATATAATAATAATAATAATAATAACTGATGATGATGATGATGATGGATACAGATCTTGGAATTCAGGAACAGTGCCATATCTTGGAATTCAGGAACAGTGGGAATCCCCATAAGCATTTGATGCCAATTATTGTGGTTTCTCCACCTTTCCTTTTTTTTTTTAATTTGTTTTTGTCCTCTTGGATTTATTTATTCTCCATCTTTGAAATAAATGAGAGTTGTTTGTAATCATGGTAGTATGATTTTTAATAAGAGATATATTAAAATAAAAATAAATAACAATCACAGCCACTCCCATCTCTCCTCCTGTGATTTTGTTTTGTTTTGTAGATTTTGGTACACTCTGCCCCCTTTTACGTCTTAGCAAAGTGTTCTTGTATTCTTGCGATTCCATATCAATATCATTCATCAGCTTTTTGAATAATTAACGATTTAGTTTTATTCAACTACTTATTTCCTTTCAACATCTTTAATTTAGCAATAGTAATTCTTTTTGCTGGTGAATTAGTCTCCGAGTCAAATTATTTATTATGTTTGTAGGGAAGAAAATGCTGATTAAATACGCGGGAGTAAATCTAATTCGAAAGCGACAGGTTCAAATAACTTTGAAAAAAACAATGAATATAAAATATTTTCCTACCATTTGCGTACTTTCTCGATTGTGTCTCCGCCAGTTGTGGTCTGAAAATTGAATTTTGGTACTGCCATAGTATATATTATTCTGTTGAGCATGCTTAGATTTCTCTTAAATTACTTGAATAAATAATTAATCATGTAATCCAGTATTTGACCAGGTGCGTTTCATCACTCTGAATAACAAGCATATCGTGCAATTATTACTGTTATTAGAAATAATATTCTATGAATATTTCTTTTTTCTTTCCTCTAAACAAGTAGATATATATATATATAACACGGGATATCTTTGCCTTGCCGGGGGATAAAACACCAGAAAGGTCTTTAGGCCTGCCACTGCTACCACCTAGGCACTAATTTGGAGATTTTCCTTCAACTTAAATGTTCGAACTCCATTGCTTATTGATTTTCTTGGTAATCAGTCATGGAGAAGAAGAGACTTTAGGTACGCGCCAATCTGAGAAAGCATGATTAATACCATTAATTCTCTGTAAACTGGTTTGGTTTACCATTAATTAATCCTTTCCCTTGCTGTCCTACGAGTTGCCGGGGAGCAGTCGAGAGTGACAGTGGAGAGGTCAAATAAAGGGTGTTAGATGCTCGATGAAATTCCTTATTTGAGTGGCTGTGAGCACATAATGCAGGTCTCATGGCAAGAGTACTCAGACTGTTAATGCGATATTCTGGATGGTTTTTTAATATAACAAATTAAAGGGATTTATTCCCCTGTCATGTTGGAGATCGAAACTTCACTAATGAAAAGCCAATTTTGCAGCAGTTGATGCCTTTTGGCTTTCCATATCCCTATCCCGTTGGAGATACACTTACCGAATATGGACAACAAGCAGCTGCATACTTGAGTAATTCTGGTGTGCTTCGGATCATGAGGTTGATGCTGGAGACAATGAAACATGCATCTTGCTAGGGCATCTTCAAAGGGTGGGCCAAGAGATAAAAACCTTTTTTTTTTTTAGCTTTTTTTCCATAATTTCGCAGCTTCAAGGGGATAGCTAAATGAAGAGCAGAATGACTCTTCTATCGAAGAAAAATCATTACTCTATATTAATCAAAAAGTCAAAAGCATTAAAATGGATTATTAATATTAAATATATTAAAATACAAATGAGTTGTTAAAATGACTTTTTTTTTCTATTAGAATGCACATAAAAAGAAAAGAAAAAAAAGTCATATTTACACTTCAAAAAGCTATATCAAGAATTCGACGCTTCTAAATTGCTTTCGCTACTGGAGATGCTCTCATGTATTTGACGATGAAAGATTTTTTTATTTCCATGCATTATAGTTATCTATGGTCAGTTTGTGGATGTTGACAGGGCGTAGGATGATGAAAGCATGAAGTGCAACGGGAATATTTGAAGAAGCCATTTGACGCTAGTCAATGTGGAGGCTGTAGAATTTAGAAGTGATCAGATCGAAGAATAATGGGTGTACTTGCAACCTATCTCTTTTGTGTTTTTTACAAAATATTTAAAGTAGAAGATGTGCACAACGTCATCTGTCAAGAATTGTGCAACAGATAAAGATTTGAGATATTCGATACAGCTAATTAAACTCTAGGAATCAATCTTCTCCTGGACAATCTCCCAGACAAATTATCTCTAGCTGGTAATGATTATAATCTTGTTTTGATATTCTGGAATGTTGTCTTGCCGATTTCCTTGATGATATTCGTTTTCATCTTCATATATCTTTCACAGTGCCAAACAAAAGAAAAACAAGTTATGCTGTTCCTATCAATTAATTTGTTTAATCGTAGCTGCTCTGCTTAGGGACGTCGATGGACGGAAATCTATGAGAACTGCATACAATTCTATGGCTATTCTTCCCATTTCCATCGCCATTGTAAGCATTTTATGTGAGAAACTCTCGTCATAAATTGGACTTTTCTTTTTCTTTTTTGATTTCTTGTTAATTTCGTGATAACCAAGTACCCAAGGTCATCAGCTATGATTATGACATCTGTGTGAAAAAAATAATAACAAATAAGGACGAACAGAATTAATAACATAGCAATGATTTGCTGCAAACTGTATAACACTAAAAGTTCTCGTATGTGGGGGCAAAAGATATCAACGACCACAGAGGAAAATCTTACTGTCTCAAAGAAAATTTTAGCCATAACTTTTGATAATTTTCATATGTATGATGTAACAAAATTTAGAAAGTAAGCAGTGATTTGATTTTCTTTGTTCGTTTGCAAGACGTCTACAACAATTATTGTGGTTAATGGGACACTTCCAAATTAATTGAACTCAAATTTATTAGGTTTGTTTTTATGGTGGTAAAGTGTTGTTTTGGACAAACTTGAATTATTTTTTTATGTATTTTTAAAATATTTTAATATATTGATATTAAAAATAATTTTTAATTTTTTTTTTATATATTTATATAAAAAAAATTATTTCGGTCCTTCCAGCAGTGGCAACCATCATGCATGTCTAGCTAGTTTTTCATAAGATATTAAGATATACAAGCTCTCCCATAAAAAGAACAGGGTGCTCCATGAATTGAGAAAAAGGATTTTGATTTACAAACCTTGCTTATAAAAAAGGAAAAAAAAAAACAACTCAAATAGTTCAGCTTCTGAGAATCAACATGCAGCAAACACTTCGCAAACATGTGTGGCCTGAAACTAAAAAAAAAAAAAGAGGACTAAAGAAGCTGTGTCATGGAGGGCGTGCAGATCACAAATTTAATCTTTAACCACCAGCAGGTAGAGAGAAGCATTTTACCGTCGAGTCTAGCTGGGAGCAGTAGGCCAGCCCTCCTCCCAAGTACAACAGTATTGAAACAGCAGATGTAAATTAAAAGGAGGGTACAGTTGATCCATGTGTGGACCATTTCTCTGTCTCCTTGGCTTCGCGTAAAGGACGATCGTCCT
>Ga0325400_1006193_pt1 | contig 11358 bp, 4 predicted proteins | sample PopdelMetagenome_2_FD_205662 | JGI IMG/M metagenome (GOLD analysis project Ga0325400, IMG submission 205662) | Populus deltoides microbial communities from Bellville, Georgia, United States - Xylem-PdKOR-R1 | ecosystem: Host-associated > Plants > Phyllosphere > Stem > Wood/Secondary xylem...
ATGATGATGATGACCAGGACCAAGATGTTGAGTCTTCCACTTCTGCTGATCATTATGATTTTAGAAAGAAAGGCAATGATGAAGACGATGGCGAGGTTACAGCCGAGAGAAGGCAGCATCGCAACCGCCGCCGCCAATCCAGCAGGCCTTCTCCTTCTCCTTCTTCTCAAGGGAGGAGGAGGACACCCAGCAGGGAAAGGGACCAGAACCAGCGCCCCAGCAGCAGAGAGAGGGGCAGTGGTAGCAGTGGGAGAAGGGTGAGTAGATCACCGGGTAGAAGGTCAGAAACAACCCAAAACACAGGCGTTACTGCTGGAAATGCTAATGCTACTGTTAATGCTAACAATACTGGTGGTCCTAGTAATAGGCCTCGAAATTTGGTATCAATCCCTGCCACTGTTTCTTCTTTAGTGGTGGATAAGAGCAACAATGGGGTTGAACCGCAAGCAACGGCTGGAATTAGGCGGATCTCAGTTAAGAGAAATGTTGGTGAGGCAGCGTTGACCTGCTCAAGGATGGTCGCGTCGCCACGTTCCAAATCTCCTGCCAGAGCCAATGCTAAGACCTCTAATGAGAATAATCAGCAGCCATCTCTTAGCCGCAGCAATTCAAGAAAAGCAGACCAATCTCCTTACAGAAGAAATCCATTGAGTGAAATTGATCTCAATTCACTTCAATATTCGCAACCATCTGCCAACAAGGCTACCTGCACCAGCAACAACAGAGCACAAATCAGAAACAAAGATATCGAAGGACAAGTGGTGGTGAAGGAATCTTTCAATCTTCTAAATCAGGTATTGCTTACCTTTCAATGCATAATTTGTGGCTAAAGGAGGAATGCGCGATTTTCACCATTACAAATGTCTTTTTTTAGGCACCTGTTAGCTAAAGAGAGTAAAAATACTGTTTCTGGGACATAAATTTTCCCTTTATGCATGCTTTTCAGACTCCAATGAAGAAGCAAAATTCTGAGAAAAACAACAGAGTCAATGCTCAAGTGACTAATTGCAGAGGCAGCAGCATAGTTTCACTGGAAAACAAGATCTCAAAGGAACAACAGATGGAAGAGGCTAAAGGACAGCCAACAGACATGACCACTGTAGTAGACTTGGGAGTTGAAAGCTTGAAGCCCCAGACATTAACCAGAAGCAGGTCAGCTAGGCGGTCGCGAGACCTAGACCTCAATCCTGAAACTTTGTTGAATCCAACGCCTTCATATACCGCACTACTGCTGGAAGACATTCAAAATTTTCACCTGAAGAACACTCCTTCCTTTTCTCTCCCTGCTTGTGTCACCAAGGCCTGCTCTATTCTTGAAGCAGTCGCTGACCTCAATTCCACTACAAGCTCCAACCTGTCATGTGCCTTCTCTTATGATAGAAGAAGCCCCCCTACAGTGGCTGCTGCTAATCTTGTTGGTAAGAAACCACCTGAGGCAAAAGACCCATTTGTAGAATCTGAGGCAAGCGATGACCTTATGGAGCCAAGCTTTCACAAGTATGTAACAGTGAGAAGAGCAGGTACATTATGCGGGGAAGACATGGATGGTCAAGAATCGTCAGGCAGTGACAGCGTTGTTGGTGGCAGCCAACAGCATTTAGGATTTTCAACCTCTTCCTGGGAACCCAATTCAGCGGACTCAATTGATCACTGGACTTCAAGATCCAACTGGAGAGATGAGGACGAGAAGAGCCCACTGGGATTTCAAAAGCATGGATTGTCTGAAACATGGCGTGATGTGGAACAGGCCAGAAGGCCATTCAGCGGACAAAGGAGTGAAATTGGACGTGGGAGACTTGGTACAAGTAAAAATCTCCACTCAACTGCTATCCTTGCAAGTGCTGCTTCAACATAATCCACTCAGTTGTTTTGTTTTCATTTTCCACGCAGTTGTGGCTTTTTTCAACTTCTAGTTGCAAAGATTACTTTGTATGGTTGCAAACTTGCAACCTGTTATTCTTGTTCATTCAAAGAGGTTTATTCTTCCCGTGTTCACTATATGTTCTTTCCATTGTGGTTGGATGCCAATGAGGGATAATTAGGGATACCATTTCAAGCAAGTAAACTCAATCCTTATTCATATGTAGAGATCACAAGTAAGCAGGATTACTATCCTAATAAATACACCAGAGGAAGCGCTTCAGCTAATAAATATATGAACATCATAAATAAAATATTTCGCAACAACAATAATTTACATAATTATGGAACCTGAACCATGATACAATGCCCTGGAAGACGACGATGCCATCAGTTTTAACCATGTACATGCCAAATGCTCTCGATCAATCTCCCACAAGACTGGTTTCAAACTGATTAGCGAACAAGAGGACAGTTAGTTCTTACTTTCAATATGGAACTGAACAAGTGCAACGTCCCTGCAGGGAGCAGTCTGCCTGATACAATAGCACTAAAACAAATGGCTCCGACAATGTGAACGGTATATTAGCCTCGAGAATTGAGAGAGCTCCCAACTATTCCAGCATTCCAAGAAAAACTTGTAAACCCACAGCAGACATCCCATGATCAACTTTTCCCTATAAACTTGATTATTGAACTTACACTTACATGCTTTGAATATGCCTGAATAGAGGGGTAGAGCCCACAGAATCAAGAGCCAACCTGATGGTCAAAATTGGTCTTATTCTCTGTCTGTCTGCATCTTATATAGCCCACTCTCTCACTAATACATCACTCATTACAGTTCCGACAATTAACTATATATATTGCGAGCACAGTAACAATGGGCCCAACCAGCTGCAAGGGTGAGAAAGTCTCACCAAGATATAGAAACCTGGGGTTAGAAATCAAACATGACAAAACAAATCAGACAAACACTATGAAATATAATGCATCATACGTCATTACTTGGCCCTAGCTTTTCAAGACCCAATAGACAAGATTTCTCTTCGGGTTCTTACCTATACATATCTAAACATACATATAACATTTTCTTCCAATTAACTCTATCAGAGTTAAATACAACAATAATAACATAAATAAATTCATAATATAAATCAATTCTCTTAATACAAAAGTTGATATAAATTAGTAAATGCAGAGCACTAGCTAAATATAAATGAATAACATTAATTACAAATAAAAAAGCAGTTTCTGAAAATTTAAACAAAAATAACCTGCCAACAAATTATAAACTTGAAAAAAAAATGAGAGGGTGAGTTCAACAATTCAGTGAGTAGATAACGTTCAATATATACATACGATGTAATGTAGTAATGAGGAATATATATATATATACAAATTTAGCTTTAAATTTTTACCTGAAAGTTTCATAACAGACCATAACAAGAAATACTATAAGGTAATGTTCGTTAGAAAATCAAAATGCAATGAGAATAATACTCTAGATTATGGGATAATAAGTCGTCACAGGTTGGTGACTTCCTCGACCAACTAGGGTTTAGGATTACGATGTACACAAGGACTAATAATATCATGTTATAATGAATATTATGATTGGCATACCATAAGGTTATAATCGAACAAAATAAAATTATTTTTTAAAATTTCAACTTATAAAATCAATTAAATAAGAAGCTATCAATTTAAAAGCACATAATAGCTCATATAAAAAAAATTAGTCTTAATAAATGATTATGTTTTATTATAGACAAGATATAATAAATAATATATAAATTACCAAGAAACATGGTTCATTTCATATTAACAATTCAAATATCTATACTATTCATCTTGTATATAGAATATTATCTATTCACCTAACTCAAAAGCAGAAAAAATACAAAAACAAATTGATAAAATTTTACTTATGCCTAGCAAGTGGAATATCAGAAATATCTTAATACAAAAAAAAAAAACATACTCAAAAGAAACTAAAAAAAAATGTACAATTTATCTAATACACTTAACTTATGGTCTAACATATAACCCTATACATTTAGGAACTTAAATGTAATTATAAAACCAAAATAAATCTATTGATCGATCCCAAACATATTCCAAATTAACCGAACCTAAAAGAATCAATTAACCTTTATTGTTCAGTCAACTGATCAACTTAAATCTACCAACTGGTCAACCAAAATCCTTCAAGCCAACTAGTCGACTAAATTTAAAGAGTTTAAACAGTCGATTAACTCAAACAAATCGATCAACCGATTGATCGAGATTCCAAATTCCTGATCCATCAGTCTCCCAACAATGATAAACCTCTAAAAATCCAACATGTATATCAAAAACTTAAAATAATCAACCATGACATTTCATTTAAATCATCAATGTAACCCATAATATAAATTTCAAAACCCTAAACTCTAACAAAATCATATATATTAAAACATAACTCTTACCTTAAAAATCTATTTTCACGAATTCTCTTTCCTTTCCTTTCCTTTATCTTTCTCTCTCTTCTTTTCTTCTTCTTTCACTTCCGGTTCTATCTCTCTCAATTTTAGATTTTCTATTTTCTTTCTTCTTTTATAAATTATAGTGCAATTACCTCAATATCCCTTATTCATTTATACTTAATATTTACTCTACCAAGGGCATTGTTGCCTTTTCCTATTAAAATCTTTCTTTTTATTTAAAAAATTACAATATGAAATATAATGCATTGTTGCCTTAAAAGTCTCACCAAGATATAGAAACCAGGGGTTAGAAATCTAACATGGCAAAACAAATCAGACAAACCCTATGAAATATAATGCATCATACATCATTACTTGGCCCTGGCCGCTACTCAACTTATCTTTTTGTCTATTATTCTTTTCCAAGTGGATTTACACCAGGCAGTGAAATCAAGTTTCTCATCCATTTAATTCACCTGTTGTTTTGATTGCAGATCTTAAGATTATCCGTCTAAGATTGTTTTGTGCACACAAGTTAGTCCAGGCAGTTTAATGAGTTATATTTTCATTTCTTATGTTGTTCTGATTGATGGAACTTAACCAAAAATTGAAGCAAACATTTGGGTTCGGAATTTGAGGGAACTGAGCTTTTTCAAGCTACCTGAAAAGCATCTGCAAAGGTAGATTATTTCAGGAAAGGATTCTTGGTTAAGTTTGGACAGATTCAAGGAAATTATGCAAACTTAAGTTCAAAAGAAGCAAGAAGATCATTTGAACCTCGTATTATATGGCCAACTTGGTTTTAATCAACAAACAGTGAAACATAATAGACAGCCAAAATCAACCTTTTGTTGCACTGTAGAAGTACACACCATAACTAATGGCACTTCCGAAAATGGTGGTATAAAGAAGCGCTGGTATATCACTTGCTGTCAGCTCCTTAAGACTCAAACTGAAGGCAGGATCATGATTGAGAAAAGAGATCGAAAGAAGAGGGAGACCACCAAATAGTTTCATCTGAGTTTGTCAATCTCCTTTCTTTTAGCTTGGAGCTCATCACAAAAGCGAAGTGAAACAGCGGGACATCTTACAACATTTGAAGACAAACTCACAACAATCTGAATATTTGAAGATCCATTTCATCCGAGTTACAACAATGTGCGATTTTACTATCTCAATACAAACAGAACTCGGTACAAAAGCAATTCAGGACTAAAACTTACTGTCATATCATATCTTGTTGCAGGTGAGAAAGCATGCATCAGGCATGGAATGGGCTAGGTTTCCTTGATTTTTCCAGTTTTCATGTTTTATTTTGGATTTTATGTTATTTTTCTTTATGTTCTAGGATTCTTATTTTGTTAACTAGTAGAAGTTGATTTTCTAACCTATATTTTAAAAGAACTGCAAACCTGTTTAAGAAGCATAATTTATTTGTTTTTATTTTTTAAAAATAAAATTATGAATTTAGGATCTATGTTTACAATCCTTTTCATCGATTCAATTTTTCATGCATGTTTTTGTGGTGATTAAATATAAATTAAGATTTTAATTTATGGTGAGAACCTTGATGGAATTCGTCCAGATTTTCAAAATCCAGTAAAGAGAGCTAGGGGTTCCAACGCCAATATATAATGACAAGCACAAGATTTCATCTCTTGTATCTACACATTCAAAATCTCGTCACCATCATCAAAATCTCTTTGCGGCTAAACCATTGTTCTGATGGTTTCTATTTGCATTTGATAATTTTCTTGCAGGGACTTTAAATTGCACTAGCAGCAGTACCGGTAATGGCCGTGGATGATCAGTAGTTATCCACGAGAGATGATGGAGGGCGCCCTATCTCCCAAATAAATTAGTCGAGAAGGTTTAATTAGGTGACTAATTAAAACCTAATTAATTAATGGATGTCGGAACAAATACACTTGATTAGATTACTTACTAAGAGATTTTATTATCTCTTTAAACCAACATAAAAATCCAACCAAAATCAACTAAGAAATCCAGAAATAAAAGCAAAGTAATAAAAGTACTTATACAAATTAAGAAATCCAAAAATAGAGAGAAAAAATAACAAAATTAGGTACAGGTGAAATTAAATTTATGTAAAATATATATTTTGAGTATAATCTAAAAACCAAATAAAAAAATTACAAAGCTTTCGATTAAGTTGATCACCTTGCCTTTTTTAAACCCCCCATTAATCCATAAACATCAGCTATATATCCAGGTAACCTTGTTATAACAAATCCATAACACAACTTGAATTGTATTATCCTTCCATGACTGGTAGTGAATGGGAAGCTTGTATTTTTAATTATTTATTTGAATGCAAAAGGAGTACTAGCCAGACCGATCTTGATGACATGACTTTTTTGTATGTTCATTAGACAAATTAATTATGACGACCCCTACTATATTTAAATTAATATATATATATATATGATACGATCTTCACCAATTTAGTGTCTTAAGGTAATGAGGTTAATTTCTTTTGCTGACTGTGATGGGTGCCTGTTATTTTGACAAGCTGAGTCAGTCTATACATGGACACACGCATCCACCAATTACATATATACTTCCCTGCCTTTCATATTCCAAATTAATACTTTGTACGTAGTAGAACATCATTTACTGGTACATTTGTTCTGAAATTAATCAAATTATAATTGAGAGAAAAAAAAATATTTAGAAAAGGTGGAGGATATTGCAATGGGAAACATAGTATAGCAAATTAATTTGGAAGGAGCTATGGTTATGATAATGTGAAAGATTAATATGAGCCTTGATCAGCCGAAGGTTCCGATATTCATCACCCCAAAAAAAGAAAGAAAAAGAAAACGTCAGGAGGAGCATTTGAATTTGGACACAAATAACGCATTGAAATTAAGAGAGGATGCAGAGGACGTACCCCCAAAGAAAAACGCTTGAATTGACAGGGACATATCAACCTCATCTGTGCATCAATCACGTTTTAAAAGTCAAACAAGGGGGCGAGCTCCATTATCAACCAAATATCTATCTTAATATTTAATTATGCGCGTCGGTCTCATGCCCTAATCACTGACACCAAATACATACGAACTAGTCCAACTCTCATTTCTTTTCAATATATATGTATTAATTCCAAGCCTTAGGTATTGCACATCCAATTAAATAAATCTTGAAGTATCCATCTATCAACGGATGGATATGGCAAATCATCAGAAGATTCTTCCGCTCAATATGAGTAGTAGTGCCCATGATGATCAACAACTAGATGCTGATGCACCACAGGCTCCCACCGTTCCATTGGTGCCCCGAGGCTCCTCCAAGTCTGATAAAGGCGATGCAGCTGCACATCTCCTTCCTCATGGCAACCAGCACTACCCTCCTTTTCAGCGTACAATCCCGGTCATCCACACTAAACCACCCAAGGAGAGAAGCAGCTGTTGTTGCAGATTCTTGTGTTGGACACTCTCTCTTCTCTTCCTCCTCTTTCTTCTCATTGGAGTTGTTGCTGGAATTCTTTACCTTGTCTTCCAACCTAAACTCCCAAAGTACTCCATCGATCGGTTGCAAATTACCCAATTCAATCTCACAAACAATTCCAGCTTAACAGCAACCTTCGATGTCACCATGACGGCTAGGAATCCCAACAAGAAAGTGGGCGTCTACTATGAGGGAGGGAGCCATATAAGCGTGTGGTACACAGGCACAAATCTATGTCAAGGTTCGCTGCCAAGATTCTACCAGGGTCACAGGAACACCACCGTGCTTAATGTGGTGTTATCAGGACAAACAAATGATGCCAATACATTGATCACTTCACTGCAACAGCAACAGCAGCAGACTGGAATCATTCCTTTGAACCTCAGGGTTATTCAGCCTGTGAGAATCAAGTTTGGAAAGTTGAAGATCATGAAGGTGAAATTCAGGGTCAGATGCAGACTAGATGTCGACAACTTAGCTGCTAATAACGCCATTAATATTAGAAATAGTAGCTGTAAGTTTAGGTTTAGGCTATAAATTAACTTTATGAATTATTTCATATTTATATTTCATTTTGATCAAGCTACATGTATTATGCCCATGGACCATTGATCAAAAGGTTTTTTTTCTTTTAATTTTCACAGTTTTTCTTAGCTATTTTCCCCGCTCCTAATTAAAGACTGGAGGATTATAATTATGTGATTTTTTTCCTCCATGTCTTTAAATTGCTATGTATTATTATGAGTGTTGCATTTATTCTGCATATATTAAATTTTTACATTACTTTTCCATTTGATACTGTTCACCCTTAATTAAGATTTATCATTTGATGATTAATAGAAATAGTTGATCATGCAGTACTGAAAATGTTAATTAATATATATAATTAATTACAAAAGTATTTTTAAAATCAATGTTGATGCAATGAGAAAATATGGGAACGTGTAAAGTTAAGATATAGTTGGTGAAATTATAAACCATGATCGATCAGTAACTAATTATTTTATGCAAACTGTAATGCTTGAACTTAATCTTTATTATGTACAGTGGTATACAACAAATTAATTTCAATTTACCAAAGCTTTCAGGTTTGTTTTGTTTTGGTACGCGTTGGAACTGCATTCTTCAAAAATTAAAATTGTTTTTGTTTAAAATTATTTTTTTTATGTGTTTTGGATCATTTTAATATACTGATGTGAAAATAACTTTTTAAAAATAAAATATATATTTTATTTTGATAAGAAAAAATATTTTAAAAAATAATTATTACCATACTCACAGTCACCCAATTATTTCCAAACTCCAGCAGCCAAGGTTCAATCATTGGTGTTAGCAGCAGCAAGAGAAACGAATTAATTCCAATTCAATTTGGGTTATTTTTTTTCAGATTAATGTGAGTGTCCGGGCTAGCTTATTCGCACCTCGACTAATCCCACGAGCCTTGAAGTGAACGACCTTATAAGCTTCTAGTGGCCCTGAGATTTGTGGGGCTCGAACTGGTGATATAACAGTCCTAGCTATTCATTTCTATCAACGCTAAAAGATCCCAACATATACTCTTAATTTTAGAGTAATTTTTTATTATTATTATTTGTAAAGAATTCTACTGAAATTTCAGCAAAGTTTTCTTTGTATATAAAACGTTTCAAGTTATCGACTACTTTCAATTTATCCATTCAATCCATCACAACAAAATCCCACAATTCCAGACTTTAATATCATCATCAATACTCGACAGCTCAAACAATCCATCCACACAATTTATACATATCAAGTGACCCTTCTCCTAGGTCTTGTTCGGCTAGTTTTGTTTTATATCTTAATGCCCTCATGTATTCTTCCATGATCGTTTTCCCTAATTAATCGGGTCAATTTTCATTTTCAAGATTTCTTTCTATTTTTTTTTTTTGTTCATTCTAATGCTTATTTGGTAACTCTGTTAAATCTATTTTATAAGTACTTAGATTGCTTTTCTGCTAAAATTTCAACTAGGATTTACAGGTGATCTTTGAGGAGTAAACTTGGAGGGTAACCAATTGAGTTTAACCTAATATATAGGTTTCTTAATTACACTACAGCTTGACCTACAACTTTAGATGATGCCTGGCTAGTGTTGCTATTTGAGTTTTTTCCCAATCTACTGTACTTTGGAGTATGGAATCTTAAAGTAGTAAATAATTAAGATGACATGGAAATAGAAAAAGAAAATACTTAATCTACAAGGAGAATTTTTTAGCCACACTATTTATGATGGGTTTTTCAATTACTGTTTTTTTTATTATTGATATAAATCTTAATTAATTATAAGCTATTTTGTTCTTTAGAAGTCATTTATTACAAAGATTTGGAGTGAGTTTTACGATTTTCATTATATTCAATAATAGAAAAAAACCATTATCCTCTACCCTTTTCATTGAGTTCGATTAAAATTAAGATTGATTTATATGGTTTGGGAAACTGAATTCTTGTTAATTTAGATATTATATGACAAATTGTTTTAGTTAGGGCGACTTCAAAGGAAAATACAAAATTCCCCATTCATTCATATAAAGTATAATTCGACTACTATTCCAACTTGAAACTATAGAACAAATATACGAGAATTAAAAAAGGTTTCGTCATATTTAAACGATTGAAAGGTAAAAACATGCTATACTGCCTGTGCTTATAAGAAGAAGAAGAAGAACATGCTAACTCTGAATAGTTTTATATGAAACTTGGTAATTTATAATTAAATTAGTTTGTTGATTTTTTTTTTATTTTTTTCTTGGTCATCTTGCGCGCACCTCGACTAATCCCACGGGCCGTGAAGTTAACAACTATGTAAGCCTTCAGTGACCCTTAGATTTGTGGGTGGGACTCGAACTGGTAATCTTTATGGAGCAAATTTAGAATCTGACCAGTTGAGATATATCTCTTAGGGTTAGTTTTTAAACATATAAATAAATTTTGATTGCATTGGAATTGAAATAAAAACTAGACATAAAGCAGGTAACCTTTATTCTTCTGATTATTTTTTCTTTTGTTATTTGTTTTTCAATTTAACCCTGCAATTTAATTTTTAAATGCTCTTAAATTTATTTTTTATTTTGATTTCCACCCTTATTTTTTAATTAATTTTTTTTATGTGGTTAATTTTTTTCCCGGATGCATCCTTTGATGTTTGATTTATTTAGGATTGGACTTCACGGCTTTTTATTTGTGACGCTTTCAATTTAATGATATGAATCACAAGTTTTAAATGTTAATATAGTAAAAAAAAAAAATTTCCTCTTTATATTTTATGATTTTATCATTCTGCATTGTTTAAAAAAAATTATATGGTTACCTTTATATTTTTTCTATCAGTTTGTCTCCATTTCATTACCTAAACAACGGGTTTTGCAAGCTGTTTTTGGATAAAAGTTTTTTTATATGTAAAAAAAAAAAGTTTTGTTTTGTGTTTAATTTTTGCAAATTTTTTATTTTATTTTATTTTATTATTTTACTTTATACAAATAGGTTTTATTTTGTACCAAAAATAATTATTTTGAAATAATATTTATTATATGTTCGG
>Ga0325400_1006194_pt1 | contig 11356 bp, 5 predicted proteins | sample PopdelMetagenome_2_FD_205662 | JGI IMG/M metagenome (GOLD analysis project Ga0325400, IMG submission 205662) | Populus deltoides microbial communities from Bellville, Georgia, United States - Xylem-PdKOR-R1 | ecosystem: Host-associated > Plants > Phyllosphere > Stem > Wood/Secondary xylem...
AGAAACTGAACAGAGATTGCAGAAACTAAACAAATATCTTCTCAAAATTATACGATTACTCCAAAACACAGAACAAATTTGCAGAAACTGAACACAAATACCAAATTGCAGAAGCTGAAGGGAAGATGAAATACCAAAATAATTGCAGAAACTGACGAAATATCAAATTTTGCAGAAGCGGAAGACAAAATCTCAGTCCAAAAAATTTCAGCTCAAAAACACAAAAAGGAGGCTAGAATTCTGAATAATATGTCTATTATGAGTCCTTAGTCTTAACCTAAATACAAACAAAGTATATATAGGTTAAATTGAAAGTACTATTCTACCCTTAATAAATAAGACTACATAAATATTATTTAACAATCATAACCCAACAAACAATAACGCCTGAATATCAGAGAAATTCATTGTAAACTAAATAAAGAATCTAAAATCGCAGAAGGTACGCACAATCAGTATATTTGATGTGGATGCAATCAGCAGAGCTAGCGTAGCAATTATCAGCTTTCCTGCATCAGGCTTTGCCTATATGACAAGACAAGCTTATCACGATCAACAACATTTGTATAGCCATAATATTATTCTTCCAGCCAGAAACACCACGTTAGCACTTACAAGTGAAAATACCCGACCAAATCCCACATTTGCAGCCTGAAGATTTCATAAATAGAGTTGGCAGCATGTTCGCAATCAACCACTAGGACATGAATTCAAAGAAGCTAACAGGAAATGCACTTACTGGCACTGCATCTCCATGCTCAAGGTCTGGGAACTGATTGTTTTCAGATGCACTATTATTCCCCTTTCTTCCTCCCTTCAATTATAAAGCATAAGAATTCAAGGAAAAAAAAAAAACATAGCGACGAAATGCGAGTAAGCTATGGAAATATTTAAATTCTGAACAATTTCTTGGAAACAAACAGCTAAAGAGGGCAAGTGATGAAAACTGAAACCAAAAATAACAAACACTTGTTGTTAAGCAGGAGAAATGACCCAGATACAGTTTTTGTTAGATTATATAGATGGAAACATGATCAAGATGAATTTAAGTATAGAAAGGTTCAAAGCGAAGTCAATTCTTGAACATTATAAGGAGAACAACAATGAGCAGAAATTGTATCATGTACTCCGTAGCTGAAGATTGCATACAAAAAGAAAACACAAAATAAAGGAAGCCTACTCCTTGACCAAGAAGAGGTGTTCTTTCACCACCACCACCATTCACTCCTCCAAACCTGTCCATCAAGGGTGACTCAAAGACTGTTATATATGTATGATATGATATGATAAAAAAAAAAAAAAAAAGAAGTCTCTTCTGCAATCAGTGTAATTTTTTTTTCTTGATTTATAAGCTTAGCATCAGCTAGGACTAGGAGGAGTTGGGTTCATGGGACAAAGGTCTTGGTCTTTCTTATAAATTTATAAAGCAGTCACCATCATTCAAAGTTTTGTTAATTTCCCTTGCTTAACAAGTTCGTCCCTTTTATTGGTTCTGTTAGGAAGTCGCGGTTAAAATATATTCCAAATTGACAAAAATAAATAAATAAATTATCTAAAGACAAAATCATTTTGAAATAGTATACTTGGCAATTATCACGAATGTATTTTTTCTAATAAAAAATAATTATTACCAAGACTCTTCTGCAATCAGTATAAATTTTTTTCTTGAATTGGAAGCTTAGCATCAGGAGGAGATGGGTTCACGGGACAAGTTCTTAAGGAAAGGTCTTGGTCTTTCTTATAAAGTAAACTTAAGTTGTGAATGGCTCAAGAATTCAACTCAAGCTCGGGAATGTGTTTGGATTTGCTGTCGTAATTTTATATGTATTTACCGCTTGTTTTTTATTTTAAAAATACTTTTAAAAAAAATACTTTTTTATTTGTTTTAAATTAATATTTGTTTAGTGTTTTTAGATTATCTTATTACAATGATGTCAAAAATAATTTTTAAAAAATAAAAAATATTATTTTAATATATTTAAAAAATATATTTTAAAAAATAAATACTATTATAATCTCAAATAAATTATTAAAGACAAAACCAATGTTCTATACCTATTTTGAATATAGTATACTTAGATCAATTGTCTGAGTTGCAAGTAGCTTTAATTTTTTTAACATAAAAAAATAATCTAATTATTACTAATGTGTTTTCTAATAAAAAAATAACTATAAACTTAAAATATGATATATATTGAATATATTTTTTTATAAATATTGATATAATAATATATTGGATGATTTTTTTTAAAAAAAAATATTAAGATTATAACATATAAAACCGACCTGAGTTAAAATGTTAATTTTACAATTTGGTTTATGAGATCATGATAATCCTAGAAAAAATACATTAAAATAAATTATAAAAATTAATTTCTAATATCTTATTAATTTCTAAAAAATGGCAAGTGCAGGAAGAAATGAAACGTAGGTAAAAAAATCTTTTGTTTTTTGTTTTTTTCCTCAAGAGAAAACGTGGAAAGCTAAAAAGCAGCTTGCTGCATGCGGAGAGCAAAGAATGGTACGCATAAGACAAGGTGTATCAGAGTAAACAAAGGGCAGACATAAAAAGCTTAGCCAACCGAAGCCAAAGAGAAGAGAAAGCGAATTCCAACTAAAAGCCTCCAAAATCAAGCCAAGTTACATCCTAGGAAGAGAAGAGGCGTGAAGTCCACGGTACATTGACACCAATTTTCCCACCCTTTTTAGAGTCTTTGTTAATGTTAATATTAAATTGTTCTTGTCTTACTGTATATTTTTTCATTATTAAAACAATCATGATATTGTTTCAAATAAAAACAAGTTGGTGTAAATAAAAAACTAAATTGCAATTAAAGAATTTTTAATTTCTTAAATAATAAAGAAATCTAACTCTTAAATATAAAAGTTAGAAAAACAAAGCCAAGAAATTAATATATATAGCTTACCCTATATATTTACAATTTTTTTTATATATGTTATTACATTAACTTGCTTTCTAAAATATAATTCATTACTTTCATTGTATTACTACTTATAATTTTTATTCATGGTTTGTTAATTTTATTATTTACACTTTTTTATAATTTTCGCTCATGCTGTGTCCTTTTTACTGTTTTTGCTTAATTTTATTTTAAGTTGATCAACAATATTATTATCTTTGATGATCAAGGATAATTATTATGTATAGGCTAAGAAATCATATAATAATGACCGTCTAATTAAGGTTTTCTAGACACAAGTACTTCGATTATTGAAAAAGTATTTTATCTTTTGAAAATTATGTTGAAACCAAGATTTGGTATACTGAAATACAATCTTCATAGATTTGGTCACTATTCAATTTGAATTTGAATAAGAGGTACAATAACTGCTTTATTATATATTCTAGAATACTTAGGTTACAAGTTCTATCATGCCGCTACTTTTTGTCACATATTTTTTATAAGTTCTATTACGGGATCCATGAGTCATTATTAAATTTATTGACTATAAATTGGTTTGTACATTTCTTTTTGTAGAGTGAAATAACTTTGTTATCCTTAAAAACAAATAAATATATAGCTTTTGTCGAGGAGTGTTTTTGTCTTTTGAAATTTTTTTTTCATACCAAAATGATATGAATGCCTTTAAAATTAAGAAAATATTAAACTTGCAAAGAGGGGTTTTTTCATCTTTTTTTAGTACATTTAAAAGATATATTTGACATCATAATAAAAAAAAAGGTTGGTGTGAAAGGGTATTTTCATCTTTTCATTATGGTTTTTATGTATTTTTTTAATTTCAATTAGGAGTTGTTTTGTAATTTAGTAAATATTTGAAGTAATGAAAACAATTGTCACATGCATGTATGCGCGGATGCCCCACTACACCATTAAACAGTTTTACCGACGGACTAATTCCGTCGGTATAAGGCATGAAATCCGTTGGTGAAATTATTACCGACGGTCTTACCGTCGTCGGTAATTCCCCGTTCCGTCGCTAATTCTATCGGAAATAAAAAAACCAACCACCGACGGTCTTACAGACGGCGACGCGCGGCAAAAAAAAATTTTCGCGAGAACATTACCGACGGACCACAAACATAGGCAACTCTCGGTAAAATACCGACGGTCGGGAGCCATTGGTAAAGTCGTCAGTATGTATTTAAAATATATATAAAAAATAATTTATTAATAGTAATAAATCTTAATAAACAAATAAAATTGTATTAAACATTAAAAATATAAAAATAATGTTAAATAATATTCATTACAAATTTAATGTGTTTAAAAAACAAAATTAAACTAGAATAGCGGCGGAGCTAGAGGAGGAGGAGTCTGGTTGTTCCCGGGACCGTACGACCAAAAAAGAGCTTGTTGCGATGTCGTAGTCGCACAAATTAATTACCCTATCTTAAAACTCAACACACAAGATAATATAGAGCAAGTAAGGGGTCGATCCCACGAGGAAGGTTCAAGTTAGATTATTATGCTAGATGATATGCAATTTTGGGGGGGGGGGATTTGGACGTTATCTAAGCTAAAGCAAAAGAAAATATAAAACTATTAAGCGAAATTAAATAAAATCAGAAAATTATCAAGAGAACAAACCTTGGTCGCAAGCACACATCCACTTACAGAAATCAGAACTAATCATGGAAACGAAACATCAATTTATATTTTGAATATTTATCTCTTCTTAACATTGGTTAGTTAACGGATCCGCCGTATAACTAACCCTAACCATCAAACAACCACAGTGTTCGCACTAGTACTTTAATTCAATAGCAGCCTTAAGAACTAGATAAGTTGATTAATCAAGAAAACATAACTGTCTGCAGTCTATGTTTGATTTGATTGAATATTCTCCCTAAGATTAATAACGTAGATTCATCATAATTATTAAACTCAGTTGCTTCACAAGTTCATATACCACAACTCCGGTTTTGATATCAAACTTAGCTATTGTCTACAATAATAACTTAGAGTCCGCTCTAGCAACTAAAATAAACAATCATAGGAAAAATAAGCATAGGAGAACAAACATATTCATCATATAAACTGAAAAGAAAAGGTAAAATAAATCTCACAGTTCTTGAAATCTGAAGGTTTTCGTGTCCTTGCAACCATGAAAAAAATGTTTAACCTTGCATGTTAGTTGAAAAACTAACATAAAAAGAAGGAAGAATGCATGATTTCAGGTTTCTTAAAGGAAGGGGGTGTTTTTCTCTTCATGGCTGGCTGCCCCCCTTCTCTTCTCTCATTCTTTTTATATCCTAGGAAACCCTAGTCTCTATTTTACAAAATAGTCCTCCCTTAAGTAGACAGTTTACATTTAAGTACTTCAATAACTATTTTTCTAAAAAAAAAGAAATAGCCTTGCATGAAATCTTCAAGCTTTGACTTAGAGGAGCTAAATTTCTGAAATAAAAACTTGGATATCGGTTTAGATGCTTCGGAATGTAATTTGGACTCGTTTCTTCATGAAACCTGTTTACTGGCAGAATTCAGTTGTCAGCTTTGAAAAATTATATCTCCCTCATATGACATCATGTTTTGCTGAAATTTGGAGATTTGATAGGCCTTTGATTCAGGAATCCAAAACATTTGAGTTCACATCAATTGGACTTCTGTAGCTCTAGATATTCAAGTTGGAATGACCAAAGGTCAACATTGGCAGATTACAAGATTTCACTTTGAAGGCTGCGATTTCTATGATCTTCCTTATTTTATTTTCTTGCCTTATATGTCCAGAAAGGTATGGATGTTGTCTTTTTAATGCCACTTGAATCACTTCATTTTGATCTCTACATCTCACGCTCTGCACAAAACATTCACTGACGGTCAAATATGTCAATTACCTCCAATTTACTTCCTTTTGCATCTTTCATCCAAAAGTGCCTTCAAAACATAAAATAAAGAATATCAAGGTATTTTATATAAAAAAACATAGGCAAAACACTAGTTAAATGTGGGTAAAACTATCGAATAATATAGTTACATCAGAGCTGCACATGTATCATCACCCATCCTTGATCTCATCTCCATGACCATTTGACGGACCTGATCATAATTCATCGAGAGTTGTTGATATTGTTGTTTCAAGGCAATGAACTCCTCAGACTGGGTGCTCGATACTGATGGAGAGCTCCCAACAGTTAAGACACTACGGGCCGACCGCAAGTTTTCGGTTGTAGTGTTGGAGAGCCCGTAGACCTGATTTGTTTCGGGTCCACCAGACGATCCCACCTCCATCCACAAATCTGAATCAAAATTCAGATGGGTCAAAGGATCGTCCCCATATCTCTCCCTCAACCGGCTATTATAGGTCTCCTGAATTTTTTTTTTAAAAATCATCATATTCAATTCAAGAAAATAATAACTTACAAAATAAAATGATTGAACGAACATACCACGAAGTGCTGAGCATGATTGTCCACGAACTGCTGCACCCCCTTTTGGCGATCTTGACTCCGCACATGTGTCTCTATAAACAGTTCCATTGGACTCAGCTCACGTCTAAGAGACGCAGCCTGTAAGGAAAAAATAGGTTGCAAGTTAAATATATTATAAGGAACGACAAATTAATTAATGATATATTTCATCAAAATTAATCTTACCATCCGCTTTGCATGTGCGCTGAATGGGACAGAGCCGCCGGTGTGCGTGGTCACCAAACCATGAATTTGTCGGTTCTGGTTGTTGGCGCCGGACTGTGAGTGCCGTGAGAAACGCTCTGAGGTCACGTGCTCAATATATGCGGTCCATATATCTCCCGAGATGAATGGCGGTTTGAATTCCCGCCAAACCGCCAGCTCATTCTATCCTTTAAGACCGTTATCCCTCGCATGTCTTTTTGATTTTTTTTGGGTGTCATACCAAAAATCATGCAACCTACTTCCATAGTAACAAATTAGAATTTAAAACATAAAATTATAAAACAAAAATACATATTATTTTCGATGTTACCTAAGTGCCGCATGATTCTCTCATACCCTCCTCACAACATTATTGTTCGCCCTATCCCACTCAAATTTATGTTGTGTATATAAATAATTCATATAAAATAAAAATAGTACAAGATATAAAATTATAAAAATAATTTATTAAAAATAAGCTGGAAATTAAAAGTTAACACCGACCTGAAATCGCTGAAACCATGCATCGATATTAGGTCTCCACTCAGGATGTTTGGAAACCTGACTCCATTGAAATAATGGAATCTCCATCGATGATTTAAACGCCAATGTTATTGTCGTGGCAGCCTCAATGTTTGTGAACCTGAAATTAAATAAAATTAATAAAATATTAATTAGTTGTTCATAAATTATGTTATAAGTATATATAAAAAACTAAAACCTAAACAAACTTACATTGAGAGGTCATCCTTCCATTGTGCCTGGTACTTGCGGGTGAATTGACCCCGCTGAACCATGCTAGAAGAGGCAGCATCACAAGTTGGCGCAGATTCCTCGCCGTGATCAGCACCTAAGGATACGTCCTCCTCGCTGCTAGAAGAACCAGCTGCAATTGTCTACTGACGACGTGCTGTAGATTTCATTCTACGCATCTACATAAATTTATACGAATAATTACATAATTAACTTCGATTATTTAAAAACAATTCGGCAGCACCTTCCCCATACTAAAGACTACCCATAATTTTCAAACCTGCAAATCTTTACAATAACCACAATCCAACTGACTCCGGTAACATCATATATACAACCTAACATCTATAGAAATTCAATCATTTTAAAAAATTCAACAGCACCTCCCCTATATTAGAGACTACCCACAATTTTTATACCTACAAATATTGATAATTACACAAATATTGCAAAATCAACTCTATACAACCAAACATATACAACCTAACATCTATAGAAATTCAACATCTATATATTTTCAACTAACATCAATACAAATTCATAAATAACAATTAAAATTAATCAAAATAATAAACAACATAACAAACAATAATATCCTAAAATTAAGATAAACTAATTAAATTTAATTCTATATTTCAACTAACATTTAAAACATAAATTCAACAATAACAATTACGGCAATACAAACAATAATATCCTAAAATTAAGATAAACTAATTAAATTTAATTCTATATTTCAATTAACATTTAAAACATAAATTAACAATAACAATTATGGCAATACAAACAATAATATCCTAAAATTAAGATAAACTAATTAAATTTAATTCTATATTTCAATTAACATTTAAAACATAAATTCAACAATAACAATTATGGCAACACAAATAATAATATCCTAAAATTAAGATAAACTAATTAAATTTAATTCTATATTTCAATTAACATTTAAAACATAAATTCAACAATAACAATTATGTCAATACAAACAAAAATATCATAAAATTAATAAATAAAATGAAAAAAACTAAAGAACACTACACAAAACAAATAATACACAAAACAAAAAAACATTACATCAATTCAAAATAAATTTAGGAATAAAAAATGCTTACCTTAATAGTGTGTTGATTTTAAGATTTTATCTACAAACAATACACAAAACAAAAAACACCAAAAAAATAATCATAATTAAAATAAAAAAAATACAAAGATAAAGAAAAAAGAATACATACCTTTTAATATGTTTAAAACTACCACCAAAACAATAAAATCTCTTCCAAAAACTAAATACAAACGGAGAGGTGAAGAGAAATGGAGATGAAGAGCTGAGAGAAAAAATGAACCAAATGGTGGGAGGGGGGTTTTATATATCAATTTTTTCAACGGTATTATTGACAAAACATTTATTATTGTCGGTGGCAATAAATTCTGTCGGTAATGAATTGATATTTGCATCTAAAAATTTCAAAAATCCCACCAGACTTTTTGATCTATCAGTAAATGTGTTTACAGTTATTTCGTCGGTAAACATGCCAACAAATCCATCGGTAAATGTGCCGACCGACCACATCTCTAACATGCGTGCGCTTCAGGATGTGTGCCGACCGTCGGTGAATCCGTTGGTGATTGTGGCACAATTCCATAATTTTCTCTCAACTCTCTGTGAAATACCGATGGGTGCCAGTCCATTGATATTGTTATCGGTGATTGTGGCACAATTCCATAAATTTTCTTGAACTCTCAGTGAAATACTGACGGGTACCATTCTGTCGGTATTGTCGTCGGTGAAACCGTCAATATTTTCTCCATGTATTTTTATCTATTCTCCTGCACAAAATCTTGAATTGCAAACTTAAAGCACACACAACACAATAACAAGAGCTCACAATTAAAGAAGAATAAATATTTCATGTTCCAAAATATTACATTATAAAAATAAGGCTTTACAACATGTTTAGTTAGTTAGAATTTTCATCTTTATCCTCAATTGAATTGCTATCATCAGCTTCATCGCACTCTTCAATGTGGTTATCATCTTCTTCATCAACATTCTCTTTTCCACTAGTAAAGTTCAAAATAACATTCAACTCCTTTGCGTCAACATCAACAAGACTCGTCGAAGACATGAAAATTCAAATTTTCTTCTAAGTCAATCAAAGGAGCAACTCGGTATTGTTCAACCAACTCACTAGCTTGAAAGACTTCATCTATCACACTTGTGTCTTCGTTCTCATCTTGAACAACTTTGAAATGACCCTTGGGTTTTGTTTTTAAAACGGATAACCAATCAACTCTTGATCTGTCCTTTCTAAAGGAAGGGGTGTATGTGTAATAAACTTGTTGGCATTGCTTTGCGAAAACAAAGACGTCATTTACGTTGCGGTGTCTTGCTTTTGAGTTGATTTCAACGAGACCATAGTGAAGATCTACTCTGATTCCTCTGTCAGTTGTGTCATACCAATAGCATTTGAATAAAAACACTCTATTCTGTTCGCTATGATATTGCAGTTCGATGACCTCTTCCAATCTACCGTAGTAGTCAACTTTAAACTCACTAGAAGTTGATCCCTTAATACAAACACTGCTGTTGTATGTCTTTCTTCCATGCCCGTATTCTTCAGTATGAAAGACATATCCATTGACAAAATACCCGTTATAGTACTTGACTTTTCTTTCAGGGTCCAGGCTTAATAAAGACAGTGAAATAGCAGCACTACCTCCCATTTGATAAACCTTGTAAATTAAATACAACAATAATCAATAAACGGATATTATATAATATTGATGTACAATTAATTAATTACATTGCAAGAGATAATGAGTTTGTGATAGGACTTACATGTGTTCTAAACCATGTGGCAAATTGTTCATCTTATAGTTGAAAGATTTGGGATTCGGTCAGTTGTGAGTTATTGAACAGTAAGTATCATCGATGTTGCCTGCAAGGTTGTTCCAAATTATATAAGTTTATGGTATCACAAAACATAAATAGTACACTCTTGACAAAGTTTAAGTCGAACATCTACTTACTTAATAAAAGGTCTCGGCTCATCACAATTAAATATGACATAATTGTGTGCTTGTCTGAACTCTTTTTCAGACAAATATCTTCCCCTCATGGCATTTTTAGGTGTGGGTCGTCCAGGATTGGAGAATATTGACAAGTTCCCACTTGAAGGCACTTCACCATCATCATCATGCCGTGGAACATGGTTGATCCTTGTTCTCAAATGAGGTTTGAAAATATATGAGATAAATGTTGAGATCTCCTCAACAATATAGGCCTCACATATTGACGCCTCAACATGCACCTTGTTCTTAACCTTTTTTTTTTAAGATTAAACAAGTACCTGCATATATATATATATATATATATATATATATATATATATATATATATATATATATATATATATATAGAATTAATAAAAAAATTATCAATTAAAAAAATAAAAAAAACATTTAATTATGAATTACATAGCAATTGTAATATCTAACCTCTTGAATGGATACATCCATCTGTGCTGGACCGGTCCTCCAACTTTTACCTCAAACAATAAATGTACTGGTAGATGCTCCATTGAGTCAAAAAATGATGGAGGGAATATCATCTTAAGTTTGCATATTATCTCGATGATATTTGTTTCAAGCCTTTCACTGTGATCAACATTCAACTTGCTGGAGCATATATCTCTGAAGAAATGACTGATCTCCATTAGTGCATCCCATATCCTATTTGGCAACAAATCATGAAAAGCTAATGGGATGAGTATTTGTATAAACACATGGCAGTCATGACTCTTCATTTCATATAATCTACATTCCTCCGTATTAACCAGCCTTGATATGTTCGAGGCATGTCCATCGGGGAAACACAGACTCTTAACCCATTTGTAGACTAGTAGTTGTGTGTTTTTCTCTAACACGAAGCTTGCTCTTGGTTTTGCGACCCGTGACCCATCACAAACCAACTCCATATTTTTACGGTTACAGACCAGTGCT
>Ga0325400_1006196_pt1 | contig 11355 bp, 7 predicted proteins | sample PopdelMetagenome_2_FD_205662 | JGI IMG/M metagenome (GOLD analysis project Ga0325400, IMG submission 205662) | Populus deltoides microbial communities from Bellville, Georgia, United States - Xylem-PdKOR-R1 | ecosystem: Host-associated > Plants > Phyllosphere > Stem > Wood/Secondary xylem...
ATATTATTTTAATGTATTTTTAAATAAAAAATATTTTAAAAGTAAATAATAAAAACGAAAAATGATCTCCACTTTTTAAGATGGACACTTTATTGCTGATTTAGATGCATTGACATGATCTCGACAATTTGCAACCTTGCAAATATATGTGCTTATAATCAAAATCCCTTTCCCGGGATCGAGTAATTAGTGTTTCATTGTGGGAAGTCACCTGTGATTAGTGAAAGCAACAGTATGCATGCCTTTCAATCCACTCTGTTCAGTTCTGGCATAGCAGAAACCTGGTTGGTGCTTGCTACTTGCCCCTACCACCCTGTTTACCTGAGACAAAAAAGCATTGATGCCCTTTCGAATACGCGTGGAGCCATGAAGAGCTTCCGGTAGCCTTTCCTGTACTGACCTCCGGCCATTCTCCTCGTATACCATCATCAAAAAAGCTAATTTGTAGTACGTGTTCTGCTGATATAACCTTCACCGGATCTTGTTGTCAATTTGTGTGACCAATCAACCTACTACTCCATTACACCGTCTTTCCTGCATGGCAAGACACGCGTATACAATACATATGCAACATAACAGAAAAATCAAAAGCAAAACAGACAACGGAGTAAAATATGAAAAAGTTTGAAGCAAGAACCAACGCTTCCTTTGGTAATCTTTCTCTGTTACTGTCTGCTCATGCATCCATGGGGTGAATTTAACATAGTCATTCAAGAAATGACCCTTTTCATCGAGGGACAAGATTCACGAAGCAAGCAATAACCAGTTAAACAACAAGAAAGTTGGTGTGAGTGACAAAAGCGACAGGTTTCTTTCCTTTAATCATTGAACCACCCACATAACACTAACAGGCACACTATGTTCCTATGTTCAGTTAGGACAAGCATTGTATAATATTCTATAAGACAGTGGGGGTTCTTGATTCAAATAATATCTTTCTTTTCTCAATCACCTTTCCGAATCAATTGCAGGTGACTTCATCTTGGAAATTAAAAGTTTTGCTAAAAAAATCATTCTTCTAAAGAATTATTTTCAAATGTATCCACATTTCTCAATGTCGCGCTTCTTTTCCTGGAGAATGGCATTACATGGAGTCCACTTTCTGTCATGAAAGAAGAGTTTGAAACCACAATCATCCACCTCATAAAAAATTCAGCTTCCCCTTTCAGTATGAATTTCATTTGACCACCATGACACTATCTTTCTTACTCTATAGTATTATGTTAAGAGGAAGCTTTAACACCAAACGATTTCCTGTTCTTTTCATATAATGTCAAGGCATTACCATTAAAGGGGACCGCACATAATGTTGTTATGGCAATTAAAAAATTGGTGGTGAACAGGTCTGTACTCTGCAGAATGGAAAGAGACCTGGAGTTACAATAACATCAATTTCCAGCCAAACAGACCCATTAGCGAAACCCTCTCTAGCTAGTGTTCTCCACAAGGTCCTCAAGCATAGAGATAGTCCCACTGCTATAATTTTCTGGGAATGGACAGGACATTAACACAATCATATATACGATCTTAAATTTGCAAAGCAGAATACTCACAGCAGAATTATGAACTAGGATTATGCAGCCTGAGTCCGGTTCTCTGTGTATGCAATACGACTCAATGAAAAAGCTGGTCTTACATTACAGGTGCACGGCCGCGATCACTTTGAATGCAAGTTATCGACGTCAATAATAAAGTGAGCGGTGTACTCTTGACTCTAATGGCATTACAGGTTCATAATATTGCTTAACATGCCCCATTACAGGCACATAAATTGACAGCTTGGAATCTTGGCCGCGATCGTCACCCATGCGAGAAACCAGTACCACCGATAATTTAATGACCCCTGTGATTATATGACAAAGTAACCACTACTCTCCTTCTCTATGTATATTCATGTGTGTGCTATGCAATAATGAAAAGGAATAGCTAACATTGAATATCTCCTTACGAACACTAAACACGCGGTTACAGTCTCAAACAAGTAACAGAACAATTCCTGCCACAGTTGGACTTCTCATTTCTCCCCAGTGGACCTCCAGCACTATCAGTGTCCAAGAAGACGGGCGTTAATTAGAGTATGAATTGTAATTTCCAATCAACCAGCAACTGGAATCAAATAGTGTCAGATACAATACTTGTAGTGAACGATGATTAAAGAACAATCCGAAACAGAAAAGAATTAGAAAGAGAATCACAATTCACAGGAAAAACAAAAACAAAAAAGAACGCTGATAAAATCGGGTGTGTATAAGGAACATAAAACGATTTAAGTTATGCAGAAAGGGGCTTGAGTGAGTCAAAACGTATAATCACTGCATCTTATATAGTATGGATCTAACAAAATACCAAAGGGATACCTTTCCTTGACGGATGATTTGAGTATTTTCTTTTCCTTCGTTCAGAAACTCTTATTCTCAGCGGCATGTATCCTCTTCTCTCTCTATTTTTTCTGAATGGATTGCTAATTTATCAAAGAAAAAAAAACAAACTAGGTTGATGGAAGTTTAAAAAATCTTTTCCAAGAATTTTTGTAGTCTAAAAAGTGTCTCGCAGAGTGGAGCCAGGTGCCATCGATATGTGCCAGTATCTATCTTTTTTCACCACCTTAACTCATGCAATCAAACTAGGTGCCCTAACCTACTTCCATTTCCACATCCCTATAGTAAATCTAACACAAGCCGTCAGCAAACAAATTAAGCAGACTAAGTATTGCGCAAGCAACTCATCGGGAAAAAAAAATGCTGGGTCACGGAATCCCGGTCTAAAAACGTAGAAAGTTGCAATCAAATGAAGCACATAGATGTCATTTCATTTCAAAGAACCTAATCACAACTTTGTAGACCGTTGCTATCAGAAAATAATTGTTTTTGGAAATATTTTCTTCGAAGTTTGATCAAACTATGGACAAGATTTTGAAGCCATATCAAAAGCAATGATGTTCAGAATAAAAACACTTGTACGAGGCAAACTTGCATGTAAAAAACAGAGAGAGAAAGAGATAGAGACAGGGATATCTATTGCATTTCAACATACTACACTAACAATACATGTAATAGTTTTCAAAACCCACCTCGTCAATTAATTACAAAATACAAATGCTATATATGTTCTTTTCCAGCTGAATTGGCTTCTCTTTCTATCAATTATGGAGCAGGTGGAGTCATAGTTTCATCCTTAACTCCTCTAGAAGACTCTTCTTTCACCATAAGAAGGTGCCTACTAGGCGTGTTATACCCCTTTGAAAATGTGCTCGGGCTTGGAGAATTAGATATCGTAAACTTGGATGGGCTAGAGTTGTTTCCAAGTGGAGAACTTGGGTTTGAACCATCTCTGCAGGGGAAAGGTGAATGTGTGGCATCTTGTTACTGCAGTCCATTTGCTTCTGACAGAACTTATCTTTGACAATATCATAAGAATTCCCAGCTCGAACTTCCTGAGCAAGAGAGCACCAACAACAACATAACCACAAAGTGCAATCAGAAATAGCTGGCTCACCAAAGCAAAATGTGTAAGCTAGCAAATTGAATCCCTTTCTCATTTGAATCCTCCAAAAGCCACCGTATAGTAATCCAAATGCACAAAGAATAATTCCAGTAATGCCTAGTGCTTCTCTGACAGTCTCATTATCAATATTAACAGCAGCCATGTTGAAAATCCAAAAAGGGGCCAAGCAAAAGTGGAGAAAAGTTAAAATGTGAACATACATGCATGTTCCCAAGTCCGAGTCTCTCCTATTCCGGATGATTATGAATTCTTTCTACACAAAAAGAACAGAAAAGCGATAGATATGCTATAGAAATATCATCCCAAAAATCAAGTATCCCTCCACTCCACTGTGGTCTAGTCTCAAGAATTCTTTGTTCATCTCTAATGAATTTGGCCTCAACTTCCCTGGCCTTTCACCAGCGGAAATCTGCATCTGTGCTTCCTCGTCTATTTCAGACTCGTAATCCTTCCCAAGGGGACTAAGAATGGAGTATACACCAGCAGCTGCAGGTGCAGCTATTGCAACAGAAATGCATATCCCAACTCCTATGGCTGGTCTCTCTGATCTCCTATATCCTAAGTTAAGACCACAAAGTGCATATTGAGCAAAACAGTTAAGATTGAGTAAAGCCACCACCACCATCATATGCGCCCACTCATGAGGCTTGTAAGTCCCATTCTTGCAGTAAATCTTTATGAGTCTAGAAATGTCTTTTGGATTCCATCTACAGAGAAGTACAAGGTCATAAAACCGCTTTGGGTGTTGGTACAGACACATGAGAGCAGAGAGTGCATTGAGAATTTGATTATTGACTTCAAACCATACATCTCTCTGGGACTTCTTAGGTAGTGCATGGTCCAACATCCCAGTCATGACTAAGAACAAAATTGCACCTGAGATAGCAACACATATGATCCACACAAAAAGGGCCATGTTCATTGGGTTCTGGATCCATTCTTTGCCCATTTTCATGAGCAAAGTCCAATCAATCCTCCGTGCAAAAACCCCATTAATGCGTTCTCGAAGACCATGGCTACTCGAAGATGTCACTGAACGTGAAAAACCGTCTCTCTCCAGTGCCAACTGCCTGAATTTGGCAGATGCATAACCAAATTTAAGAAAGTTTATCCTATTAGGAAGGGAAAGTAAGCTATCTCGGGACTTCCTCTGTGGGTTTTCATTGCTTAATAGTGTCCTTCTACATGCTGAAATCTGAAGAGGTATTTGATCCTGGGCTTTAAGTACCATTACATTCCTCAATTTCTTCTTTGGGGTTCCCGTAATTAACTGAAGTCATTATCACTCTCAAAATTTGAGCTGTTATCAGTACTAATTAATTTAATATTTGGATGATTAAAATTGTTTCGAGTCGTATTAAGATCAGTCGAACGATCAGGTTATATTATATTATTAAAATATTTATATACTAAATATATTTAATTATAATTAGATATTCTAAATAACTTTTTTACCATTAAAATATAAATAAACAAAAAAGCTATCTCTCTCCTTAGAGATGCTATTAACTATCTCTTTGTTTTAGCATATCTAAAGATTTACGTCTTCTTGTAAATATTCATTTCAAGAATTGTTTTCGTTGAACTTCTTATTTCATGATATAGATGAAATAATAAATATTATTTTAGATATTCTACTAGTTGACGTTCAATTGATTAGCATTAACTCTCTTAACTTTTTATATATTATCTACATCTCTAAGAATGATATGTTGAAACATATGATGACAATTTATTATTCATTTGTTATAAAAAATATATAATATAAAACACAAAATTCACCTCGAAACACCATTAGCCCCAAAATGGAGCCTGAACCAGTTCTCGACTTGAATCTGCGATCTCAATTAGGCTACTAGATAGCTCTACGCCTACTTAGATTTTAGAACTTCAATTTTAAAAGTGTCCAGCTGATCGATTCAAGCGATTGAAAACTCAAAACAAAGGACAGGGTTCGGTTGTTCAACTCTTCAACCTCCCAATCTCCAGCGAACTCCACCTGATCTAACCGTGCTGTTCATTGCTGCTTTGATTAGCGACCAATCAAGTACAGCAGTTAAACACGGTGCAGTTCATTGGTTCATTTAGCTCTCGATGATGATGTGCAGACGTGACCAGAAAATCAAAGTAAAATCTCGCCAGAATATAATATAATGATAGGTGAATCAATCCAAAACAAACAGCTTTATTTAGACCTATGTTTATTTCTCCAATCGTACGTGAACGTTGGGAGAGAAGGGATTGACAAACTCAAAAATCGTAATTGCCTCTCACATTGGGATGAGGGAGACAACTAAACTGCATTGACTGAAGAAGCTAAAAAGCTTCTTTTCTTGTCGTAAACCCGCCAAATGGGCGAGACCATAGGGGTTTGACTGAAGAAATTTGATTTTATCCTCCGCAAATCCCTTTCTCCTTTGAAGTTCGTGGGGGGAACCACGTGACGCAAAAGAACACCATAAACACACACAAGTAAAAACCAAACCAAATATACTTTAGTAACAGAACGCATTGTGAACGAGTGCAACTGGACACACATCACAGTACAGGGGAATTATCAGTGAGAAACCGAACAACTTATGTTTGAAACCTAAAGTTTAGGTGAGGTCATCCTCCTCTAGTTCTTTAGCTTTCAGCTTCTCTTTCACCCTCAATAGAAGGGTTGTCTTCCAGGAATCCTGCACAGCAAATAAGGCAAAGAATGACATCATCAGCAGATTGAGAAACTAGATATCAAGGTATCAGATATACAAAAGAAGAAAATAGTGAGAGGTTAATAGGTGGCTGTGTAGTTCAGTGGTTCACTTCTTCACTTGGTGACAGGGATGTATGACCGAGACAGTGAAACAGTAACAATAGGAGCAGATATAGAACCCTTGATGAGTACAACAGATAGAATACTTCATGTACAAAGTTACATGCATTCACAGATTTTCTAGTAAAAGTTCCAAGTACAGAAGAAATTTACCTATCCCTAGAATTGCTTTTTTCAAAAAAATTTCAAGCGTGAAACACTTAAGGATTATAAGGAGAGATGTACCAGTGGCGTCATGCTATCAAACTCCTTGACAACATCAGTGAATTTTGCAATATCTTCCTCATCAATGGCAGCAGCAATATCCTGTCACCAGAAAATGTGATTGCTCATAGACATTCTATCATTACACCCCAAAAGAGGGGACAATAGAGACAGAAAAGGAGGTGGCATCGGCGTGTGTGTGTTGGGGGGGAGGGGGGTTGATTCAGATTTCATATATGAATATGTGGATACACACAAAAATAAATAATTGTATATGAGAGTTTTCGTCTATAGTCTGCATATATCAATAAGCTGTCAGCATCATGCATAAAGAAGGTAAATTGGATGTTAACACTTAACAGTCTCATAACAAAAAAAGCAAAATATATATATGCGCATTCAAAACCAACAGAGAAAATGGAAGCAATCAACCATTTCCAAGGAAATTGCTATAAAAGAAACATATTAAGACCAACAAAAGTTTTCCAGGTTATACATAACATACCGCAAGCAGTTTATATTCACGAGTTCCTGAAAAAGTTGGATCCATCTCCTGCAACAGAAATTTAAGTTTCATTGATTCAATCCAAGCTGTATGGTAAATCATCCAGGTGCAAATGTGGAGCCAAACTTAAGACCTGATATCGCTCTAATGCATTGGTAATTGCAACAACATCGCCTTTGCAGAGATGGCAAATGCCAGCATTAAGAAGATGACCTTTGACTCCATACTTCAGTAAATTATTTTTAAGTGATTGTCGAGCTATCTCTTCGTAAATGTCAATTGAAGTCTGGTATCTGGATAAATCACCAGAAAGTTAGTCAAATCTCTAAAAGCCACTTTAGCAGTGCGCCCAAATTGACATCACTTTACTCTAAATTATTAATGTTTAATACTAGTTGTCATACCAAGCAACCAATGCAGCAACATTTAATGTGGACAGAAAAAAGATAAATATAAAACATCTTAGAGTGCATGTAACAGCATCCAAACACAAATAAGCAAATATACGCCAAAAATGAAAACAACACCCTTACTGTTCGAGCTGAGCAGCAAATTCTGCCACTTTCTGCTTGCATTGGTTGGCAGATGTTGTTACATCTTCATTTTGGAAGAAATCGGCAGCCTTATCATAATATTCCATAGATTTTTCAATATTTGCATCTGACTCGTACAATTCAGCAATTTCCTGCACAGTTAAAGGCAGTTCCAGGTTCTTGAATATCTATAAGAAATTAGAACAACACGGATCCCTAAAATTTTTTACAAATGTATCCCTAGTATACCATTAGAGTTGCATGCTATCAAATTCTTGAAGCTTAATAATGTTGCAGATGATTAACACAGTAAAACCTAAAACAATAAATCAGGATATTTTATACATATAGTTTGTCAATCAGAAATTCTTCTCAAAAAGAAAAAATAATTGCCTAAATACCAAAACTGATTCAAAGAGAAAAGTAAAAACAACAAATAGTAAAAAAAAACCGCTGGTAAAATGAGTATACCTTGAAATATCTTGCAGCCATACTGATCCTCCCAATATCGCAAAGCATATCTACAGCCTGAGCTAAGCAAGATATTGCCTCTGCACAAGGAGAAGCTCCACAGATGAGGTGATGTGTGCAAGGAACACAAGATGGGGGAAGGCGGATACAACCCCATTACATATCGCATATTGGTAACTTATATTAATACCCTTACAGTAGCGTACACATGTAAAAAAGGCACACTAACAATGAACCAACAATGACGTGAGTTATATTTGCAATAAATTCATGCCTTGAATTAAATAATTGTGTAGGAAAGCAAGCACTAGTGCATACCAGTAGTGGATGTTTTCTTGTAACAATGAGCAGCGTCAACATAAGCCGAGGCAGCTTCATGTTTGCTATCCAACTACAAAAAAAAAAAAAAAACATAAGATAATAACAACGTCAGGGAAAGAAATATATGATAAAATTCAGTGCCTAATTCAATCATACACAGACACCTTCAAATGACACTGTCCCAGCTTGACATACGTCGATCCAGCTTTTTCCCCTGAAACATAATAACCGGAAAAAATGAACAACCGATTGTACAAGCCTACCACAAGCAAAACTAATTGAGGATATAACACAACTTTACATGTTTGTTAAGTGATCATTTAATTGATAAACTTTGACTATAATCCAATCAAAACAATAAAAAAATGCAAGTCCCTATCCATTAACCAAACCTTACGAATTAAGATACAAAAAATCCAAATAAAATTAATCCAATATAACTGCTCAAACCAAGGCAAAAAAACCGATTCAATCGCGAAAGCAACAAATGATCAGAAATACAGAAGCAAATAAATAAAATCATAAGCTGAGATGATGTAGCAAGATCCCAAGTAAATAAAGAAAGGAAAATGAATTATTTATTTGAAAAGAGAAAAGAAGAAGAAAAGGGAGAAATGAAGCGATACAGGATTTAGCGAGCTTGAAATTATTGGCAGCTTTGTCGAAGAGATCGGCGGCGTCTTCATATTTGGAACCGAAAATACCCCAACCGTTCAATTTCTTCTCTGCTTTCTTCTCGAAATCGTCTCCTTTTGCTGCCAAATCCATTTCTCGACTTCCTCAACGATCTCTCTATTTTGGTTGGTTTTTTTTAATATAAACAAATGGTATTTATAATTATTATCAATCGAGATAAAAATGTCAATCGAAATGTAGACTCGGCAATACACGGAAAGAAAAAATCGTAGAAGTGAAAAAAATACAATGACGATGGTATTTGTTGAGGGAATTTTCCAAGAAGAGAGAAATAAAAATATATTCAGTAATTATTATTTCTACCTGTTCTTTTGACCTTTGTAGTTTTTATTTTTCAATATTAACCTAAAGCCTGCGAAAATCAAGCTCGATGAGTTATGGTTTTAATTTTTATTATTCTTATTATTATTCTCGATGAGTTATGGTGGAAATATTCTTATTATTATTATTATTCTTATTATTATGTAGATTTTTAAAAAATAAATACAATAAGGAAAAAAATAATTAGGTGGAAATATTCTTATTATTATTCTCGATGAGTTATGGTTTTAATTTTTTTTTCTTGACATATCTATTTTTTTAAGGTAAATTCAAGTAATAAATATTAAGATCTCATTAATTACTCTTAAAATTTTCAAAGCCTGTCCGCTCAAATACTATTAAATAATTCGTATCAAAATCGATGCATTAACAATAAGCTTTTTTTTTATATATAACAATTAAACCTATAATTTGACTCTTAATCGGAGATGCAAGGATCATGTACATGTATCATCGTGCTGAAAATATTTCTAACATTAAAAATTACACAGATTTTATAACCAAGAATTTATATTCAAATTCTTAAATATATAGTTAACTTTCAGTGCATTTATCTCAAAACTTTTTACTTAAACGGGCACTAACTACTAGCAAGTCTTTGTTTCATGGTTGATATTAGAATCTTTAAGATTATAAGCACTAAAGTCGAACATGATTGCATCTATAGGGACTGAATTATATTTTAACCAGACAAAAAAATCGCTTGTTTTTTCAAGTAAAATGGCTGCTCTACCTGTACCTGCTTTCTTGATCTGGGTCAGGCTGGTTCTGTTTCATTATTTGCGCGGGCAGGCTGTTTGATTGGGCTTCAAACTGGGCTAGTTCTGTTTCATTATTTGCGCGGGCAGGCTGTTTTATTGGGCTTCAAACTGGGCTGGTTCTGTTTCATTATTTGCGCGGGCAGGCTGTTTGATTGGGCTTCAAACTGGGCTGTTTCTAGATTTCATAAAAACAAGAAGGTAGAAGCCGTACTCAGGGGTGTCTGTTTTTATTCCGTGTTTGTTGTGGAGTATAATTTCTTTTTAGTAATAACACAAGAATAAAAGTAATAAATTCATTATTTTTAGTAATATACACTTAGCATTTGCTTCTATAGGGGTAGCCAGTACTAAATTTTAAAAATAAAACAGTAAAAATATAAATTTGTTATTTTTATTTCTGTGTTTTTTTGTTGCGGAACTTTTTACTTACAACAAACACAAAAACAAAACTATTGGTTATTGTTCTAGGATTAATCCGTCATCAAAAGAAAATAATTTTTCTCAATTTTTATTTTCTCATCTTCCAAAAAAAAAAATATTTATAATAGCAAAAGCATGAATTTACCGCTTTTGCTTTTGTATTTTTTCTTGTTGGAAGGTTCTACCCCCGAAACAAACGACAAACACCAGGTGTAATACCTGCTGCTTTTCTGTTGATTACGAATTTACGATCATTGCTTGGCTGGTTGATATTTCTGTGGATTTCTTGTTGAGATATACACATTCCGAGGATACAACAACATATGCTGGTGTCATGTGGGAGGCTTTTGGGAGAGTAGGATCCGTGTCTGTGCAAGGATGTGTCATGATCACGATTCCCGGGTGCTTGATTATTTATTTGATTATTATCGGTAAGTGTGTATATTTATATGCATGGAACTTGGTTGTAATTTATGTCTTGTTTTAGTTACGGAAGTGATTAATACTGGGATTTGTTTGTCAGCTCTGTTAATTAGGCCTTCTGCCCTTGAATTTCAATAATGAACAGCCCTTTGATTAGCTCATTAAATAGAACAGTGCTATTTATGATGGCAAGTGAATTGTAGAGCTCATAATACAATTACCATTTTTGCCAGGGGATGTACCGTCTGGAAATGTCCATGATGGATCAATGCATTTGGGTGTGTTGCAAGAATGGTTTGGAATTCTCGTGCTTTTGCGCTCCTCTTCGTTGTTATTTTTGTTATGCTTCAACTGGTCTTGTTCAGGCGTGTGGGTAAGTTT
>Ga0325400_1006197_pt1 | contig 11351 bp, 7 predicted proteins | sample PopdelMetagenome_2_FD_205662 | JGI IMG/M metagenome (GOLD analysis project Ga0325400, IMG submission 205662) | Populus deltoides microbial communities from Bellville, Georgia, United States - Xylem-PdKOR-R1 | ecosystem: Host-associated > Plants > Phyllosphere > Stem > Wood/Secondary xylem...
ACACACACACACACACATATTCCACTCCTTATATATTTGATGACTAAAACATTAGAGGGTCTCCTATCTTGTTAAAATGATATGAAAAAAATTGAAAAACTGATTAAACTTGAGAAAATAGAAAAACAAAACCTGAAAAAACCGAATCATGAAAAAAACCCGATTAAACCGATTAGAATTTTTAAAAAACCAACCAGTTCAGTTTGGTTTCGGTTTTATAAGCTTAAAACCGAAAAAACCAAGCCAAACCAGAAAAAAATGAGCCAAATAAAAAAAAACCAGTTTTTGTTCTAAAATAATTGAACCGAACCAAAACCGGTCGATTTGAACCGGTTTTATTTTTTTGAAAAAAAACTGGTTTTGTTACTTTTTTTGATAAAAACCAAACTGAACAAAAAATGATCACCCCTAAAAAAGACTTGTTTTTCAGGTGAGCAGAGCTGACCTGATGTGAATCGGTCAATTTCATGGGTTTAAAGATAACCTAGATAACCCGTTAAAACATGGCTTACCTTTCAAAACAACTTCAAGATGATAATTTTTAAAAAAAACTATTGAGATGACATTGGATCGACTGCAGTTACCTTGCGACTTATGTTATGGACTCTACTAGGTTTAATAACTTTGTTTTTTTAAAACTATATTTATTTAATTATATGATAAAAAAAATAGATGCTCACAATATCAAGCATCAACCCTAAGATAGACATTTCTTTGAGATCGTGATAACCTTATAAAAAACAGAAAAAAATAAATCATGAAATTTATTTTCCAACCAATTAAATATTAAAGGATGAAATAAAAAAAAGATAATAAAAAAATAAAAGGAAAAAAAAGCATATTGGGTTCAGTTAGTAAACATGTGAAACCTGTGAATCGAGTAATCTAGGTCAACATGCCAAAAACACACTCACAAAGGTTATGACTAGAGAGAGAAGAAGAAGAAGGGGCATTTTTGGTGCATGAAAGTTGTTTATGTGATTATAGGAAACAAGTCGGGGTAGTGTGGAAAAGAGTGGAGTGGTACCCTGGCTTGGTCTAGAAAACCTCATTCTATTGAGATAAATGCAAAGGCTAAAAGTTCATTTCATACCTATAAGTTGCATCTGATATAAAAAAAAGATATGACATGTGGGTCATGTGCATTTTAAGTGGCTGGTGGTGATCTTTTTTTTTTTTTACTTTTGTTTTGAGTGGCTAGTGGCATGCCATTACACCATGAGTTAGGGGTAAGTGGTTGGTTTTCATTATTAGAAAACCAAGGCCAAAAGCTTTCCTTTTAGATGGGTCAACCCAGCTGACCCATAACCCAACCATTATCCTGGGTTAACCACCAGATTGAGTTTAAAAACTACACTCATAAATAGGTTTATAGACTTTATAAATTTTATAACATTATTTTTTTCTGAAACTAATTTTTTTAAAACTATATGTTGAAAAATTGAGTTCAATTAAAAAAAAAGGAAAAAAAAGGTACCTTACCAAACCGAGGTTACTCTGCTAAACTTGTAAACCAGGTTATGGACTCAATAAACTTTAATAACTATTTTCCAAAACCATTTTTTTATTAACTAAATGTTAATAAAATAAACAATCAAATTGACCATCAACCATACGTTAGAACATTTGTTACACATCATAATAACCCTATAGAAAGGCAAAACCAAAATAAATAAATTATGAAGTTCAATTCTCAATTAATCTAATATTGAAAGATAAAATTGAAAAAACAAATCTTGAAAAAAAATTATTTAAAAAATTAGAATGAAATTGAAGATATTTTACAAATCAAAGGACTAATTTGAAAGGAGGGAAAACTTCCAATTCTAAAATGAGAAAAAAAAAACCAATAACCTAAGAAAAAAAAGACCAAAACACAAAAAAAAAAAAAAATACAAAACATCTAATTGTAATGTAATTGCAATAATACTTGGGCTTGCAATGAAACTAAATCTAAGCTTAGGTTGTAGCAAACAGTTACAAAGAGGACTCCGCGGTCCTGTTTCTCCTCTAGTCAAAAAAACTAAAGATGAGAACGTCAAATCAGGCCAAAACTTCAGAGATATCTATAAACCAATGGTTCTTGTTCACAGTATTTTGACATCGAAGGAAGATTTTGGACTACCCTAATCAAAGAGAAAACTCCATTTTATTCCTGTTCAATTACTTCTCCTGAGCAATGTCAAAATTTGGATAATGTGCATTGAACCACGATCCTAAGTTTGAATGCACATATCCAACGCTAAGGATGATTTAGCACAAAATGACTCGTTTACATGCCATTACCACCGAAACTGCAAGGAGAGATGAACCAACTCATCTACTGAAGCTTCTTTATCCCAGGAAATGACGGGAGAATTGCTATCAGTGCATCTCCATATCCTACAGGTTCTGTCAGGTTAAACAGATCGAATGAGTACAGCTTTTTATGTTCTTTTTGAGTATAAATTACAAATGAAGAAACTTGACAAAAACTCAAGCCTTGAAAAATACTTGAAGAAAAGAGAACTCACCACCATCCTCGCGTAGTATTTTGATGACCTCACCAGATATATCAGACTGGAAAAGAAATCATGAGAACAAATAAAGGACTTGCATTGTCTATTTTAGCCAACGTTAAGAAGGAAAAAAGAATAAAGAAAAACTCAGCATCAAGCTAAGAAGGACAATAACTTTCATATTTTGTTCTTTTTTACGACCATGAAATTTAGTATTTTCAAATTAAAATCGAATAGAAAGAATTGATACTGATGCAAGTGATATAAAAAATAGCACAGCAAGGAAAACAACAGATGGTTTAAAGAATTGATAGTTTTTTTTTTTTTTCCATCAGAGTAAAAGCGTGTTTAGCAGTGTGGTTGCGGGTGCTTTTCAAATAACTTTTCGTGCCAAAATGCATGCAAATGATGTTATTTTATTTTTAAAAAATCATTTTTGACATCAGCACATCAAAACGCGATCCAAAACATACAAATCATATTAAATTTTAGCCAAAAAAAAATCAAATTTTTTGGAAACGCAGTCGCAGCCGCGTTCCCAAACATGCTCTAAGAGTCAAGAACCAAACCTCAATTGGGAGTTCACCACCAAGTTGTTCAATGTAGCATAGCACTTGACCCTCCTTTATTATTTGCTTCTGTTTGAGCAGATGAAAATTGTTAGCATTCATTTTGACACTGCATGGCAGAAATGTTATGGCAAAAGAAAGGTCAAACGTAGGTTTACTTTGAAAGCAACCAACAGACAGGTACTGACCCATAACCAAAGCAAAGGATTTTAAACCCTAAAACCCCATGCTCATAGAATCTAACCAGAAATTGCCCCGTTAATATATTCCTTGTGTTTTATGTTTTCCAGAAAGTTGCTGTTGCACTAGTTACTCTTGCTATGGAAAAAATAAATAAAACAAAACAGAATCTCTCGCTCTCTCTCTAATATTCAGTTGCCAATAAGGAAATTACAACATGCGAAGAGAAACATAGAAAAAAGTTGATATTCAGAGCTAAAAGAAAGGGTAATGTAGGGATTTTGATATGCACAAAGAACACTTTAAGCCATCAGCTGTTTTCCTTCTTCCTTTCTTTTTTTTTTCCTGAAAATTTGCAAGGTGCGATAAAAGAGCTAATGACCACTACAATTCTAGAACCTGTATATCATAGCGTGATACTAGGAAAAACAAATTTGAAATGAAACTGGTTTAATTCTGCTCACCTTTCAATCCTCTGCTAATTAACTCCAAGGAAACAAGACATTTACAGAGGATTACCGATCATTTCTAAGATCAATTTACTACAGTGCTACAAACAATAAATAATTAGCAATTTATTCAACAAGTGTTAAAGAAATTGAATCATGTGTTGTTTGTTTTATACCAAGGATAATTATATTACAAACAAATAATATGCTTATTCTAAATGTTATGAAAAAACAGAAGGAAGAAAAAGGGTCATCATCTTTATGACTCCAATCCAACCATGTTCACATATATAAATGCTATCAGCCATTTTACTATTCTTTATCCTTGACTGTACATAATAGGATATTCACAACAAAACCTCATGAACTGGTACCTCTTTACATGATGGGGGAGCACGTTTTCCCTTTATAGTTCGAGATCTCCGGAAAAACCCCACCTGCACCATTTATGACTTAGGTACATTTGCTTAAAGAAGTTTTGAAGCATTTCAATTTAGGTCCTCACCCTTGGAGACTGCAGGATCATTAAGCCTTCATCAGCAGCACTATCAAGAAATGATTTAATCCCCCCAAAAGAAGGCTCTTGTTCGGAGATGGCTAAAGATGTAGAAGCTGACCCATTGAGATCAGATGCATCAGTAGTAGTTTTCACAGTGACAGCAAGAGGAGGAGGAGGCAGGGGTTGAGGTGTAGGTTCATTTTTCTCAGTTAAATCCCTCATCACATATAGCCGAAACCCACCAAGCTAACAATCAGTGGGGAAAGAGGAAGAAGAGGTAGAAGGAAACACCATCAGATTTTAAAATAGATATGAAGTTTTTATCCTCTTTAGCTACAGAATAAGGCAAAAGAAATCCAAATTACTTTCAAGTGGTGAAAAATGGATATAGAACAGTTCATAATCTGCTAAGAAATCCAAATTACTTTCAAGTGGTGAAAAATGGATATAGAGCAGTTCATAATCTTCTTACTTTCAATTCAAACTCGGCTATTGAAGTTGTATTGCATATTTCAGTGACCAAAGATTCAATCTGCAGATGAAATTTAACCAATACGTGTTTCAATAAAAAAGAAACATCCAAACACAGGAAAGGAAAGGTAACAAAATTCAACATCTTCTCACACAAGCAAATGACAAACCCTTACTCTCTAAGGCATATTGATCCTCGGCTCAGATGCCTAGGACATATTAATCTGCGTTCAAGACACCTGTGACTCAAACACTCTGAGCAAATAAAGCACATTGCCTAAATCCAGTCTATCATTAGACAAAAAATGGAAGTGTCATCCGCAAATTGCAGGTCAGACACCGCAACACCCTCCAATGCCATTAGCAAACCTTTTACCAAAACTCTCTCCACCCCTCTATAATATCCTATGAAGAACATTTGCCACCAAGTAAATAAAAAAGAAGACAAAGACTCATCTTGAAAGACACCTTCAGAACCAGAAAGTCAAGCAACCTTCTTTGAAACAAAAGCTCAAGTCCAACTGGATATGTGCATTTAAAATTCAAACAGGCATGAAGAAAGCTGACAAGAGGTTAATGCTACATATAGCTGACAACTGATAAAATAGAATCAGTATATAAAAAAAGTCGTTGATCCTGACAAAGGAATGTCTTCACCACTCAAATTGAATCTGAAGTGACCAGCTTGCTCTTAAATTCAAAAGTTAAAATAATAATTAACCATCTACCTGGTGCGACCATGTGTCCAATTTATAATACTTGATAGAAAGGAAAAGAAAAGAAAAATTATTGGGAAAATCTACATAAAAGCAATAATTATATAAAACAAGCTAATAAACTGACAAGTGATGTGTGGTGCTATCACTTTCCATACAGGAGTGATATGACATCATTACATCAAATGCTATTTGTATCAGTAAGATACTGTACAATTTCTTTCTTTCTTTCTTTCTTTTCCTGCATAGCCTCTCTTTTTCTTTTTATTTGAGACACAAAATTGAGTTACCACATCCGTTCAAAAAGAAAAGAAATGATTAACCAAGCACTAAGCTCAGAACAAACACATTGAAAGAAATACAAACAACCTATTGTTGTTGAGTATCACATACAAACTAATGAACATCTGTTATAAACAACATATATTCAACTTAACAGCAAAAAAAGATGCAGTATCTAGATTTCATGCAACACCAAGATGAGGTACTCACCTCAGATGAATTTGGAATAAGTTGGCTTGTCAAACCCAATGATGTGGTCTCTTTTGTAGTCCCTGAAAAAAAAAAAGGGAATACAACAACTGGCTAAAAAATATAACAGTTTCAATCAATCATCAGATCAATAAAAGGGATTTCTAACTATTGTCAATTGTTATACTTTTAATTGCTCAAGAATTCAGGATTCTATAGATTGGAAAGAGAACCTCAATGATACTGAAATAACAGGCTCACGAGGATGCATCATAGCATTCTGAATTTGATTAAACATACGCAAGGAATGAAGGCAACTAATTTCATTCAGGATGAAAAAAAAAAAACATGATTCTAAGCTCTCAGTCAGTAGGTCCCTTGTCGCTTGAAATTTTTCATAGAAGACATTTCACAAACCACTATAAAAAGGTGCACATGCATGCTTAAGTAGATTTTGGCATAGAAAATTTATAAGAGATTAAGCAAACAATGTGGATGATTATGGATGATATGGTTTGTGGAGTGTGCTAACCAGAAGATTTGCATCGACGATATGGGTTTTGCCCTTTGTGAAATGGGCTTTGTCCCCACTTTTTGGAATGAAGAACCTTCTTATTGAAAGTTTCTATAGACACTATATGTATTTGGTATTGTGATGCAAGGTGTTTTTCAAAAGTTTTTTCCGATTGAAAATGCATCAAAATGATTTTTTTTCATTTTTGATATCAACACATAAAAATCATTGAAAAACACTAAAAAAAGCATCAATTTGATGTTTTTTCAAGGCAAAAGCTCTTTTAAAAAGCATCTAAATGTGAAAGCTACTACACTCCCAGATGGATCCTAATGGAGCTAATGTAAATTGAAATACATAATCTTATTGATAACAGATAACATTATTATGGAAAAAATAGTGATAAATACCTCTAAGACAAAAAGTGCTATAGCATGCTCGTTTTTTTCCAATGATAATTTTATTTGATCTCAGAAGAAAAATAAGAAGCATTTCAGGCCATCATGTACAAGGTTTTTCATAAATAAAGCTGGATGATACTGGTATAGAAAAAGAACGATCTGTCAGACAGTATTCCACAAGCCTTCCACCTACCAGTTGGTGAAGTTCTTTTTAGTAAAACAGGGTTTGAATTCAAAAAGAAAAGAAGAAGAAAAGAACAACTAGATATCAACCAGTTTTTAGATTTGATTTGAAGTTTAAAATGAAAAGGCAAGGGGATATTCAACAGAACTTTTACTCACTAAAACTTGGGAGCCTATTAACCTAAACAAGAGTGTAGTTATAGCAACAAAAAACACTCACACTCAGCTTCAGAAGCCGAGCCACAACACCTGAAAGCTTTTCTTGATTTATGTGATATAGCCACACCAGCATATTGCAGTTGTACCCTACCCGTCCACACTCTTACGCAACTTCGTTGCTGCAGATTACCAAACTTTCCTCCACCAAAATCCAACTTTGAGAGTTTAACATTTAAAGCTCCTAAGCTACCTGTAAGAATCAAAGCACAAAGTACAAAAGCAGGTCAAAATATTTTTTCCCAGCACACGTCTGAATCACATCGAAGGAACAAAGACATCTTATAATCTTACATATGAATACTATTCTAGGCCCATAATCATCTAATTCTTACCTATCCTTGTTGTTTGACAAGATGGCATTTTCATGGCGATGGCCACGAACATATATGGCCAATTATATAGTCGCTATAGAAAGAAATGTCTATGGAATCAGATGCAACGCATATTTCATGTTATTTATCCTTCCCTTGGGATACCAAGCACTAGGCTTTAGATATGTTCAACCATGTGTTTCTCCTATGTGGAGTGTTCTTGAAATTTGGCACTAGAAAGAGCAGGAGAGCAATTAAGTTACAAGGGAAAAATAACTCTATCTACAAGTTAAATTCACTGTACGCAATATCAACTATTCTCACAAATATTCTAAAGGTATCAATAACTGTGAGCATTAAATTAATATTGGAAGTTGAATGCTTGGAGATGAACATCCAGCTTTTTGAGGTTTTATGTATCATGAAAGAACTTGAAAAGAAGAGAAAAGCGCAAACGTGCATTAATCCCACACCTCGCACTAAAAATGGTATAGCCAATGAGAATATCAAAGTGTAGAGAGATACCAAACTCACAACAATCTTTGAATTCCTTCAAACTCAAAACTGTATTGGAAACAAGGAGCAAAGAAACAAGCCCCAGAAAATTAAACTGCCCCATAAAGAAAAGGAAAAGAAAATTCAACAGAACACACATTACAAGACCTATCCATAAATGAAATTATTATTATTATTATTATTATTTTCAATGTGCATATATATATATATATATATATATATATATATATATATATATATATATATCGAGAGAGAGAGAGAGAGAGAGAGAGAGATGGGGGAGGATGGACTTACAAGAAGCCATTGAAAGTTGAAAGGTTTGAAGAATGGGGGAGGAAAGTAGTGAATGAAGAGTCAAAAGTGAGCAAAACCAGTTCCAATCTAATCTTGAATGTTCGAAAAAGAAGGCTTCACAAAGATTATGAATAGACTAGTTTTAAGCGTCTTCTGTCGGGTCTCTGTGTGTCTGACAGGTTAGTAGCTCTGTTCTGTAATCTGTTCTGTGGACTGGCTATCGGGGTCCTGGAGCCAACAAAAAAAACGAGTGACTCGTCGTTTACGTTTCATAGAATCAGCCCAACAAATTATTTGACGCTCTGACCAGCGGAAATGTACCCCACGGCCTAAACAGAGGTTTGCAAATATTTTTTAAAATTTATATATATATATATTAGATTATTTTAATATATTAATATAAAATAAATTAAAAATATATTATTTTTAAATATTTTAGAATAAAAAATATTTTAAAAAATAATTATTATTACACTTTCAAATATTATTAAAACTGAAGAGAAAGAGTTTCAAATATTATTAAAACTGAAAAGAAAAAGAACAAATCAACTCGATTTTTTATATATATTTTTTTATTATTTTAAAAATATTCAGTTTTTTTTTATATTTGTATCTTCTTATATTTAAAAGTGGAGTAAAATATTGAATTTATAATTATAAAATTCAAACAACTTATGGAAATTATAGAAACTGAAATTAAATTGTCTTGTATTATTGTAATATTATATACATACCATGCATAATGAACATATGTAGCAAGTATAGTCATGTGGAATAATATAGTTATTTTATATTAGTTTATTATTGTGAAATGTGAAATTCAGGAGGATGGTAACGGTGATTCCTTTAAAGTTAATTAAGGATAAATACATAACAATACGAAATTCATGTTTTAACAAAATGATATAAATATTAAGAGTTTGGGATAAAAAACAAAAGTATTTTGTCATTACGAACAATAAGCTTTTTAAAAAAAAAAAAATTTTATATTCATTCTTATAAAACTATATTATAAGCATAGTTTTTTATATTTATTTTTAAGGTCTAGTTTCATTCTGTTTAATTACTTTGAAAAGTCTTAAATTGAAATTTGGCTTAAATTTTTTTTAAGGTTTTTTAATTGATTTTTTAATTTAATTAATTTTTTTTCCTAACCCCAGCATGACACCAAATCATTACCACTGCATCATTTGGTTACCAATGTTTTTTTTATTACTAACGTGCGTGTCTGGGGCAGTTTGTGTGCACCTCAACTAATCTTACGGACCCTGAAGTTAACGATCATGTAAACTTTCAGTGGCTATCATATTAGCAACCACAAGGCTCAAACTTGAGATCATAAGAAAAATAAACTCCTTAATCCCAAACTTTTATCATTAAACTATCTATTATATAGTTATTTGATTATCAATTTTTAATAGAGCCCATACAAACCTTATATTCAAAATGCCAATATAGGAAAAGCTAATTTTGTCTACTAGTTTCTATACAGCGCTACTATGATATAAGGGATTAAAATAATTTTAAATATAAAAAAAAATTCATTAGTATTGTTATTAAACATGAAATTATAATTATTTTGAATTTTTTTATCAAAATAAATCTTTCTATTAACAAATATCTTATTTATTTTAGGAACAACATTTTGAACTGAAATAATTATTTTTTAAAAAAATAATTTATAGTTGTTTTTTTTTAAAAATTCAAAATAACATGTTCATGTTTTGTGTGTGATTCAAAGCTAAAACAATAATAACTATAAAATCATATTTAAAATCTATATAAAAATTTTAAAAATAAAAAAGCAATTCAAAATCAAATTTTCATTGCACCCTTCAAAGCTTGAAGTTGCATTCTTTAACATGTCCCGCACGCTAACTAATTGAGTTATAACATGAGGTTTTTATAAAATAATTTTAAAAATATATTAAGATGCTTCATTGTTTATATAACGACTAGCATAATAGTTTGGATAAAGGTTATAGCTAGTTTTACATGTGGGAAAATAAATTTCAGAAAAATAAATTATTTTATGATATTTATTAGTATAATAAAAAATAAATTGAAAAATATTTTCCGGTGTTTGGTTAGGACATGAAAAATAAGTTGGAAAATAACTTATTAATATTTTATTTCTTCAAGTTTATTAAAATAATGAGGAACAAATCTTACAAATTAAGAAGTTGAATGAGAATGAAATTGTGAAAAAAAATATAATTTTATAAATTATCTCAAATAAATAAATAATAATCAAAATAATAGAAATCAAATCTAACAAATAAAAAAAATTGAAAGATGAAGAAATTAAAATAATAATAATTACTATTTCATAAATTATTTCAAATAAAATAAGTAAAAATCAAAAGAATGAGGATCAAATTTGATAGATACAAAAAAATTCAATTAAAAAATGATAAGAGAAAAGCAAATAACAATTATAAAAATAAGAACTAAGATTAATATAAAAATCAAATTCTAAAGGATGAAATTGAAAAAAAATATTCAAAATAATATATATATATATATATATAGCAATCAAAAGTTTGAGGACTAAATTTGATATAATCAGCAAATAATATGACATATCTAAATTTTTCACAACTTTCAGAAAGTATTTTCCACAAAAAAAATAAAAAGAAAATACTTTTCTAGAAACCAAGTCAAACAAATTTTTCTTTAACTGAAAAATATTTCCTGCTGATCAACTTCTTAATAATAAACAAATACATGAAAGTTTGGAAAATAATTTTCAGGAAATTACTTTCCATCAAACAAACAAAACCTATATTTATAGTTTTTCTTTAATTTTCTTCAATTTTGCATGTGATTTCTTTTCAAATATTATTCCATCATTTGTTTTCCAAGTATCTTGTCATTCGATATGTTTTTTTTCATTTTCACCATCCTATGTTTGGGAGAGTTACATAAAAAATAATCATCCAACCTAAACAACAATTCTCTTCGATTCTTGAACATATATCCCTTTTCATTTTCTTTCTAAACTTATTGTCATCAAAATAAACGACCGTACCAAGTCGAACAATAGGGCCAACACATCAA
>Ga0325400_1006198_pt1 | contig 11351 bp, 3 predicted proteins | sample PopdelMetagenome_2_FD_205662 | JGI IMG/M metagenome (GOLD analysis project Ga0325400, IMG submission 205662) | Populus deltoides microbial communities from Bellville, Georgia, United States - Xylem-PdKOR-R1 | ecosystem: Host-associated > Plants > Phyllosphere > Stem > Wood/Secondary xylem...
TCAGAACTGACGAACTCGATCTCAGGATCGAAAACTTGATGGGTTTATCAGTCTTATTGAGAATTTTTGGTCTTTAAATCTCATTCAATTTTTAATTGTTAGGCTTGATTTGATGATGTAGTGACCTGCGTGCATTTTAGATTGTGAAGGTAGATGACAGTACAATAGAGTCCAGAAATTCAATTTGCGCTGAGACTCTACTATGTTGGTTATTGTTTGTGCAAGATGTGAATCACCGGATCATTGCATGCATATTTTCATCACCTAGCTAATCATGGTTCCTTCCTCACTTATTTGTCTTATCGGCAGCAACTGATGCCGGAAGCTTCAACAACAGCGTAGCTGAACAGCAGGTTGGTTGTTTTTGTTTTCTTTTCTCAAATTTTGAATGACAGCAGATTTGACTCCGTTGGAGCGTTTAGTTTTGGATGTAAGATGAATTTATTTAACATTATAATCAGTGATTGAGGCACAATGCACTCAACAAGGCAGATGATGCCATTCGCTTTGATTCACTGTTATGGTTTATTAGAATTTTTTTAACTAATTCATGCTTTTATAATTCTCACCATATATACTGAGATTCTAATCAAGTAGTTTTTAATCGAAATTTATATTGTGATGAGAAAAACTGGCAATGGCGGTGTTTTTCACCTGTACTCTACTTGTGGTTATGATTGTTATGAGAAAAACTGGCAATGGCGGTGTTTTTCACCTGTACTCTACTTGTGGTTATGATCTTTTTTTCTTGTTCATCATAAATTTGATCTAGTTGCTTTGAGAAAAGTCTGCTTGGTTTAGAGCTTTTATCTTTCCCCTTGTTTGGATTCATTTAGAACAAATTTTTGCTGAACATATCTTCTTGATACCTTTTCGTTGCTCAGGCAGTTTTGGAAACTGTTGCCAGAGTTAAATCGAAGAAAAATGACACGAAAGAGGAAAAGTATAAGCTCCTGTCTTGTAAATTAGTGGCTTTCCTTATTATTTTTTAAACCTTAAGTTGGCTTTTGCTTTTATTTGGTATATGAATGCTGCTATATCATTTGAAACATTTCTCTTCTGAATCTCATTTTAGGTCGTTTAAATTTCATGATGTTTTTAATTTGGACAATGAGAATGGACCAGAAGATACCCCAACACTGATAGATCGAAAGGTGTGATTGCTTTTCTAAACCTATCCTGAGTTGGTGACATTGCTAGTGTTCACCTGCTAAATAATTGTTTGTTTCAGGATAATGTCTTCATTATATCAAACTTTAAATCAAAATATCCGGTGCTGCAGCTAGACTTGCGGTAAGTGTACTGATATTTTATATTTCATTCAATTTATTTCTCTTTGTCAGCCGGTAATTTAATCTGAGTTTATTGCCTTGTAGATTGATATCAGATTTGGTTGTCGTCATTGTATCTGCAACTTGTGGTGGCATTGCGTTTGCTTGTGCTGGACAACCGGTCTGGTTATATTTGATCTCTGCTTAGTTCATGACTCACTGCAATGCTATATCAATGTCGGAGCATTTCATTTAGTTAAATTATACCATCTCATCATGCTACTCTTATATCATTGTTCTAATCGTAAATTCTTGCAGGTCATCACTGGATACCTGCTAGCTGGATCCATTATTGGTCCTGGAGGGTTTAACTTTGTCAGTGAAATGGTTCAAGTATGTAGCATAGATATGCATTCCTTTACCAGTTCCCCTAAAACCTTTCTGGATGATTCTTTCTCTGCCTTAGTGTTGTACTTGGATATATTACAGGTTCTGAATGCATAATCTAGTAGTAACGACTAATTGGATTATTTTAGCTTTGAATCTTAGAATTCTGATGATTGACCCGTACCATTTCACAATCATAAAAGTGATTGTTCTTTACATCAGAACGTTCTCTAATATTTGAGGGTATTAAATATAGTTTTCTCCATCAATAGTTAAATGGTTCACCTCTGTTGTAATTGCAACTATAAACAAGATTCCATATTATCTTCTTATGATGTTTTGTGAACACCAATTACAATCTTCTGAGTTATTGTTTGCAATTTTATAATCTTAATGCCCTAGCTTACCTTGTTATTGATGCTAATTTTCTTCTACCAACTTTACAATTCACTTGTTTTTCATCTGCCAGGTTGAGACGGTGGCTCAGTTTGGTGTTATTTTTCTTCTTTTTGCCTTGGGCTTGGAGTTTTCAACAACAAAGGTTAGTTCTCGACCTCCTTCTTCAATTTTTGTTTTTTCATTAATATTATATTCAAAGTTCATCTTCTTCAATTTCAGCTTCGAGTTGTCCGGGCAGTTGCTGTTGTAGGAGGTCTGCTTGAAATTGTTTTATTCATGTTCTTATGTGGCATTACAGCCATGGTATGATTATCTACTTATTGTGTCAGAAATTATATGCAATTATATTGCTGAGTTTCGATAATATGTGAAGACCACTTTTACCAAAGAATACACTAATTGATTGTTTAACCAATCACAAGGAACCAAACATCGCATTCTAGAAAACATCTATAAGAAGAAATAAGAAATGATTCAACATATGCAATTTTTGGCTGAGAAACTGACAATTTGAAATGACGACAGTTATAGAAATGATCCCATATTCAACACAGCATCATCTTTGTTTTTCCTATTCAATAATTTTTGGCTTTTAGATTCTGGCATCAGGCTTTGACCATAATGAGTTTTTGCTAAAGACAATCCTGCCATACCAGTTTCATACCTTGTGTGGTAAAGGGATTAGAGTTCAAATCTGCCTCATGGTTCCCAATTCAGTGTTTAAGGTAGTTGCTGCATGGTTTCATTGTAAAATGGGACCAAATATGCATCTTTTCTATCACACAAAAGTTTTGAAGTTGAGTTCTTTATTTTTACCCACTGGTGATAAAACCTCTAGTTTGTACCTGTCATTGTGGTGCACACACAGCAGAGGTACTATGCCATTGGTTTTGCTGCAGAGCATGTTGCATTCATATTTTTTCTTGGCAAGTAGAGTATATTGCACAGAGTTATTCATTCTTGATGCTGCAGTTCTGATTGGATGCTGTTTGCAGTTATGCGGTGGTAAATCTTCAGAGGGTGTGTTTGTTGGTGCATTCCTTTCAATGTCTTCAACAGCAGTGGTAAAAACCTTATCCTAATGTATCATGAGTCACTTGAACCTTCACTCTCATTATAGAATGCACAATGTAATGCAACGATCTCAAAGGTGCATGGTTTGGTGCAGGTATTGAAGTTCTTGATGGAAAAGAATTCTATTAATTCCCTTCATGGGCAAGTCACCATTGGAACTCTAATTTTGCAGGTTGGGTTCTTTACATTCATCCTTCAAATCTCACTTCTGTTTGTTGAGTTCCATTATCAGTTTCTGGCACTTAAGTTATCTATGTGAACTTTCCTTCCTTCCACCACTTACTACTTTGGAATTTTTTTACCTCTCAGGACTGTGCAGTTGGTTTGCTGTTTGCACTGCTTCCTGTTCTATGTGGAACTTCCGGTGTTCTTCAAGGACTAATGTCCATGACTAAAGTGTAAGTAAATATTAATTATCATGAGTTGCCAACTTTTTTCTTTGGAATTAGCATGTATACATGCATGTGTGTTCAGGCACAGTAAAGCTATTTATCTGTTGTAATATGCTTACTCTTGTTTCCAGGTTGGTGTTGTTGATTACATTTTTGGCTGTTCTGTCAATATTATCTCGTACTTGGGTTCCATGGTTTCTTAAATTGATGATGAGCCTATCATCACAGGTACACATTTATTTGGTAAATAAGTTGTTTTAAAGAAGTTCTGCTGTGGGCTTATAAAAAAAAATGTGTGTTTTAGCTACATCAGTCTTTTTTCTAAGACATTAATGAATTTTTGCAGACCAATGAACTTTATCAATTAGCATCAGTCGCGTTCTGCTTGCTTGTAGCCTGGGTATGCATCATCTGCTTGTTTTCAATCTATCTGCAACTCTTGATTTCGCTTCGTTACACCTTTATGAGTACTCCTATTATTGCTCGCTATGTTTCATTTGGGTTTCTATTTATGTACAGAAATCAAACAGTAGCTCTTAAAGAGCTGTACTTAGAGCATTTGAACCAGTGAATTGCGATGCTGCATGTGGCTTTAAATGTCTGAGGTGTTTCATTGTGGTGGAGAAGTCTTGTATTAGAGTTAAGCTCATGAATAGAGGTTGTTTATCAGGAAATGCTTCATGATATTTGAAATTATTGATATGCCATGTATTGAAATCATAATTAATTTGTATGGGACAGTAGATCCAATAATAGCTTTCCATTTTAAAAGTTTCTGAACATGGTTTTTTTTCTAACTAAAAATAAGATATTGGATCTGTTTTCATTTTGGCATCTGGTTTAAGATGATTCCTCCTGAGAATGTTAAAGATAGATGAACCAACATAAGAGTGGTGTATTTGGCATGTCACATACTGCTATAATTAACTGGGCTGTTATCGTTATATAATTTCGGTTGCATATGCTAAAGCTTTGATGTGTTGCATTTTATTATCAATGAAGTCCTTGCATTCTCCGCTTTGCTTTTCATCTTAAAGGGTTTCTTGAGATAATTTAAGCTGGCTACCTCTATAAATTTCTTTGCATTACAGGTTAAATGACACTATGATCTGCTTTTTTTATTTTATAACATTTCAGAGTAGTGATAAGCTTGGCCTAAGTCTAGAACTGGGTTCATTTGCTGCTGGGGTGATGATATCAACAACTGATCTTGCTCAGCATACACTAGAACAAGTAAGTTATAGTTAGAATGCTATTTTGTCAATGAAAGTTGTATGCATTTGTATACTGTAATATATGTGGCATCTAAGGCGATGTTGCCACCATGTAAAATAGAAATGATTGCTTCTCATTTATTTTGTGATGTAAAGATATTTTACCATCAGGAGATTCTTGAAAGTTGTTAAGCTTTCCATGGTGGCACTAGAATTCAGCAATGAATTGCTACTGTAATCTGACTGACTGACTTAACTGAATTTGGGCTTCTTGTTATTGTTGTTTTTTTAACTAATCAATGGAGGCAATATTTGTCTCTTAGGTTTAGCAAGTTTTGTTTGTTTCTGCTAAATGAATATGAGAGACTGTGAATGTTAGATGCTCTTCAGGGCTGTCACGTTGAATAAGGTGAAGGCTATGGTGAATGTGTAAAACCACAATGCTATTATCAGTGTTATGCATTGTAGTTGCAGTCCATCTTTGCAATGATGGTTTATTGGTTATTTTGTCAGGCTTTTGACATTTGATGTTTGTTACTGGTACCAGCGTACTCTCTAGTTATCCCACACATGAAGCTTGTTACTTGTGCAGATTGAACCCATTCGGAATTTCTTTGCTGCTCTTTTCCTTGCCAGCATTGGGATGCTGATCCATGTCCATTTTCTCTGGAGCCATGTTGATATATTACTGGCATCCGTTATATTGGTTATCATAATAAAGACAGCCATAATCACGACAGTTGTAAGGGGATTTGGTTACAACAACAAGACCGCACTTCTTGTAAGATTTTATGATGGCCTACTGGCTCTGTTACTTTTAAGAATATTGGTTGTTAATTGAGGGAACCTAAATATATTTATGTAAATGTGTAGGTTGGAATGTCTCTGGCACAAATAGGGGAGTTTGCTTTTGTTCTTCTTAGCCGTGCTTCTAATCTTCATCTAGTTGAGGTAAGTGGTACTATTACAGTTTACTGGGAAAAGTTTTCAAATAGAGAACTCCTGGAAAAGAGAATTTTGTATCTACTATGTCGACTTCTACATTTTTTGCTAATGGTGGTGGTCTGTGGTAATATTTACCGGAATTGCCCTTAAGTCCTGCTGAGAGACTCTGGAGATTATGATGAAGAGCTAACTAGCTAATACTTTGATCATTCTCAGGGGAAACTTTACCTGCTGCTTCTTGGGACAACAGCTCTTAGCTTGGTATGGTGATTTATTTTACTAAAGTTCGTGGAATTTATAGATTTTATGTTTGCCATGTTTTTTAGTTGGGTCTAACTTAACCTGATGCATTAATCGCTTGTTGGTATCAGAAAACTACATGCAATTGTAGTTTAAGTTGTTTCTGCAATTTAATTGCATATTTAGATTATTATTATGTTCATTCGAATAGGATAAGAGTGGGCAATGCTTTTTTATGTATTTTTCATTGCTTAAGAAGGAAATTTCTAGCGGTATTGAATTGCAAAAAAAGCGAACAATAGGGAGGAATCAATTTACTGTTGCCTGCACACATTTTGACAGATGTTGACTTACGTGACATCACTGCAGGTGACAACGACTCTGCTTTTCAAGCTAATCCCTGCTGTAATGCATCTTGGAGTGCTGTTACGGTGGTTCCCTCCTGACAGCGCAGTCGAGGTAAGCATTGATGAATTGATTGTCTAGACATGGACTTGCAGCTGTTGGTCGGATCGGCCATTGACTTGTATTTAGCGATCCTCCTCCTCTGGATCTCTTTCTAAACTTAATTATGTGCCTTTTGACTTCCAGGTTGGATCTAAAGGAGATAACTTCCGATCAGACAGTGGTAAACAACGGATTAGTGTGTTAGTCGAAGGACCTCATGACTCATGAGCTCCGTACATATGCCATTAAGTGGTATGCATGTCAAGTTTATATGACTAACACTATGCTGCGGCTTTTTTTCATCCCTCTGTGCAGATGAAGTTGACTGTGTTCCTCTAGGGCTGGCACGAAGTTTTGCGTTCGATTTAGATAGGAAATTTTCTTTGCCATGATTTTTTCATTGTATCATATGCTCGATCCAGCTCGGAATTACAGTTATAATTCATAGTAACCCATACTTGATGTCTTATGAACCTGTAAAATGAACATGTGCATAGTGCATTTTTCTTTTTTTCAATTTTATGATTTTTCTACAATCACGTTGAGAGAACTCATCTCAATGTTATGGCTTTTTTTACTGCCACTGTTGGGCAGATGTATATATTATGTTTAGAATCTCTTGGACAGAATCTCGTCAAATGTTAACCAGATTGTATGGAGCACATTTTTTTTAGAAAAACTATAATTTGCCGAAGCTCATAAAACATTTATTTTTTTAAAGAAACTTTAAAAAAATCTTTAGAAAAACTATAGCTTGGCAAGAAAATCAACATGCTTAGAGTGTGTTAGGTATTGCGGTAGCCGTTGTGGTTGTGATTTGAAAAAAATTGTTTTATAAAAAGTAATTTTAGTTGAGATTGGTTTGAAAAAATAAGTGTTTGGTTAAAACTGTGGTTGAAATTGAGGTTGAAGAAAAAGTAATTTAATGTGTTTGGATAAAAATGTTTTTGAAATTGAGGTTATAAAATAATTTTTAAAAATATATATTAATATTGATGGTTTTTAATTTAAATATTATAGATTTAACTATTACTATTATATCATGAAATAAATAATATTTTTTATAAAATATTTTTTATTGTTCCATTAAATTTGTTAAGAGCACAACAATATAGGTAAAATATAATCAGGAATAAATTGGGATTGCGATTAAATTTTGTAAATATTATATTATCAAGCGATCTCTGTTTAATTTATGTAGTGTCCGTCTAATTTATGTAATGTCATTGAATAATGTCTAACACTAGTTTTTCAAATAAAACACAATTAAAAATAAAAAATATTATTTTTATTTTGTTAGATCGGACCCGATTCAATGCATTTTTAGCGTTGAGCCGAACCAGTCCGGGCGGAACAGTGGAGCATGCTCCACTATTCACGTGAACAGGGGAGGAAAACTTATGCTTCACTGTTCATGAGTTTTCCAGCTCAAGAAGCAGCAAATTGCTGCTTCTTGCAAACCTGTGGCCATGCCACAATTAACAGTAGGCCCCACTAGTAGAAATCTGCTGTTGGAGCATTACCAGACGGGTGAGTTGCTCTAGTTGCTTAAACACAAAAGTAACCACGCAACCAAACACCATCTTATTACCTTTACGAAAAGCTAATTGGTCACGATCTATGTCACTAATAAGAAGGTGTCTTTAGTGTTAGCTATTATTTTTTAAGTTTTTTAAATATATATATATATATATATATATGTTTTTTATTTTTTAAAAAATATTTTTGACATTAGCATAACAAAAAAAATCTGAAAATATCAAAAAAATTAATTTAAAACTAAAAAATAAAAAAAATTAATTTTTTTTTAAAATCACTTTTAAAGAGCAAAAATAAACAAGCTCCAAGAAGTATAACTTAGTCATTTTTTATTTTACATTATTATTGTATTTTTGAAAATATTTGAATATTTTTTGTTTCAAATTAATTTTTTGATGTTTTTAGATTGTTTTGGTATAAAAAAAATATTATTTTAATATATTTTCAAAAAAAATATTTTAAAAAAAACTAGTATTCCATTACAAAAAGCCTTGAGTTTATAGATTTTTACTTTCATCAATACTTCGATAAAAAGCATGAAAACTTATAAATTTATGATAAATCTAGTCATTACTAATAAATAAAAAGTTCAATTGCACTCCATAACCAATTCAATAATTTTTTCATGGGAATATCAAAGCTATCATCAATGTTCCACTAAACGATACCTCTAATCAGGGGTGAAGCTGAGATTATTTCATAAAAAGCCAAAACTAATATAATAAGGCATAACTTTTTACATGTAAACCACACTGGCATATAAAAACAAAATTAACATGTTAAAAAAAGAAACTGATATATAAAAGCAAATCTAACATAAAAAATGGGATTATTGGTCCCTAAAGAAAAAAACTTAAATTGAATTAAAGTCGGGTATGTATTCTTCAAAGAATTTAATTTGGCTAGAAAGATCATGTCTAATTATATATTGGATCTGGTGATAGTAAGGTACATGTGAGAAAAAATTGATAATTTTGACGGCTTAGCTAAAAATAAAACATAAAAAAATCCAAGTATAATCAAAATAAATCCATAAAATATATCAAATTCATTAGAAAAACAACATTTACTATAACAAGAAATAAAAAAAATGATAAAACTAGTAGATCTAAAAAAGAAGAAAAAATAGCAGAATTATATGCGTATGTGTGTGAGAACCTTATCAAATTCTTAACAAATATAAAAAAAAATATTTTAAATTTAGATCACTAATTACCTTGTTTTGATAAATAATAAATTAATTGAATGTTTTGTTTTAATTTTTCCGTTTTACTTTGTATTATTATATTTTTTGGTTAGGACTACAGAGAAGAAGTTTTTCGCCTTAGCACCCCCGAATTCCTTTCAACCCCAATATTTAAATAGAGGGGCTTGGGTCTGGTCTACTACCAGCAAGGCCCCACTCAATTCCTTCTGGTCTAGAAAGAGAGGCGCTGAAGTAACTGGCAATGGTGCAGAAAAAAGCTTTACCCAAGGATACGAATGTGGAAAGATCAAGATGTGAGAATCATGTGGATAGATTGGCTTGTTGCGTGTAGCAGTACTTTCTTTAAGCTTTAAGGGGTTGAGCCTCAGAATGGCCTTGCTCCCTCCGCTGGAAAGAAGAAGACCTAAAAGTGAGTGATATCTGTAGGCCGACCTTGGGATTGATACGCTTCGAAAGATAGAAAAACGTTAAAAAAAGTTATTAAATTGAAAAGGTTATTTTTTTTTCCAACTTACATGAAGAGATAATTTTAAATTTAAAGAAAACTAATAAAATAATAATTTATTATTAAAAAACCCATTACTTGTTATATTTAAACACTAAATAAAAAACAAATCTAAAATATTTTACAGAGACGTTTTGTTGGGATCCAGCCCCTGCTTGCCACCTCTTAGTTCCGCCTCTGCCTCTGGGTCTGAGCAATATTTTTCCAAGCCTTTTATATTTTTTTAATTAAAAAAAAAACGTGACCCTCCACCAACTTAGGTTTTGTACCATTATTCTGGTTGGCACTGTCATTACTCTTAAATATCGTAAATTTCTTAGGGAACTTTCTCCAATTTCTCATGTTAACTGTTCCTTCTACTCTTCATTTTATCGTGTAAAAGCTCCTTTATCAGAATGCTTGTTAATTAATATTTATACGACACGTTTCTATCAAAGTATTAAATGCTGACACCCATTTCTTCATGGATCCACAATAATGAGGGCGTTTTGTAGTGAGGTTGAGTCTGTATTTTTAACAAAACGTATATGCAACTCGTTTGGTTAAAAAAAAAAGCAATTTATTATTTATGGGATCCATGGCATTTCAGCGTCCAAAACACAGAAGAAAAAAAGCAGACAAATACTGCTTCCTGCACCCTTCATGCTAATTAATTAGCACGTTCACTGAACAGTGTAGCCATGCTACACTGTTCTGGTCGGACCGGTTCCGGCCGGATCGGTTCCGGTTCAAAGTTTAAAAATGCATTGAACCAGGTCCGACCCAGTAAAATAAAAAATAAAAAATATTTTTTATTTTTTATTTGTGTTTTATTAAAAAAAACTAGTGTTTAATATTATTCAATGACACTGTATAAATTAGACAGAGATCGCTTGATGACGTAGCATTTATAGAATTTGATCGCAATTCCAATTTTATTCCTGATTATATTTTACTTGATGTTGTTGCGTGATTAAGAAACAAAAAAAACTGTAGCGTCGGGGGCGCGCCTTCTTCTGGTGATAATCTAAACGACTCTCGGCAGTCCTTTCCGTCAAGCCCTGGACCATAAATCGTCCAGACTCATATTCAGCAACCGCTGTCAATTTCGCTGGCTCTGCCGATTCCAAGCCAACGCTGCCGAAGCAGACACTACTGCCGAATCTGCCGACACTGTCCTGCAGGCTGCCACTGCCCCAGTGTAGTCATTGTCGTATGTATTTCTTACATGATGAAATTGTAGATAGTTTAATAGAATAATAAAAAATATTTTATATAAAGTATTATTTACTTCATGATGTAATAGCAATAGTTAAATCCACAATATTTAAATTAAAAACCATCAATATTAATATATATTTTTTTAAATTATTTTATAACCTCAATTTCAAAAGCACTCTTAACCAAACACATTAAACTATTTTTTCTTCAACCTCAATTTCAACCACAGTTTTAACCAAACACCTATTTTTTCAAATCAACCTCAACTAAAAGTACCTTTTATAAAATAACTTTTTTTAAACCACAACTACAACAGCTACTACCAAACACACTCAACTCTTCCATCTTTAGATTTTCATGATGTTTAAGGTTAAAATTAAATAATTAATAGCAAGTAGATTAAACAAGATAAAATAGCTAAATAACTTAATTAATTAAAATAAATTAGTGTTTATCTTTTATTTTCTTATTTTTTGGAATAAAGAATTACTCTGATAAAAACATTTTATATAAAAACATGAGTTAATGACG
>Ga0325400_1006199_pt1 | contig 11351 bp, 10 predicted proteins | sample PopdelMetagenome_2_FD_205662 | JGI IMG/M metagenome (GOLD analysis project Ga0325400, IMG submission 205662) | Populus deltoides microbial communities from Bellville, Georgia, United States - Xylem-PdKOR-R1 | ecosystem: Host-associated > Plants > Phyllosphere > Stem > Wood/Secondary xylem...
TACGAACCGCTGATGGAAGTCCACCGGGATGACCATTACATTTTTATGCTGCACGAAAAAGGGCATACGCGGTTTATGCTGGATTTTCAGGTGGCGGACCTGCACGACCTGACTTTGTTCTACATCCTGCCCGGACAGGTGCATCAGGCCATCGGCTCCGTTGGCGGGGCGGGCTGGTTTATGGCGGTTGATACGCTGCTGATCGGTGACGCCTACCGCTATGTGTTTGAGGAGCACGTACTGCATCACCGGCCTATTCCGCTCGGCTCTGGTCGCGCCGATGGGTTGAGAAGAGGCCTGCAACTCCTGTATGACCAGTATAATCAAACGCCAGCTTCGCCCTTTGGCCATTCGATTGTCCATACGCTGGCGGCTTCCTGCATTGGCCTGATGGCCGAAGCGTATCTGGCTGACGAATCGCCCGGCGGCCAAACCGACGCCCGGCCGGTGCAGTTAACCCGCCAGTTTAAGAAAAGTCTGGCGGATCAGTACAAGGCGGTGAAAAGTCCGGCGCGGTACGCCGATGCGCTCCACGTTTCGCTGTCTTACCTCAACGAATCGGTCAAGGCAACGACCGGCTTTTCGGTTACGTACTGGATTCAGCAGCAGATTGTGCTGGAAGCCAAGCGCTTATTGTATTACAGTTCGTTGACGGCGAAAGAAGTGGCCTTTGCGCTTGGGTACGAAGATCATGCCTATTTTTCCCGGCTTTTTGCCAAAGTAGTCGGTTGTTCGCCGGGGCAGTTTCGCCATCGTTCCCGCGAATCGTCCAATCCTTCCCGCTGATCCTCACTTACGCCCGGTTCTATTTCGCGCTTCCTTTGCCGTAGTCAAAGAAAGAGCTATATGGAAAATCATAAGCAATTAATAAGGGACGCTTTTGCCACCGTCATTGAAAATCCGCAGTACGACGAAGCCGCCATCCGCCGGTATTTTAGCCCTGATTACGTTCAGCAGGTAGACGGGAAAACCCTTCGACCAGTTCAGGCAGCATATGAAGGTCCTGAAAGAAACCGTTTCGTCGGTGGCCGTGCGTTCCGACACGCTGGCTGCGGAAAACGACGTTGTTTTTTCGAACCACCGGGTAACCGCGTCCCGGACTAACGGCCAGACGGGCGAGATGCAGGTCATCGCCGAATTTCGTATTCATAAGGGTCAGATCAACTACTGCAACGAACTGACTCATCTCATCAAGGGCGACGCCGAAGAGCGCGATTTAGGATCAAGACACTAGGAAACGATGAATTACATTGCCAAAAAATCAATCGCTCTGCTGGAGAATATCATGACCAAGCAGGGCGTGGTGCTCGGGGTGACCGCCTGGAATCCAGCGACTTTGTTCGAGGTGCAACTGCACTTGCCCGATGCACCGATGGAAAAGTGGACAAACGTGCCTTATATGAAATGCCGGGTGGCACCTTACGTCTACCGGGATTACACGCCCTCGCTCTGGAATGCGTCAGCGCGTACGTGCTCCCTGTTTGTGGATGCCGCCCATGACGGCGCTGGCAGCCAGTGGGTTGCGGGCCTCAAAAAAGGTGACGCGGTAACGTACGTCGGCCCCAGCGCGTCGACCCACCGACCCATGCCCGCCAGTCGGCTGCTTGCTCTGGGCGACAGCAGTAGTCTGGGTCATTTTCTGGCCCTCGAACAACTGGCGGGGCTGCAGCAGCCCGTAGGTGGTGCTATTTATCTGAGCGAAGAAAACCATCGGCGGACACTGGCGGGCCGGGTCCAGACGGGGCTGGTGTCGGTTGGAGACGTTGGTAAAACGGCTTATGAGGCTTTGGCGCATTGGCTGGCTGCCCAATCTCTAGCCGGTGAGGTGGCTTACATTGCGGGCCATATTCCGACGACCGTCCAGCTGCGGAAACTGTTGAAGAGCCGGGACGATTTTGCCGGTAAAATCTACGCCCACGGATTCTGGTCCTGACGGTTGCCGACCGGGAATGCGGTCGAGAGCGGGGTTCGTGGCTCAATTTTCCAAACATCTGCGCGGGCCAGCGGGTTAGCCTTACATTCAATCCAATCACAAAAAACAAGATTATGGCTAACACAAATCGGTCAATTGCGGATGTACTCGGAATTGGCCAAATTGAGCCCGGCGTCGGTCAGTCAAGTCGGGTTAACGTGGGTGAAGCGGAGCGGCTCGCTTCGGCCGCCGGCGGAGCCCTGCTGGTATCCTATGGTTTATCGAAATTTTCGCTGAGCGGATTGCTGCTGGCGGCTGCCGGCGGTGGGCTGCTGTACCGCGGGCTGTCGGGCTATTGTCCGATGAACAACGCCATTGGTCGGAACACGGCGGAAGGCGAAGACGAAAAAATCACCGGCCCGATTGAGATTACCAAAAGTATGACCATCAACCGGCCGCGCGCGGAGGTTTATAAATACTGGCGACAACTGGAAAATCTGCCCCGGTTCATGTCGCACCTGAAGGAAGTGAAGCAATACGACCCAAAACACTCGCACTGGGTGGCCCAGGTTGCGGATAATAAGGTCGCCCAGATTCTGGGTACGATTGAATGGGATGCGGAGATCATCGATGAAGTGGAAAACGAACGCCTGGCCTGGAAGTCAGTAGAAGGGGCGTCAATCGACAATGCCGGATCGATCAACTTTGTCGACGGTCCCAACGGCGAAGGCACCGAAGTGCTGGTAACGATCCAGTACCGGCCACCAGCCGGTCAGCTGGGCGAACTGGCGATGAAGCTCTTCAATCCGACGTTCAAGCAAATGATCAAGAAGGACATTGCCGGGTTCAAGCAGATTATGGAAACGGGCAGTCTGGCCCCTAAAGGAAACCCCGTACCGCTGCCCCACTAAGCTGGGGTTCAACCCGACCGATAAGCGGCCCATCCTTTTGTGGAAAACCACGGACGGATGGGCCGCTGCTGTTTTAAGGCTGTTTGCCTAACTGAGCGATTTATTTTTAAAACAACGGGTTATTAGAACCGTTAGCCTTGCATTTCACCCTTAAACAGAGGTATATGGCTAACGAAAAAGAGCCGGTTTCGCGGGTGCTCGGGATAGGGCAGATCGAACCGGAAGTGAGTGGGTCCAGCCGAATCAACGTGGGGCAAACCGAGCGAATTCTGTCGGCGGCCGGTGGATCGCTGCTGCTGGCCTACGGCTTGCGCAAAGGAACGCTAGGCGGTCTGCTGCTGGCGGTTGCGGGTGGGTCCCTGATCTACCGGGGCGCGTCGGGTTACTGCCCGCTCAACAACGCCATCGGTCGAAATACCGCAGAACCCGGCGAGGTAACGGGTTCCATCGAAATTGCCCGGAGCCTGACCATTAACAAACCGCGCGCGGAAGTGTATGCCTACTGGCGACAGCTGGAGAACCTGCCCCGGTTTATGTTCCACCTAAAGGAGGTCAAACAGTATGACCCGAAACATTCGCACTGGGTGGCGCAGGTTGCGGATGGTAAACTGGCTAAGGCACTGGGTACCGTTGAATGGGATGCGCAGATTGTGGAGGAGGTCGAAAACGAGCGGCTGGTCTGGAAATCCGTCGAGGGCGCGTCCGTCGACAATGCGGGTGAAGTTCGTTTCATCGACGCGCCCGGCAACCAGGGCACCGAAGTGCACGCGACGATCCAGTACCGGCCACCCGCCGGAGGACTGGGCAGCGCCGTTATGAAGCTGTTCAACCCGGCCTTTAAAGAAATGATCAAGCAGGATTTGCGCCGGTTCAAGCAATTGATGGAAACGGGCGAAATCGCGACGATTGAAGGCCAGTCGTCGGGGCGCAAAGCCGAGCCTGATACCAGTGGCCAACCTTCATCTCCCAACGCACCAACCGACGAAAAACATGAAAGCCTTATGCTATAACGGGGTGGGCGACCTGCGCACCGAGCGCGTTCCCGATCCAACGATTCTGAATCCGAAGGACGCCATTATCCGCGTGATTTATTCGTCGGTCTGCGGCTCCGACCTGCACCTGCTCAACGGCTACATTCCGGCCATGCGCGAGGGCGATATCATCGGGCACGAGTTCATGGGCGAAGTCATTGAAATCGGTTCCGACGTGAAAAAACTCAAGCGGGGCGACAAAGTCATTGTGGGGTCGATCATTGCCTGTGGAGAATGCCAGTACTGCCAGAACCAGACGCATTCGCTTTGTGATAATACGAACCCCCACGCCTGGATGCTGGAAAAAGCGTTCGGTGATACGGCCGCAGGGATTTTCGGGTATTCACACTTGTTCGGGGGCTATGCCGGTTCGCACGCGGATTTTATTCGGGTGCCGTTCGCGGACCAGGGCGCGTTTCTGGTGCCCGAAGGCATTCCCGACGAGTCCGCCGTTTTTGCATCCGATGCCGTTCCGACGGGCTTTATGGCCGCCGACATGGCCGATATTGTGCCGGGTGATGTGGTCGCGGTATGGGGTTGCGGGGGCGTTGGGCAGATGGCCATGCAAACGGCCTGGCTGAAAGGCGCGTCGCGGGTGATTGCCATTGACCGAGAACCGAACCGGCTTCAGGCGGCCCGCCAGCACAGCAAGGCCGAAACGCTCGATTTCTCCAAAGTGGACATTCAGGAAGCGCTGCGCGAGATGACGGGCGGCCGAGGTCCCGACCGGTGCATTGACTGCGTCGGCATGGAAGCGGTGAGCAATGGCTTTGCGTATTATTACGATAAGGCGAAGCAGTACGTCCGGCTCGAAAACGACCGGCCTATTGTGCTCCGCGACGCAATCATGGCGTGTCGAAAAGGCGGCACCGTTTCGATTGTGGGCGTTTACAGCGGCTTTGTCGACAGCATTCCGATGGGGGCCGCCATGAATAAGGCGCTGACGTTCAAGATGGGCCAGCAGCATTCCCAGAAATACATTCCCATTCTACTGGAGCACATGCAGAAGGGCGAACTAGATCCTTCGTTCCTGTTCACGCACAAAATGTCGCTCGACGACGGGATGAAGGGCTACGATCTGTTCAATAAAAAAGAAACGATGCGCGTGGTTTTTGCGCCGGGCGGTGCTGCATAATTCAGTAAAATTACCCTTCATCTTTCTGCCCCTCTAATCCTGGTTAAACCGGGTAGAGGGGCAGTTTTTTGGTTTATCGCTCCAGTTTGAAATCGTTAACCAAACGCGGTCGCTCGGGTCGGTTGGCTACGTCCCAGCCCGTCAGATACATCCAGCGGGTCATTTTTGCCAGCTTTTTAATGTCAATCCGGTCGGCTTCGTCCTTGGGCGTGTGGTAATCCTTGTGCAGTAAGGTCGTGAAAAACAGAGCGGGGACGCCAACGCGGGCGTACGACAGGTGATCGCTGCGGAAATACCAGCCTTCGGGATGGTCGGCCCGGTCCCACAACGTGTCGAGTTTAAACTTCGGCCCGGATTGATTGGCCGCCAAAGCAATGTTCACCAGATCGTCCGAATTGCGGTGCGGGGGTTGGCTACCCAGCAGGGCTGCGCTATCGGGATCATTCCGGCCAATCATGTCGCCATTCAGCACCGCCACCAGCGACTCTTTCGGCACCGTCGGGTTGCTGGCGTAATACCGCGAACCCAATAGGCCCCGCTCTTCGGCGCCGTGCCAGACAAACAAGGCCGACCGCCGGCCCGGCTTGGCGACAAACGCCCGGCCAATCGCCATCAGTGCCACCGTGACCGTGGCGTTATCGTCGGCTCCGTTGTAAATCGAATCCCCGTCGACGGGCTGCCGGATGCCGTCGTGGTCCTGGTGCCCGCTGAACAGCACGTATTCTTTTGATAAAGTCGGGTCGGTGCCGGGCACTTTCGCCACTACATTCACCGAGGGATAGCTGAAACTTTCGACGTTAACCAGGTTGGTAAACTGCTGGTTGGGCTGCTTCACCAGATTCAGCGCCGTGGACGGCAGCCAGATCACCGGTGCCTGCTGAAACACCCGCGTGTTAGGACCACCCGCCAGATCGTAACGACCCCGTTCGAGGAAACCGCCGTAACGGTTGTAAACCGGTTGGCCGTACTCGCTGGAAACAAAAATAACCGCTGCAGCCCCGGCCTTGATCAGGTCAGCGGACCGCTGGCGGATCATCCCGAGAATGTAACGGGCCGGACTCAGATCGGCGGGGGCGGTGCCGGAAAGCTGCATTGCCACGGCTTTGCCCTTCACGTCCACGCCATCCAGGTCTTCTTTTTTGCCCTCGCCGACGAACAGGAGCGGGGCATCCACGGAGGCAATGGCCGGGGTAAAAATAACCGCGTCCTTGCCATGCGTTAGCTGCCGATTGCCAATACTCAGCCGACTGGTTTCCGAGATACGGGTGCGCTGGAGGTGGAAGAACTGAAAATAAGTGCCATCGTCCCCGGCGGGTTGCAGACCCATCGCGCGGGCTTGTTCGGCCAGCCAGACCGACGCTTTCAACTCGTCGAGCGTGCCAGCTTCACGGCCTTTAAAGTGGTCCGACGCCAGCGTGAACAGGTCGCGCTTGAGGTCGCTTTCCTGAATGGCCGAAATGGCGTTGGTGCCTTTGGCGGGCGTTGCGGTCTTGCGCTGGGCCAGACCCGCCGTACCCTGAAGCAGCAGGGCACCGAGTACGACACGGGTCAGTTGACGCCGGTACTGGGTGTACAGTTGTTGATGAAACATGGTTAACGTTGAATGGATTAGGTAAGAAAATAGATCAATCGGCTCAAAATTTGGCGGGCTGGCGTCCTTTGGTGACCGTCTTCTGGATAAATTGCCGCAGCCGCTCGTTGCTGGTGGCCAGGTCTTCCTTGCGGAGGTACATCATGTGGCCGCTCCGGTAACCTTCCCATTCCATCCTGTCTTTGAGTCGGCCGCTGGCGTCGATCTGCCACATGTTGTATTTGGCGTTGAAGTAATCGCAGGCGCCGTCGTAATAGCCCGACTGGACCAGCAGATGCAGATACGGATTCTCGTCCATTGCCCGGCGCAGGTTTTCGCCCGCGTGGTTATTGGTGTTGTCCCAGGGCCAGACCGGGCCGAACATGTAGTAGTTGAGGTCGGTTTTGTAATTCAGCTCCTCCCGCATGTACTGGTTGATGGCGGGGGTAAAGGAGTGCAGCCAGGAGGTCAGCTCGGCATTGTATTCCGGTCCCTGACCCGCGTCTTTGCTATCCACGCCCCGGTAGCGCGAATCCAGTCGGCCGACGGTGTAGCCCTTGGCCCGGAGGAGTTCTTTCCAGAAAAAATTCGCGGGAACGTCCAGATTATGCTGTAACACAACCTGCTCGGACAGACCCGAGTAACGCGCTACTTTGGCCGCGATTTCCTTTCGCTTCTGATCGCTCAGCGAGCCGCCCCGGGCCAGCGCAGGCAGGTACTCCTCTAGGGTGAAGGCTTCCACTTCGGGCAGCATCGCCGTCAGGTCCTTCTGTTGCAGATCAGACGGCAGGGCTTTGTGGTACCAGGCGGTGGCGGCAAAGTAGGGAAGCTTCAGCGCCCCTTCGGCGGGTCCCTGGCGTTCGATACCCAGGTCGGTGGGGGAGACCAGAATAACGCCGTTTAGGTACATCCAGTGCGCGTTTTGCAATTCGAGCGCCAGCCCCGACACGCGGGTGGTGCCGTAACTTTCGCCAATCAGGTATTTAGGTGATGCCCAGCGGTTGTAGCGACTGACAAATGTGTTGATCCATTCGGCCAGGTACTTGATGTCCGCGTTGACGCCGAAAAACAGCTTGGCCGCGGGCACATCCTTGTTGGCCGGGCGCGAGAAGCCCGTGTTGACGGGGTCCACATAGACAATGTCCGCTACGTCCAGAATTGACTGCGGATTGTCGCGCATGCCGTAGGGTTGCACCGGATACCCTTCGTCGTCTACTTTCAGAATCCGGGGACCCGTGTAGCCAATCATCATCCAGACCGACGCCGTGCCGGGGCCGCCGTTGAACGAAATCACCAGGGGGCGGGCCGATCGATCCGAAACGTCGGAGCGCTCAAAATACGTAAAGAAGACTCCGGCGACGGGTTTTCCTTCGGCATCCCAGACGGGAATCGTACCCACCGTTGCCCGGTAAGGAACCCGCTGACCTTTAATGGTTACTTCGCCTTTGGTTACGACATGCGAATCCAGATTCAGCGTGCGCGTGGCAGCCGATGGCGTTGATTTTTCTTCTTTGGGGGTGTCTTTAGGCGTAGCCGCCGGCTTTTGGGCGTAGAGTCCCAGGCAGGTAGACCAGCAGAGAAAAAACAGGGTAAAGCGTTTTTTCATTAGTTCGTTCAAGCTAAGAATGAGTTGGGTAAAAGAGGATTTAAGCAGTAAACCATTGGACGCAGGACGGAGGATTTGCACGCTGACCGTTCCGCAATCGAATATAGCTATGTTACCCAAATAGCCGTTTACTCAATGCAATTTTTGTCGGGTATTTAAAGCGCTAACCCGGCGCCCGGGTTGATTGAATGCCTTTCCGAACGCCGGGTTGATGAATTGAACCTAGGGAATGAACGTAGCCAGTGCGGAGAAAAACCGGTCCGGCGCTTGAATGTGGGGAATGTGGCCGACGCCATCCAGTTCGATGAGCTTACCCTGTTTTAGTTGCCGAACGGTCCGTTTGCCGAGTTCCGGGTACTGGCCATGCTTTTCCTGCTCAGCTTTCGCCAATAAGCCTTTGCCGACAATGGTGCGGTCGGCCCCACCGATGATCAGCAGCGTGGGAACGCTCAGGTTCGCAAACTCGTAACAAACCGGTTGTTCGTAAATCATCTGGTAGGTGACGGCATTCGCCCAGGCAATGGTTTTGAAATCGGGCGACTGAAGGTCGCTGGCCTGCACGCGAACCAGATCTTCGTACTGGGGCTTCCAGACGGGATAATAACCCTGCTGGTATTGCTTGTAGGAATCGTAAGTTGCCGAGAGTTCCTTTTTGTACTGCTGCTCGATGGTCTGATAGGGCACAAATGTTTTGTAGTCTTCCAAGCCGATTGGGTCTTCCAGAACCAGTTTTTGGACCTTCTGGGGGTACATGAGCGAGAATCGGGTGCCCAGCATGCCACCCATCGAATGGGCTAGTACCGTTACTTTCTGCACGCCCAGCGTATCCAGCAACTGAGCTGTATTGGCCGCCAGGCGGTGAAAACTGTAATGAATATCGGGATGCGACGACTTCCCCCAGCCCACCTGATCGGGAACGATAGCGCGGTAGCCTTTATCCGTCAGCCATTGAATGACCGATTTCCAGTAGTAACCGTTGAAATTCTTGCCGTGCAGGAGCAGAACGGTCTGGCCGTTGGGACTGGCTGGTTTAACGTCCATATACGCCATCCGAACCGGCTTCGATTCAATGGTGAGCGGCAGGTACTGAACCGGGTACGGGTAGGTAATTTCGGCGCCCTGCTGCCCAAAGGACGGACCAATCGTGCAGGCCAGAAAAAAGAACAATTGAGCTATGAGAGGAATTAGACGCATAACGGCACTTATTGGTTAGTACGTTGGCAACGTATAAAAAGGGCTTCTTGTTACCGGCGGGCCTTTTTTGCTGAGCCTAAAAGAAAAGCGGGGCTGGCAAACAATAAAGCGTTGTCCGGGGTTGGTTTCAAAAATGAACGGCTATGGAAAAGGACTCGAAAATTGACAAGCGGGACGACTTGAACCCCACGGAGGGCGAGCACAAGTACGGGGATGTTGAGTTTGCCGATCCGACGAACAAAAAGTACCCCATCGACACGCCGGAACACGTCCGGGCGGCCTGGAGTTACATCAATCATGAAGACAATGCCGCCAAATACGATCCGGATGAAGTAGAAACGATCAAGTCGCGGATTGAGAAAGCCGCCAAAAAGCATGGCGTAGAGATTCATACCGATTAATCACAAACGACTGATCGCACGGTCAGTTCCGGTTTAACGCCATGCGCTGACCGGCCTGGCTTACGCCTAGTTATCGAATAAAGAGCCGCTTCCGACGTAAAAGTCGGGGCGGCTTTCTTGTTTACGCCCAATCGTAGTTGACAGGACCTGAATCATCAGGCGCATGGAAGGGAAAATACGCAAACCTGCCTCTGACTCAAATGAGCTAGTTATTGACCCATTTCGGCCAATCCGGCTCCGCATCAATCCGGATCTTTGTCTCGACTGAAACGAACGTCAAACCCGTTAGCCTTATCCTTTTAAACTACTGTTATGAAACCGCTGACCCTTCTTATTTTCCCGCTGCTGCTGACGACCTTACTGGCAGGCTGTGATTCTACCCGTCCGGAAGAAGTTGCTCCCCAGACCAACCAGGCTTCCGCCAGACTCTCCTTCTCCCGGGACTTCATCGTTGACCTGGAAATCACGGATCCATCCAACCAGGTGGTTGCCACCGCTTTTACGGGATCACTAACCCGGGACGACCAGGGCGCTATCACACAAATCGAGGTTCGGGATAGCAATCTGCGTAATTCAGGGCCACCGATACAGCAGGATAAACCGTATTTCCTGGGCAGTAAAGGAGGGCCGTCAGCTAAGTATCGCTACAAAGGCATGACCAATAAGAACCATGTATTTGCCCGGATGGTCTCGAATGCCATTCAGTGAAATCGTTTACGTTGCGGGTTCTCCGTTAGCCGCCTTGGTTTTTGGAAGGAGAGCCCTCGGCACCTAAACGGTTGTATCAAAGAGTTAAGCCGGTAAATAGACCCGGAAGGTAGCCCCGTGACCGGGCTTGCTGTCGGCCGTGATGGCTCCGCCGTGATTCTCTACCACCCGCTGGCAGATGGCCAACCCTAGCCCCGTACCTTCAAATTGCTGTCGGTTGTGTAATCGCTGAAACGCCTGAAAGATGCGCTCAGCATACTGAGTTTCGAAACCAATTCCGTTATCGCTCACCCGTATCTGATAATACCGGTCCGTACTCTGGGCGGGCACTATCTCGTTGGGTAAATCCTGTCTTGCCACTAATTGGCAGTCAATCTTTATAAACGGCGGCTCCTCCGGCTGCCGGAACTTCAGCGCGTTGGAAAGCAGGTTTTGAAACAGCTGGCTTAATTGGATCGCGTCGCCCTGAATCGTGGGTAAGGAACCCACCGCCAGCCGGGCGCCGGTTTGCTGAATGGAAAGCTCCAGCGTTTCCTGTACCTGTTTGACGATGTCGAGTAAAGAAACAGGCTCGAAAGCTTGCTGACGCGTTGACAGCCGGGCATAGGTCAGTAACTCTTTGATGAGCGTCGACATGCGGTCGGCCGCCGATTGCAGGCGCTCCAGCAGGTCCTGCCCATCCCGGTTCAATCCCTGCTGGTACTGCTGGGCCAAAAGCTGGCCAAAGCTCTGAATCTTGCGTAAGGGTTCCTGTAGATCATGGCTGGCGATGGCGGCAAACTGCTCTAAACCGGCGTTGGAGCGCCGTAATTCCTGGTTGACTTCGGCCAGGGCCAGCGCCTGCCGTTGCTGAGCGAGTTCGGCCTGCTTGAGGGAAGTCACC
>Ga0325400_1006201_pt1 | contig 11349 bp, 10 predicted proteins | sample PopdelMetagenome_2_FD_205662 | JGI IMG/M metagenome (GOLD analysis project Ga0325400, IMG submission 205662) | Populus deltoides microbial communities from Bellville, Georgia, United States - Xylem-PdKOR-R1 | ecosystem: Host-associated > Plants > Phyllosphere > Stem > Wood/Secondary xylem...
CAAGTCCGAGTTCATCTACAGCAAGACCCTGGCCGAGGCGCTGTTCGCGGAGCTGAGCGCGGCGGGCGCGGACCGGACCGCCGCCATGATCATCGAATCGTTCGCGGACTGGCAAAAGGTCGACCAGCCGGAGGACGCGTTCGTGTTCTCCCTGTCCGAGCATGACGACGATCTCAGCCAATGGCGCGGGTATGCGCGCGAGGGGATGGGCTTCACGATCGGGTTCGATGCGCGGCGGTTGCACGACATCGCCGCTCCCTCCGATGGCCCGTTCAGCTTCGCCAAGGTCAGCTATGCGCGCGGCGAGCAGCTGGAGGCGATCAGGAGCGCCTTTGCCGAGATCGCCGAGGTCGTACGGCAGGAAGGTGCCGGAGCAGGCGAGAAGGCGGCTGCGCGCGAAGCGGCCCGCACGTTCGACTGGGTGGTGAGCAGTCGCGGCGCCCTGAACAAGCACGGGTCGTTCGCTGCCGAGGCCGAGTGGCGGCTGATCCGGTACCTGTCGAAGGGACATCCGGACATCAAGGTCCGGGCATCGGGCCTTCGCCTGATCCCCTATATCGAGCTGGCGGTGGATCAGGCGAACACGCACCTGCCGGTCCGGTCGATCGGCATCGGGCCGGGGTTCGAACAGGCGGAGGTCACCGCGGCTGTCCGGGCGCTTGTGCAACAACACGGCTATGCCGATGTGCGGATCTACCCGGCGGACACGCCCTATCGCCGGCTATGACGCGCCGGCCTGACCGACCGTCAGGCGATCCGGTCCGGCACCGCCGCCGCGTCGTCCGCGATCGCCTCGGCCGGGGCCAGCGCCTCCCACGGGAAGACGTACCAGTCCTTGGTGATCGTGCGGTCGATGGTGCGGGCCCGGTATTCGACCCGCTCGGCCGAGACGCGGTTGTCGAGCAGCGTCGCGAAGCGCACCGTGCCGGCGACTGCCCCGGCATCGGCCAGCGCGGCGCGGAGGAGACCGATGGTGCGCCCCGAATCGTTGATGTCGTCGACGAACAGGAGCCGTTCGCCCGCGCGCGTGCGCCGCGCGAGGCGGACCAGCACCTCGTCGGCGAAGTCCTTCAGGTGGCTCGACAGGTCGCAGCTGAGCGCGGGCAGCCCGGTCGCGTGGCTGAGATAGACCGCCGGCACGAGGCCGCCACGGCCGACGCCGATAAGGTAGGTCGGCCGCCAGTCGCGGTCGGCGGCGAGCGCGGCGGCGAGCGCGCGGACGTCGGCGACGACCTGGTCATGGCCGATGTCGGTGAAGGTCGGCATCACGCGTCGCCTCGCGCATAGGCGTCGATGGCGGCGAGGTGCGCCTCGACCTCGTTGGTGGGAAGGAAGGAGCCGGTGAAGCCGTTCCTGGCCAGCCGGACGAGGTCGGCGCGCGGCAGGGCGCGCCCCTCCGCCACCGCCATGAAATTGTCGACCATGTAGCCGCCGAAATAGGCGGGGTCGTCCGAGTTGACGGTCGCGCGCAGGCCGGCGGCGAGCATCCGGTCGATCGGGTGATCCTCGATGCGCTCGACGTTGCGGAGCGCGACGTTGGAGAGCGGGCAGACGGTGAGGGTCATGCCGCCGGCGGCGAGGCGGCGGGTCAGCACCTCGTCCTCCAGGCTGCGGTTGCCGTGGTCGAGCCGGTCGATGCCGAGCAGGTCCAGCGCCTCCGTGACGTAGGTGGGCGGCCCCTCCTCGCCGGCATGGGCGCAGAGCCTGAAACCGCGCGCCCGCGCCTCCGCGAAGACGCGGGCGAACTTGGAGGGCGGATGGCCGACCTCCGACGAGTCGAGCCCGACCGCCTCGATCCGGTCGCGCCACCGCGTCGCCTCGTCGAGCGTCCGGAACGCCGCCTCCTCCGACAGGTGGCGGAGGAAGGAGCAGATCAGCCGGGAGCTGATGCCGTGCGTCGCGCGCGCCTGGTCGCAGGCGGAGAGTAGCCCGCGGATCACCGTATCAAAGGCGATCCCGCGATCGGTGTGGGTCTGGGGATCGAACATGATCTCGGCATGGACGACGCCGTCCCGCGCGATCCGGTCGAAATACGCGGTGGCGAGGTCGTGAAAATCCCGGTCGTGGATCAGGACGGCGGCGCCCTGATAGTAGATGTCGAGGAAGTCCTGGAGATTGGAGAAGCGATAGGCGGCGCGGACCTCCTCCACGCTGGCGAACGGGATGGCGATGCCGTTCCGCTCGGCCAGGGCGAACATCAGCTCGGGCTCCAGCGTGCCCTCGATATGGAGGTGGAGCTCGGCCTTGGGCAGGCCGGTGACGAAGGTCCTGAGGTCGGTCATGCCGGCCCTTGTTCCCGAGCCCGCACCGGCCCGCAACCCATGGCGCGTCAGCGCGGGCGCCCGAAAGTGTAGCTCAACGCGAGCCCGCCCGACAGCTGGTCGCGCGCGCCGTAGCGGCGCACGACCGGCGAGTCGCCCGCATCTCCGACCAGCCGGTCATATTTGGCATAGCCGTACAGCCCCCAGCGGGGGGTGAGCTGGCGAAGCGCGCCGGCGGTGGCGCCGACCGCCTGCACGCCGCCGCCCGGCCGGTAGGCCGGCAGCCCCGCCGCGGGCGCGGGCACGCCGAAATAGGCGCGCTGGTAGCGGCCGTTGGCGAGCGTCAGGCGTGGCCCGAGCGAGAGGAGCCAGTCGTCGCCGTCGCGCGCGACATAATCCGCGCCGACCACGCCCACCAGGCCGCGGTGCCCGCCGATGCCCTGACGCGCCTCGCCGCGCAGCCGCACCGCGTCGGTCAGCTGGTATTGGACGAACCCGCCCGCCTCCACGGTGAAGCCGACCCGCGGCAGCGCGCCGTCGGTGTCGCGGCGCCGGCGCGCACCCTCGAACCCAAGCGACGGGCCCGCCTGGAGCCGTGCGTCGCGGAGCAGCGCGAAGCCCGTGCTCTCGTCGGGAGCCTCAAAGGCGAAGGGATCGTCGCCCTCCGCGCGCGACAGGTCGAAGAACGGCCGCACCGAATAGCGGTCGGCCCCCGGGTAGCGGGGCGCCACCTGCGGTCCCAGCGCGACCCGGGTGCGGCGCGGCGCCTCCTGCGCGGCGGCCGGCGACCCGCCCGCGAACGCCAGCGCCAGCACCAGGACGGCGGTTGTCCGCCGCGACGAGCCTGCGGGAATGGCGCGGATCATACCGCCGCCAGCGCCTGTTCCATGTCGGCGATCAGGTCGTCGGCATCCTCGACCCCGATGGAGATGCGCACGAGGTTGTCGGTGATGCCGAGTGCCTGGCGGCGCGCATCGGGGACCGACAGGTGGGTCATGCCCGCCGGGTGCGAGGCCAGCGTCTCCGTGCCGCCCAGCGATACCGCGAGCTTGGCGATCCGGAGCGCGTCCAGGAAGCGGAACGCCTCCGCCTCGCCGCCCTTCAGATAGAGCGAGAAGGTGGAGCCGCCGCCGCTGCAATGGCGGCGATAGATGTCGGCCTGGCGCCGCGCATTGGCGTGGGTGGCGGGCGCGTCCTCTTCCGCATCGTCACCGTCCGGCCCTTCGGCGAGGAAGCCGAGATAGCCGACATGCTCGACCTTGTCGTGATCGCGCAGGTAGGCGCAGACCTTGGCGGCGTTCTCGCCCGCGCGGCTCATCCTGAGCTCCAGCGTCTCCAGCGAGCGGAGCAGCATCCAGGCGGTGTTCGGGTCGCAGATGGTGCCGATCGTGTTGCGCATCGACCGGATCACGTCGATGTGCGCCTTGGAGCCGAGCACCCCGCCCGCGACCAGGTCCGAATGGCCGCCGGCATATTTGGTCAGCGAATAGACGACCAGGTCGGCGCCGTGCTTGAGCGGCTGGTGCCAGAGCGGCCCCAGGAAGGTGTTGTCGATCGCGATCGGCGGCTTTTCCGCGGCACCCGCGAAGATCGCGTCGCGCGACGCCGCGACCGCCTCCACGTCGACCAGCGCGTTGGTCGGATTGGCGGGCGATTCGAGATAGATCAGCGCGACCCGGCCCGATGACGCCTTCTGGAGCACCGCGTCGATCTCCTCCCGCGTCGCGCCCGCCGGGAAGTCGAGCCAGTGGATGCCGAACTTGCCGAGCACCCGCGCGATCAGCGTCTCGGTGGCGGCGTAGAGCGGCCCCGAATGGACGATGGTGTCGCCGGGGCGGACCATCGACAGGAACAGGGTGGCGATCGCCGACATGCCGCTGGAGAAGGCGAGCGCGTCCTCCGCCTCCTCCCAGATGCCGAGCCGATCCTCCAATATCTCCTGGTTGGGGCCGTTGAAGCGCGAATAGACCAGCCCCTCGGCGCCGCCCGGCCGCTTGCCGGTCACGCCCTCGAAGTGGCGCTTGCCGCTGGCCGCATCGGGAAAGACGAAGGTGGAGGTGAGAAAGATCGGTGGCTTGAGCGAGCCCTCCGACAGGGCGGGGTCGAACCCGTGGCCCATCATCAGCGTCGATGGCCGGAGCTTCCTGCCGCCAATCCTGTCCACCGCGGGCTTGGGGGTGCGGCGCGGCTCGACGCCGGTCATGTCGGCCTCGGTCTCGTCGGGCGTATCGGTCATGCTGTCTCTCCTCGGCACCGGTCCTAACGCGCGAGACGAGGCAAGGATACGGCGCACGATCGTGTCGCGACGCGGTAATCTTCGTGCGTGTTTGCTCTTCCCGTCCTCGTGCCCGCCCGCCCCGCCGCATGCGGTGCACCCGATCCGGCGCGTTGCCGGTTGTCCCCCCGAACGATTAAGGAGTTCAGTTCCATGACCATGATGCGCAACCTGACCGCCGGCCTGGCCGGTGCGACGCTGATGCTCGGCACGGCCGCCTTCGCCCAGACCGCGCCGCAGCAGACCACGTCGCCAACGACGACCCAGGGCGATCCCGGCGTGCCGAGCCCGACCATCGGCCCGGTGACGCCGGCGACCGATCCGGCCACCGCCGATCCCGGCGCGGCGACCGACACGACCACCGGCACGACGACCACCGGCACCGCGCCGGCCGGCGACCAGGGAGCGACGACCGCCACCACCACGCCCGGGTCCGACGATCAGGCACCCGCGTCCGACAGCGGCCGAAAGGGCAAGAAGCCGCGCAAGTGATCGCCAAGGGGCGCGCCGTACCGGCGCGTCCCGTCTAATCCGCGGTCGCGATCACGCTGATCTGACGGCCATAGGTCGGCGCGCCGCGGTGGGTGGCGCGCCGATAGCTGTAGAAGCGGTCGGCATCCGCATAGGTGTCGATCCCCAGCGCCTCCACCCGTGCAACCCCGGCCGCGGCGAGACGGGCGAAGACATAGGCTTCGAGGTCGAAGCGGTGGCGGCCAGGACTGGCGTCGGTGAAGAACCGTTCGCTGGCGGCGTCGTCCGCGACGAACCGCCGGCGGAACAGGTCGTCCACCTCGTAGCTCGCCCGCGCGATGCACGGCCCGATCGCCGCGGCGATCCGCCCCCGGCGCGCGCCCAGCCGCTCCATCGCGGCGACCGTCGCCTCGACGATGCCGGCGTGCGCCCCCTTCCAGCCGGCGTGCGCGGCGCCGACCACCCCGGCGTCCCGGTCGGCAAGCAGCACGGGCGCGCAGTCCGCGGTGACGATGCCGAGCGCCAGTCCCGGCCGGTCGGTGACCAGCGCATCGGCCGCAGGGCGGGCGTCGTCGGGCCAGGGTGCGGCAACGCCGACCACATCGGCCGAGTGGACCTGATAGGGGGTGACCAGGACCCGGCCCGGCGTCGCGGCGGCGACCGCGCGGGCGCGGTTCTCGGCCACCGCGGCCGGGTCGTCGCCCGCACCCAGCCCGGCGTTGAGCCCGGCGACGTCGCCGTGCGACACGCCGCCGCGCCGCCCGAAGAAGCCGTGCGGCACCCCCAGCACGGCGGCGCGGATCACCTCGGCGGTCACAAGGCCAGCCGCATCAGCCGATCCTCGTCGATCGTGCTGCCGACCGCGAAGTCGTAGCGGCCGATATCGACGAAGCCGCGGCGGGCGTAGAAGCGCTTGGCACGGTGATTGTCGACATAGACCGACAGGACGAGCTCGGTACCGCCGCCCCCGCGTGCGGTGGCGATCGCCCAGTCCATCAAGGCCGGCCCGACTCCCGCGCCGTGATGGTCGCCCAGCACGTAGAGCTGGTGCAGCTCCACCGCGCCCCGCGGCCATTCGCCGGGGAAGGCCACCGGGCCGAGCTTGGCGAAGCCGACGATCGCGTCGCCGTCGGTCGCGACCCGGATGGTATAGCCGGGATCGGACACGTGCGCCTGCAGCCCCGCCGGGCCGAAGGCGCTGGCCAGAAAAGCGTGGAGGTCGCCTTGGCGGTAGAGGCCGTGAAACGTCTCGCAATAGGCGCGCGTCGCCATCGCGCCCAGCGCGGCGGCGTCGGCGGCGCGGGCGGCGCGGTAGGCGATCACGCGCCGAACCCCGCCGGTGCGGGCCAGCCGGGAGCGGTGATCGCCAGCGCGCGGAACAGCGTCCCCATGTCGTCCATCAGCCGGTGCCGGTCGGCGAGCAGCGCGTCGCTGCGGCCGGGATGGCGGCGGGCAAGCGCGGCGGTGCGCGCGTCGATGCCGAGCGAGCCGAGCAGGTCGCGCTGCGCCACCGGTCCCCACGCGACCGCGCCCGCGGCTTGCGCGGCGGCGACGAGCGTGGCGAAGTCGACATGGGCCGACAGGTCGTGCGCGCCCGGCGCCTCGAACGGGTTGGCGGCGGCGTGGCCCCTGACCGCCTGCAGCGTCTCGCCGAGCGCCGGCCCCTCATGGCCATAATCGACCACCAGCACCGCGCCGCCCTGCCGCGCGATCCGGCCGGCGAGCGCGCGCATCGCGGCGACCGCGGCGGGCGACACCTCCAGCACCGCGCCCGGCGGGGCGTCGCGCAACGTGTCGGGCAAAGCGGCATCGGGGATGGGCTTGCCCGCGATCGGCAGGAACAGCGTGTCCTGGCAGGCGACCAGCCGCTCGTGCCAGCCTCCGGTGCGCCGCACCAGCTGGCGGATCGGGAGGGCGTCGAAGAATTCGTTGGCGACCACCAGCAGCGGCCGGTCGTCCGGCAGCGTGTCAATCACGTCGTGCCAGGCGGCATCCGGGACCCGTTCGGCCTGGGCGGCGCGCAGGACCGGGCTGAATTCGACAAGGTGGACCGGCGGCGCGAAGCCGGCGCTGGCCATGGCGCGGCGCGCGTCGGCCGCCAGCGTGCCGCGGCCGGGGCCGAGCTCCACCCAGGCGGCGTCGGGCCGGCCGGCGCGGTCCCACGCGTCGGCGCACCACAAACCCACCAGCTCGCCGAACATCTGGCTGATCTCGGGCGCGGTGACGAAGTCCCCCGCGGCGCCCAGCGGATCGCGGGTGGCGTAGTAATGCGCGTTGGCGGCGGCCATGAACTGCGACACCGGCATCGGCCCGGCGAGCGCGATGGCGCGGGCGAGCCGTTCGGGAAGGGGGCCGTCGGTCTGGGTCATGCGCTCTCTCGGATCAGGCCACGCGTCGTCGAACGGGTCGCGCCCGCCGGCCGGACCCGCCGGCTACGCCACACTCTCCGATCCCCAGGTCGGCTCGACGCGGGTCCGGCGCTTGGCGGCGGTGGCCATCAGCCAGGCGCCCCCGGCGATCATCGGCACGCAGAGCCATTGCCCCATGTGGAGCCCCGTTGCCTCCACGAACGTGCCCGCGAACTGGCGATCCGGCTCGCGGAAGAACTCCACCGCGAAGCGCGCCAGGCCGTAGCCGACCAGGAACAGGCCGACGAGCTTGCCCGGTTCATAGCGCGCGCGGGTGCGCCAGAAGGCGAAGGCGAGCACCGCGAACAGGACGATCCCCTCCAGCGCGGCCTCGTAGAGCTGGCTGGGGTGGCGCGCCGGGTCGGGGAAGGGAAAGGCGACGGTGTTGGGGAAGACCACCGCCCAGGCGACGTCGGCGGGCTTGCCCCACAGCTCGCCGTTGACGAAGTTGGCGAGCCGGCCGAAGAACAGCCCGAACGGCACGCAGGCCGCGACATAGTCGTGGATCCGGAGCCAGTTGAGCCCGTGCCGCCGCGCGAACAGGACCAGCCCCAGCGAGGTGCCGATCACCCCGCCATGGAAGCTCATGCCCCCGTCCCACAGCCGCAGGATGCGCAAGGGGTGGAGGATCATGTCGGGGGCGTAGAAGAGGACGTAGCCGATCCGCCCGCCCAGGATGATGCCCAGCGTCGCGTAGAAGACGAGGTCGTCGGCATGACGCCGCGCCATGGGGGCGCCCGGCTGTGCGAGGAGGCGGAGCAGGTACCACCAGCCGACGACGATGCCCGCGATGTAGGCAAGGCTGTACCAGCGCAGCGTGAAGAAGCCGACCGTGAAGATCTCCGGATGGAGCCCCAGGTCGGTGAAGCGCAGATGGTCGCTAGTGGCCGGAACGGCGCTGGCTAGGGCGGGCAGGATCAAGCACTTTCCCCTTCGATGCCCAGCCTGCATAAAGGCGGCGAGGCGAGAGACCAAGCGGAGAGAGCGATGCGCACCCAGTTGGACGAGGCGATGGACCGGACCTTCGCCGCCCTGACCGCGCCGGGCGCTCCCGTGGCGCTCGCCACGGCGGAGCGGAACGGGCGGACCTATCCGGTGATCGCCGCCGCGCCGCCGTCGCTGCCCGCCTATTTCGCGCATTTCTGCGCGCAGCACGGCGAGGCCGATTTCCTGGTCGCGGGCCCGGAGCGGCTGAGCTTCGCCGCGGTCCACGCCCTGTCGCTGGAGGTCGCGCGGGCGCTGGTCGCGCGGGGCATCGCGAAGGGCGACCGGGTCGGGATCGCCATGCGCAACTCGCCGTCCTGGATCATCCTCTACATGGGGATCGTCACCGCGGGCGGGGTCGCGACGCTCTTGAACGGCTGGTGGCAGCAGGCCGAGCTTTCGCGGGCGGTCGCCGATGTCGGCTGCGCGTTGGTGTTCGTCGACGAGCCGCGCGCGCGGCGGCTCGCCGGCTATGCGGGTGCCGAGCTGGTCGCGGTGGACGACACCCGGCCGATCCGCGAGGCGTTGGCGCCGCTGCTGGGCGGCGTGACGGAGGCGGCGCTGCCCGCCATTGCCGGCGAGGACCTGGCGACGATCCTGTTCACCTCCGGCTCCACCGGCACCTCCAAGGGCGCGCTGAGCGACCATCGCGGGGTGGTGCAGGGCACGTTCAACTTCCTCACCTCCGCGATCGGCATGCTGGCGATCGCGACGGAGATGGGGCAGGCGCCGACCGGCCAGCCCGCGACGCTCCTCAACCTGCCCTTGTTCCACGTCACCGCGGAGATCGCGGTGTTCCTGCAGAGCTTCGCCATGGGCCGGAAGCTGGTGCTGATGCCCAAATGGGACGCGGCCGAGGCGATGCGGCTGATCGAGGCGGAGCGGGTGACCTACTTCGTCGGCGTGCCGCTGATGAGCTTCGAGATCCTGACCCATCCCGATCGCGCCCGGTACGACCTGTCGAGCGTCGCCGACTATGCCGCGGGCGGTGCCCCGCGCCCGGTGGAGCATGTCCGCCGGATCGCCACCGAAATGGGGGCGGCGGACGGCAAGGGCGGCGCGCCGCTGATCGGGTACGGCCTGACCGAGACCAATGCGGTGGGCACGGGCAATTGGCGCACCAACTACACCGCCAAACCCGAATCCGCGGGGCGCGCGTCGCCGCCGCTGGTCGACCTCGCCATCCTGGACGATGCCGGCGCCCCCCTCCCGCAAGGCGAGCGGGGCGAGATCGCGATCCGGTCGATCGCCAACATCCTGGGCTATTGGCACGACGAGGCGGCGACGCGGGCGGCGTTCACCGCCGACGGCTGGTTCCGGACGGGCGACCTCGGCTATCTGGATGCGGAGGGATATCTCTTCATCGTCGACCGCAAGAAGGACATCATCATCCGCGGCGGCGAGAACATCAGCTGCCAGGAAGTGGAGGCGGCGCTGTACGAGCATCCGGCGGTGGCGGAGGCGGCGGTGTTCGGCCTGTCCGACGCGCGGCTGGGCGAGGTGCCGGGCGCGGTGGTCCACCTGGCGGAGGGTGCCGACGCCGACGAGGCAGGCTTGCGCGATTTCGTCGCGGAGCATCTGGCGGCGTTCAAGGTGCCCGCGCGCGTGTGGCTGTCGGCGACCGCGCTGCCCCGGCTGGGGACGGAGAAGATCGACAAGGTCGCGCTCCGAACCCAGTACCGCGCGCTGGCGGCGAACGAGGGCGGCGCGTGAGGCCAGGCGTCGCCCCGGACCTGTTCCGGGGTCCACGGCTCCGCAAGTGGGTCGGCGGGAGCCCCGTCTCGATACATTTGCAGCACGGTGGATCCCGGAACAGGTCCGGGGTGACGGCTCGGCCGCGGCCGTCCCGCCCATGGCCCAGCGAGCGTGCATGGTGACCCCCACCCGCCGGTCCCTGCTGGTCGGCGGCGGCGTGGGGCTCGGCCTCGTCGTCGCCTGGACGCTGTGGCCCCGTGCCTATCCGTCCAACCTCACCGCCAACGCCGGCGAGACGGTGTTCGGCGGCTGGTTGAAGATCGGGCGCGACGGACGGGTCACGGTGGCGGTGCCGCAGGCGGAGCACGGCCAGGGCGTCTACACCGTGCTGCCGCAGGTCGTCGCGGACGAACTGGGCGCCGACTGGCGCACGGTCGGAGTGGAGCCGGCGCCGCCCAGCCCGCTCTATGCCAATCCCCTCGCGCTCGCCGAGCTGTTCGAGGGAACGCTGCGCCGCCTGCCCGACGCGCTGGTCGAGCGGGCGGCACGGCGGGCGGGGGCGATCACCGGCGGCTCCACCTCGCTGCGCCGGTTCGAGGAGCCGTGCCGGCTGGCGGGCACGGCCGCACGCGTGCTGCTGACCCGCGCGGCGGCGCGGCGCTGGGGTGTCGATTGGCAGGAATGCAACGTCGAGGCCGGCTTCGTGGTCCATGGCCGGCAGCGGACGCGCTTCGCCGCGCTGGCCGAGGCGGCGGCGGGCGAGGACTTGCCCGATGCGCTGCCGGTCGGCAGCCAGGGCGCCGGGCGGCTGTCGGGCGAGGCGGTGGCGCGGCTCGATGCGCCCGCCAAGGTCGACGGGTCGGCCGGGTTCGCGGGCGACGTGCGGCTGGCCGACATGGTCCATGCCGCGGTGCGGACCGGGCCGATCGGGGCGACGCGGCTGGTGGCGATCGACCGGGCAGCGGCGGAACGGGTGCCGGGCGTCGTCGCGGCGATCGCCAACGACCATTGGGCGGCGGCGGCGGCGACCACCCGCTGGGCCGCCGAGCGCGGGCTGGACGCGATGCGGCCGCGTTTCGAGACGGCGGGGGCGGTGCCGGGCGATGCGGCGGTCGCCGCCGCGCTGGACCGCGGCTTGGCGGGCGAGGGCGTGCGCATGGCCACGCGCGGCGATCCCGATCGCGCGCTGGCCGGCGGGCGCTCGCTCGCCGCGAGCTACCGCGTCGCGGCCGGGGTCCATGCCGCGGTCGAGACG
>Ga0325400_1006202_pt1 | contig 11346 bp, 4 predicted proteins | sample PopdelMetagenome_2_FD_205662 | JGI IMG/M metagenome (GOLD analysis project Ga0325400, IMG submission 205662) | Populus deltoides microbial communities from Bellville, Georgia, United States - Xylem-PdKOR-R1 | ecosystem: Host-associated > Plants > Phyllosphere > Stem > Wood/Secondary xylem...
TTTGATGTAGTAGCAAATTTTGTGGTCAGCTTTGGACATTGACGCACCTCCAACATCAACAAACAAGGGAATATGAAATCATAACATCCATGACTGAAGTAGGAAATACTTGGTAATTGTACAAGCAACAACTCCTGCAGATCAGGGAGCACCATCTCCTTCTCAACATTTACAGCTGAAGCATGATCACCCTGCCCAAATACTCCCAATAATTGAGGGGATTCTCTTACTCTAAATATTCGAAGCTTTTTGAGACCTAAAGCCATGGCTACTGGGAAGAGACTCTTCAACTTGTTGCATCCTCTGATCTCAAGTCGCCACAGATTAGGGAAGCATGAAGATTGGAGATCACTTCCTGACAATATCTGATCCTTTTCATCATCATTATCCTTAGAAATAATTTGCTCCAATTCCTCACAATTTGATATATCTAGAAATTTCAATTGAATTAGACTAGCAATCATGCTGTTTGTGAATACATGTGTTAGTCTGTCACACCTTTTCACCTTCAAAGTAGTCAAATTGCTCGGCACGAGACCCTTCCATATACACCTCATGTCAGGCAATAAGTTCAAGTTTAATGTTTCCAAACTCACGAGCGATAGTTCATGCCTGCTTCTTCTATTAGTTACCAAACGTCCAATTTGCATTAAATCTTGTACTCCTTTCAAGTTTGCAATAGATATTTTTTTCAAATTCATAAACCCCTGCATCAAAAGAAAACAAGGGTACCAATTTGTTAGATGTAATTCATAGTAATTATTGTGTGCTTCTCAAACTAAACGAGAGGCAAGAAATCAAGTCAAATCAGCAGCACCTCTGATTGAGCACTCATTGAGTCATTTGATGTAGTAGCAGATTCTGTGGTCAGCTTTGGACATTGACAAACCCTCAAAATTGACAAACAAGGGAAAAAGAAATTATAACATCCAGGACTAAAGCAGGAAATACTTGGTAATTGTACAAGCAACAACTCCTGCAGATCAGGGAGCACTATCTCCTTCTCAACATTAACAGTCAAAGCATGATCACCCTGCCCAAATACTCCCAATAATTGAGAGGATTCTCTTACTCTAAGTATTCGAAGCTTTTTGAGACCTGAAGCCATGGCTATTGGGAAGAGACTCTTCAACTTGTTGCATCCTCTGATCTCAAGCCGACACAGATTAGGGAAGCATGAAGATTGGAGATCACTTCCTGACAATATTTGATCATTTTCATCGTCATTATCCTTAGCAATAATTTGCTCCAATTCCTCACAATTTGATATATCTAGAAATTTCAGTTGAATTAGACTAGCAATCATGCTGTTTGTGAATGCATGTGTCAGTCTGTCACACTTTTTCACCTTCAAAGTAGTCAAATTGCTCGGCACGAGACCCTTCCATATACACCTCATGTCAGGCAATAAGTTCAAGTGTAATGTTTCCAAACTCACGAGCGAAAGTTCATGCCCCCTTCTTCTTTTCGTTACCAAACGTCCAACTTGCATTAAATCTTGTACTCCTTTCATATTTCCAATAGATATTTTTTTCAAATTCATAAACCCCTGCATCAAAAGAAAACAAGGGTACCAATTTGTTAGATGTAATTCATAGTAATTATTGTGCTCTTTTAAAACTAACCGAGAGGCCAGAAATCAAGTCAAATCAGCAGCACCTCTGATTGAGCACTTATTGAGTCATTTGATGTAGTAGCAAATGTTGTGGTCAGCTTTGGGCATCCATCCACCTCCAACTTTTTCAAATGAGGGAACAAGAAATCATAACATCCATGACTGAAGCAGGAAATACTTGGTAATTGTACAAGCAACAACTCCTGTAGATCAGGGAGCATCATCTCCTTCTCAATATTCACAGTTGAAGCATGATCACCCTGCCCAAATACTCCCAATAATTGAGGGGATTCTCTTACTCTAAGTATTTGGAGCTTTTTGAGACCTGAAGCCATGGCTACTGGGAAGAGACTCTTCAACTTGTTGCATCCTCTGATCTCAAGCCGACACAGATTAGGGAAGCATGAAGATTTGAGATCACTTCCTGACAATATTTGATCATTTTCATCGTCATTATCCTTAGCAATAATTTGCTCCAATTCCTCGCAATTTGATATATCTAGAAATTTCAGTTGAATTAGACTAGCAATGATGCTGTTTGTGAATACATGTGTCAGTCTGTCACACTTTTTCACCTCCAAAGTAGTCAAATTGCTCGGCACGAGACCCTTCCAAATACACCTCAAGTCTGGCAATAAGTTCAAGTGTAATGTTTCCAAACTCACGAGCGACAGTTCTTGCCCCTCTCTTCTTTTAGTTACCAAATGTTCAACTTGCATTAAATCTTGCACTCCTTCCAAGTTTTCAATAGATATTTCTTTCAAATTCATAAATCCCTGCTTAAAAAAAAAAACAACGGGAATATAAAATCAGATTATTGATCATTTAAATTATTTTTTTCATAAAAAGTGAAGACAATTGTAGAAACAAAAACATGAAAAATATTAAAATATATATGTTTTTTGAATTCAACACAAATTTGGAATATTGTATTTAAAAAGAAAGTTTCAATTTTTACATTTTTTGACTCTAACTTTATTAATTTTTTGAACAGTTCATAAGTTGCAGCACTGAAACAAAAAACTCAATATTCTCAGACGAAGCTTTATCATCGGGTCCAAATATTTTCCATTAATCGGCGGAAAAGCCTCAATTTCACTCCTTTAAAATTCAGTGGATGGCTAAAGGATTTGCTAGCATTTATCCATTTACTTTAGGTTTATAAATAAGAAATTACATTACAGTAATTGATGTCTAACTTCCTAAGCCAATTTAAATCATCAATTAAATTCAGTGGATGGTTAAAGAACTTATCAATTACTTTAGTTTTAGAAGTTTGGAGGAAGATAGAACAAATTATCACAATGTATTGAAGTTGACAATTTAAATTAGAAAAGAAAAAAAAAATGGAGAAATATAAAGGACTTACTCGAAGCTGTGCGAACAAATTACCCCCGTCTTCGTGGCCAGAGATGCTTAGACATTGCAAAGAAGGCAATTGGGCAGCAAAATCCTTTGGACCAAAAAAGCTGCACTTTGAAAGATACAATTTTCTTAGCTGAGGGAAGTCGACGATGCCATCTTTAATTTTAGACTTGACGATGATGTCTTCTCCTTCTCCACTGTAAAATACTTGCTTTAAATTGCCATAAAAATAAATCTCCATCTCTTCCAGGTTCTGAAGACTTAGAGACACGGAGACAGGGAAGACATATTCAAGTTTAATACAATAAATTAAACGAAGAATTTTTAATCTTGGGAAGCAAAAAGACTTTGGAATTATTTTCCCTTCGTCATCCTTCTCTCTGATAAGACGCTTCAATTCATCGCAATGTTTTATCTGTAGTGTTTCCAGATGAATAAGACTTTGAGCGAGGGACGGTGTGAAGATAAATGTCAGTTTGTCAAGAAACGACAACTCCAGATGAATAAGACTTTGAAGGCTGACATGTCTAATGGGCCCCTTCCATATCCATTTGAGCTCAGGTAACCGGTGCAGCTGTAACGTTGTTAAAGATGACAGCAGCCGCAGCCTCACCCAATTAGTTCCTTCATCAGCCTCACCCAATTCAAATACCTCTTCCAATGATTCGCATTCATAAATTTCCACACTTTTTAGATTTTTCATAGCTTGCCGCCATTTTGCTGGAAACAGAGTGCGAATATCCCCACATTTTTCCACTTTGACATGTTCTAATCTTTGTAAGAGGTCCTTTTGCGACCCATGGCCATGGGTGGTCATCTGATCAGAGGACAATACTATATTTCTTAAACCCTTCACTCTCATGAAAACAATTTGAGACACAGTAGGAAACAACTGCTCAAATGTCTTTGCATTTAAGGATGTGGCGCTGATTTCACCCAAATATAATCTTGTCTTTGCAGTTGGGTATTTTTTATAGAGTAACTCAATCCCTAACACTATATCATATTTGAGCAACCTGGGAAAAACAAAATCTCTGGGAATGCTTTCAACCTTCGGTATCTTCAATGATAATACAGCTAAATGAGACAGAGAATTTAGTTCTGTGAGGCTTGCATTCATTCCTCCCCTGCTTGTCCCAACGACATCCCATTCCTTAAAGCTGTTTCGCCCGATCAACAGCTCTTCTAACTTCTTCAAACTTCCAATCAAATTCACAGGAATCCTTCCTAGATTTCGACAACCTGTCACGTCCAACAACCTCAACTCCTTGAGCTCCCCCATTTCACCAGGTAATTCTTCACTGGAGTCGCGCCCTATAAAACCAAGTATCTCAAGTCTTTGCAGCTTTCTCAACCAAATGAGGTCCTTACATTTACACTCCATCAACAGCAACGATTGAAGGTTCGTTGAGAATTGAAGTGATTGCAATGAAAAACACCCTCCCTTTAGAGACAAAACTTCAATTTCTTTCATCCCTTCAAAAAACCTCTCTGGAACATTCAAACCACGATCCAGTTCTAATAATAGAACTTTGAGCTGTGGACACACCAATCCTTCAGGAAGATCTGTTAGTTTATTGCCCATTAACGAGATTACTGTACATCCTTCAAAGCTTTTATTCCTCATTGGCCACTCCTTCAACCCAAAGCCAGCCTTTACCATGAATCCGTATTTTTCTGATGATGCTATCTGAATAGCAACATCACGAACCAAGTCATGCATTTTGACATATTCTTCAGTTTCAGTTCCTAACAGCATACAACAAGCTTTGAGGTTTTTGATTGCTACATAAACTCGTTTCCTTGCATCTTCAATGGACTCCACATCTTGATGTAACCCATAGCCAACTGCGTATCTTGTCAAGTCCTCAATTGGAATGTTGTAATCTTCTGGAAATAAACAGCATAGCAAGAAACATAACTTGGTTTTCTCGTGCTTCAAATAATCATAGCTCAACTTAAGACATGCATATGCATTTTTTTGTTCATCAATTTGTTCCATGTCCGGAAATTGAGACTTTTTTAGCTGATCAAATGCTACTTCCCACTCAACTGCAGATTTATCTCTTAGAGCCCTTCCCACTGTCACAAGTACTATAGGCAATCCTTTACATTCTCTCGCAACCTCCTTTGCCACTCTGTTCAAGTCAGAGTCCTCATCACGTAAACCTGCATTTATTTTGAATAAAGCCCATGCTTCATTTTCAGATAAGACTCTTAAAAACACTTTTTGCTGGCACTTCATAGAAGAACATATGTTTTCAAGACGTGTTGTTAGAAGAATTTTACAACTCCTGTGAGCATCACCAAATGGGATCCCTATCTCTTTCAAGTCAATATCTTTCCAAGCATCATCGAGGATTATAAGCATCTTCTTTCCCTGAAGTCTCTGCCATAACCGACCTGCTCTCCCCTTTTCACTCTTTCCGTCAAAATGCAGACCTAAACTATCTGCCATTTGATCCTGCATGTCTGTGACATTTGGATTCTGGGACACCGTGGCTATCAAAACTTCATCAACAAGCTGCAACTCTTTGGCTCCCCTACCTACTTCTTTGACCAGGGTGGTTTTACCCACCCCTCCCATGCCGTACAGTCCGATAATATTGACAGTGTCATCTTTGAGAGCTTTCATTATCTGTTCGAAAGCTTCTTTTGATGATTCCGAGGGTGTGAGTCCCTCTGATGGAAGAAATTCTATGTCTTGAAGAGGTGTTTTGTGGGACACTTTTGGAAATTTTCTGCTATTTTCTTCAAGTTTTCTCAAAGTCTCCGTCTTCTTTGCCAGTGCCTTGCTTAACTTGAATTGTCGCATCCAATTTGGACACCAAGTAAAGCATTTGCCATTTCTTCCTATTTCATTTTCCAAAGGATTCACACCTTCAATTTCGTTGTTTGCGTCTTCCAGCCATTTACTGACATCTTTCTCAATTTCTTCAGCCTTCCTTTCAGCAACTATGACCTCATTTTGTAGACGATCTAGCGCTAAAGCAAGGCTCTGCTTTCGTTGAATGAATTCGTGAACAAAATTGTTGAAGCAGAACATGTAACGGAACTGCCTTATTGCTGGTTCCACCAAGAGCTCTGCTATCTTAGATACAGCGGATCCACCAACACTTTCGATAGCCATTTTCCACCAGTCTCTGTATGGAAGGATGATGATGATCACTTTGACACCTGCACGAATGATACGAGCTGCTCATCGCTTCCAATAACACATTTAATCAATCTAAAGCTATGATCGGTCAATATTTTTTTTTTTTTTTAAATATGAATAAAGGAGAAAAAAAGACTTGCAAGGAAATATAATTAATGAAACGAACTCAACAAAGGATCAATCTTAGGCAACTAAAATCTGTAATGACTATCTCTGCATCATACACCCATTTCTTTTTTATCTATGTGCTTTTTTCCATAAAACAAAGATAGAAATACTTTTTTTTTTCTTCTCAAAACCAATAAACAGAATTTCATTAGTGAAAGATAGCATACCACCGATCTAACGAATACATTGAAACAAAATAGTTTACATTTATGAGTTTAAAGCAGCAATTCCCACAAAAATGCAATTTTATGAAATAATTAAGATAAAAAGCATAATATAAAGATCATTACGAACAAATAAAATTAAGAATAATATGCACAAGTGCTCACCTAGCAAAGAGAGTAAGGAATGGAAGGCTGATGATGATCACTTTGACACCTGCACGAATGATACTAGCTCCTCATCTCTTCCAATAACACATAATTAATCTAAAGCTATGATCGGTCTTTTTTTTTTCTTTTTTAGAAAATTATGAATAAGGAGAAAAAAAAGACTTTTTTAGAAAATTATGAATAAGGAACTCAACAAGGGATCAAACTTAGGCAACTAAAATCTGCAATGACTAAGGTTTGATAAAATAATGGTCAATTCCCTGTCATTTTCACGAGACTTTGCATGAGATATTAATAACAAAGGTTCTCTCGTACGCGACTTTTTTTTTTTTTGTTTAAGAAAATAAAATAATTTGAATGATTATTAGATATTTTAAAAATATTTTTGAAAAAAAATTAAATTTTATTTATTTTTTTATGTACTTCAAATTAATATTTTTTTTAGTTTTTTTATTATTTTAATATGTTGATGTTAAAAATAATTTTTTAAAAATAAAAAATATATATTATTTTGATGCATTTCCAAACGAAAAATACTTTGAAAATTAAACACTACCATACTTCTAAACACTACTAAATTCATGAGTTATTAGATTATTGCATCTATTTAGATTAATTAGTTTTATTAAAGTAACACATTTTTTTTTAAATTTTTTTTCTTAATATTAACTTAGTCAAGTTTAGATCGGATTTAGATAGTTTAGCTTAATTTTAGCAGATAAATTTATTTTTCAATTCAACTAAAAACAAAAAAGAAAACATGAAGTTATTTTGCAAATCCTTTGATGTTAGTAGAAGTAATCAAGGTGGATGAAGGAGGAGATCTACAACAAGTAATTAACAATCAGAAGATATCACCAATCTGGAAAAAATAGCAAGCACTGCATCAAATGATGGGGAACTAAAAATTAACCCAGAAATCTTTTGATATTTTAATTGCTCATATAAAGCATATCAATCATGAATTAGTTCAATTGACGTTAGTGTCTCGAGTTCTGACTTCAACTATTCTATTTACCTGTACTCCGTTGTGAGGTAAATAATTGTTTTAAAATATAAAAACATTATTTGATGATAATATTTAATATTAGCTCTTCCAACAATAATTTTAATTTGTAAAATTCATGATCTGAATTTATGGACTTCACTAGATTTAATAACTTAAAAAAACTATTTTTATTTAATGATATAATTAAAAAATTAACGCTAAAAAATTTGAGTTTCAACTTAATATCAGGATGTTTGTTTGAGACCATAATAACTTTATAAAAAACACACCAAAAAAAATTATGAAGTTCAATAATTAACATTTTTTAAATTGAGATATGAAAAGATGCTATTTATATTTTATAAAAACAAATTAAAAATATATATGAACTAATAAATCAAAAGGAGTTGTTGTCACTAATTTAATATTAAAACATCAAGTTAATTAGTCTTCATAGTAGAAATAAAATATAGATATGAGTGCAAATATTTTATATTGATTATTCTTTTTATCTTAATCTTGTTTAGGACAAATCTAACTAATTTCTTTGAAATATCATGCAACTAAAAACATATAAAAAAATTAATCACTATTTAAAAAAATCAATAAGTCAAACCTAAAAACCTACTTTTCAATCCATTTTCATATAAAAACACCATAAAAACCTCCATATACTAAAAACAAAATCCCAAAATCATTCAAAAAATAAAAATCAATCAAATAAAAAAATTAAAAGAAACTCAATCTACTTTTCAGGCATGCATGTTTATAGAAAGAAACAACCACCATTAAATTTTTTTTCTCGTATAATAAAACTCGTTGGTATCAAGAAAGATGAGTTTCGTCTCTAAAAAGTGCTCATTTATCAACTTTATTGCTCTTTCAATATTTTCAAACGACTTTCTCTTTTATTTATTAAACTCAATGGCTGAAAATGTTATGAAATGAATTTTGAATTAAAATTAAATTTGCAAAAACTAAAGAAATTGTAGAGTAAAAAAAGGAAAGTAAGTGAACTAAACATGACTTTTTCTAACAAATTTAAGATTTATCATTGGATTTCTCTATATTTTATACTTTGGTATTATATTGTTGAATTTTTTTGCTTTCTTTCCTTAATAAATTTTAAGGATAATTATAAAAATACTCCTGTATTTTTAGTCTGTTTTTTGTTTTCAATCTAAAATTTAATAAATTATTGTTTGCCCCGTGATCAACATGAAAAATCAAATTAAACAAAAAGATATTTTTTCCCTAATATATAATAAATGTAAGTCTACATAACTTTTTTACAAACCTCGTTTCTTTATCTCAAACATGATTTGTCTCTCCAACCTGTCTCTTAAGACAATTTGGTCAAATTCAACTTTTTTTTCTTCAATTTTCTTTTCAATCAAACTCCTAATTGTTCCTCAAAACCATAGTCGGCTTGCTTGTACCTGTTTTAGACCACTTTTTGCTTCTAAAATTTCATTATTTGTTTGATTTCATCCCAAATCATAATTTTTGTTTTTTTTTTGTTTTTAAATAACTTTTTTTTATATAATATGTCCAGTTTTGTCTACAAAATTATCTGATGCACAATTTATATGATTTTTAAAAGAGGTAAAAATTAGGTTATTGACAATAAGTCAAAAATATATCACATATATTTAATAAAATATATGAGTATTAAAGATATAATTAAACATTTAAAAGAGTTGTTAACGCTAATAAAAGATTAAGTTGAGAAGTTAAGAGACCTCCCAAACCGACCCCTTACATGTATTGGATTTCAAATTGAATTGGATAGGAGCCTATCCGATATGACCTAGTTAAAATCTAGTTTGATATTAAGAAAAAAAATCAAGTTAATTTATTTTTAAGTTTTCTTTTTATACACTAAGATGACAATATTTTATTCGACTTGGATCATCTCGGGTTAAGCACCAAACTCGTAAACTCAGCGATGAGCATGGATGGGTTCAATAACTTATTTTTTTGGATTTTTTTCTAACTATAAGATCATAAAAGCTAACATGCAAAGGAAAGCTACCTAATAAAGTTCAAGTAAAGAAAACCACAGTGGAGGTTTGTAAAAAAAAAAAAAGTGCCTTTAAATGTTATAAAAAATAAAAATCAAATGGTATTTAATCAAACAACAAACAAAAATATTTTATCAATTAAATAAACTTTTTATATGTAAAAAAAGCACAAAACACCATGATGGGGTGTAAAGAAATAGCACTTGTTAAAATAATATGAAAAAAGGTTACAATCTTAAAAAAAATTGAAATTTCAAATTGTTTTTTAACCAATCTTTTAGAATGATTGAAGTTTAAAATTATGTTTAATGTTCAGGAGTCGCCGCCTAATATAATAATTACTAGGAATCTATGGTCTGCAAGAGTTTGAGTGTGGGATTGGTTGTGCAAGGAAAAGACACATCATTCCCAGTGCACCCTACCTAAGATAAACTGCATTGTTGTTTGATTGTTTCTAGGTCGGGTTTCTATTCATTGGTTACGTTTAAGGTTCAAGGCAGATTTCTCTTCATGAGAGAATCTCTACTTTATCGGATTAAATTATAACCATTCTAAAGCCAAAAAATTAGTATCGCATTTATTTTTTGCCTTGTATCTTTAACACCCGAGGATATACTTTATCGTGTAATTTTACACCCGACAGATATTAAAATCTATATCTGGATCCTAAAAAAAAATTGGAATTTTTTTTTGATATTTTGATTAAATTCTAATGGATAATCATAAACTAGTTATGCTATTTTTTTTAGATTTTTTTTAGCTTTATTTTCGTCGGAATATCTTGGTTTCAATAGTAAAATACCTATCTTCTGCCTACCTATCTTCAGTATTATTAAATATCAGATGTAGGTTGGTCCCGTGTATACTCTAAGTATATTCTTAATTACAAGTGCATATCAATTGGACTCACTGCACGGGTAGTAGGTTTATGTTCTTCTAACATTGTGTTAGAAATTATATTAATAGTGTTTTGATGTAAATAGGAAAGTTATATCTTGAAATAAGTAGGAAAGATACGTAAGAATATTTTGTATCAATCTGCATTCAATTAGTTGTCATTCCTTATCAGTCTCTGATGTATAAGGGAACCCTAATGTATCTTGTATATATATTGAACTTAATCAATACAGAAAAGCATTCCGCTTAAATAGCTTTTTACTTATATGGTATCAGAGCAGGCTACGACCTAACCCTATTTTTTCTTCTTCTTCAACGCATCTGTTTGTTGCGTCTCTGCCTTGCCTCCTTTTTATTCTCTTTTAAATCATGGCTGCTAATGATATTGATTTTTTGAGTTCTGGCGATTCATCCGTTGCTCCCAGCACCCTTGGTTCTCCATTATTCCTCCACCACTCAGATCACCCTGGTTTGCTTCTTGTTTCAAAATGATTGAATGGTGACAACTATAATTCTTGGCACCGTGCTATGAAAATTTCTCTAAGTGCCAAGAATAAGACAAGTTTTATTACTGGCAAAATCAAAAAACCCCATGAGGCCTCAAATCTTGAAGAACATGCCCTTTGGCAGCGCTGCAACGACATGGTGCTTTTGTGGATCCTAAATTCTCTTGAGCCAGAGTTAGCCGATTCTGTTCTTTCATGCAACACTCCTCATGCCATCTGGGAAGATCTTCGTGAAAGATTTTCTTTAGGGAATGCTCCCCGTATTTTTCAGGTTCAGCGAGACATCTACAGGAT
>Ga0325400_1006204_pt1 | contig 11345 bp, 8 predicted proteins | sample PopdelMetagenome_2_FD_205662 | JGI IMG/M metagenome (GOLD analysis project Ga0325400, IMG submission 205662) | Populus deltoides microbial communities from Bellville, Georgia, United States - Xylem-PdKOR-R1 | ecosystem: Host-associated > Plants > Phyllosphere > Stem > Wood/Secondary xylem...
AAACCAGCAAAAAGGAACATCCAGACCCTGTTTTTCGTTATTATTTTGTATGAGCCAGAACACCGAAAATACGACGAATCAGGAAGGAAAAATGGTACCGTTTAACCCGGTCCAGTCCACAGATGACACGTGGCGGAAGTCCATTCCGGCCCAAGTATTCCTGAACCACTTCTTTGCGATAGACTTTCACATTCAACACCAGGCCGACCTGTTTGACCTGCCTAAGTTTCCCCTTTTCCAGGACTTTGAGCCGAAGGTTTCGGACGAGCAGCGCAAGGCCTTGGAAAAGCTGATGTTGAACAGTTGGAGTGCCGAGTATGCCCTACGGATTACGCCGGTGGTGAACGACAACCAATATTTACAAAGCTCGTTGCATTGGACATTCCCGCAGGCGTATTACAGTGCTCTGTTTAGCGTTCGGGCGTTTTTACTGGTGATGGGCGAGCCCGTCAGCAATGAGGAATTGATCCGGCGGAAAGTCGGTAACATGGTTGTGCGCGGTTATTATCCCGCTTCGATTGGTTACTATGCCTCCGGGCCCCTGAATGGCTACCGCATTCAGCGTCTGCCGCTGGCAAAGCGCTATGAGGAGTCGGCCAAGACGGACCTGATGCTGCCTTCGCGTCAATCAGCCGCCCAGATTGAGATTGCCCAGTTTCTGAAGACCACCCGCGATCAACGCATCAAGGCGTTACGCCAGGTGATTCAGAACAATCCTAAGACTGCTTTACGCAGCACCCGTACCGGTCAGGTATTGCAGAAATTCGGTGCTGATCAGTATAAGCAATTAGGCAAGCAGATCGGCTACACTACGTTCTTCGACGTGCTGAGTCGCCTGCGTATTTCATCAACTAACCGAGAAATTGAGCGTTTCGTTGAGTCAGACATCGACATCCGGCTGTTCCACGAGAGCCTGGTTAACATCGTGTCGCACATCAACGCCGTTCACGAAGCGTACATCGCCAAAGCCCTGGGTGTCGAAGGCTACAAGAAATTAATCGCCAAACTGCCTACCTACCTGCAGGAGGGTTTTGTCCGAGAGCGCCTGACTACGGTTATCGAGCCTATGATCAATGACGAGCAACGGATGGCGGCTTAAGGAGCCAGACCTCAGGTGTGTTCGATAATCAGCGCAAAAGCCCAGACTGCTCAGTCCGGGCTTTTTTTATGACCAATTCTGTCGAACGTACCCAATTGCAGCGTGTCGGACTACCGCGCGTTCAATACCTGTTCACTTTATCAAGCTTTTTTGTTTTGATGACAATAACCCCGTTTTTTGCTCTTCGCCCATAGAGTTGAACAGCGTTACTACACTCTGGAGTAAGAGCTTCTACACTTACTATATCATCAGGATTAAGGTTCGTTTTTTTGCGCCTGGGTTGTTTAATATTGTCAATGACTATAAGCGGTGGCTTAAATTTAGGAGTAGGCCCATCAAGTCTAATAACCGTTGTTTTTTGTCTGAAGGCGCTGCACTAACAACGGGCTGCTTACGACAGCCAAGCAAGCCAAGTCCCAAACTACTCACCCATAGCATCAGCCAAACAGGGATAAATCGCATTAGATTAGAGTTAATGTCTTTGTAAAAAGATGTAAAATCTGAGCTATAACCAAGCCCAAACCGACGTTGCTATGATTGCAAATGCCCCTTTCATCCAATCTCAACGAGTTGATACAACAAACATTTCATAGTTGGCACTACGTTTTATCCTGTCACTTAACCTTTGATTATTTCAAAGAGTATTTGTATTATATCAATAATATAAAGTAGACAAGAAATAGAGTAGAAGCATAATACACCAAATCATTCAACTGATATTTATCAAGTTTTTGTTTTTCATTACAGGCAAGAAGGTATAAACAGGCCGCTTTTATAACGTTTGTAAGAAGTAGTTATACGATTGGCTGTAATATCAATTTTATCTATCACCAATCGATAAATACAATATGACGCGCGTCTTCTTTTTGGTCAGTTTTGCACGGAAGTCAGTCACACACCCCTCTTCTACTACTCTCTTCAACTATGAAAAATCAAATTATATCCGTTGGTTCTCAGTTTCCGGAGTTCAAAAAATTAGCGGTTGTCTCTTTAGATAAGGGCAACGAGTTTTATGACATCTCTTCGGAAGATCACAAATCAGCCGGCAAATGGCTGGTGATGTTCTGGTGGCCTAAAGACTTTACGTTTGTTTGCCCGACTGAAATCGCTGAATTCAACAGCAAATACGAAGATTTCAATGACCGTGACGCCATGTTGATTGGTGCCTCAACGGACAGCGAATTTGTTCACCTGGCATGGCGTAAAAACCACGACGATCTGCGTGGTCTGAAATTCCCGATGCTGGCTGATACCTCTAAGTCACTGGCCGAAGAACTGGGTATCCTGGAAGCCAACGAAAAAGTAGCGTACCGCGTGACCTACATCGTTGATCCTCAGGGCATCGTTCGCTGGGTATCGGTTAACGACCTGTCCGTTGGCCGGAACGTGAACGAAGTTATCCGTGTCCTGGACGCTCTGCAAACCGACGAGCTTTGCCCCTGCAACTGGACGAAGGGTGAAGCAACGATCAACGCCTAATACTTCATCAACGGAAAGGATGACGGCGGGAATAGTTGAATAAGTCTCCGGCTTTCGTCCTTTTCCATCTTCTTTAGAACCATGACCACTCCTATCCAAAACGAAACAGTAACGTCGCTGCTGACCAATCTGGGATTGGACACGTCGGCAACTTATCCGGGCCTCGAAACGCTGGGCCAAGTCGACCACCGTTACCTGCGCGATCTGAAAATCAACGTCGGCAACGTACTGAACAACAGCCAGAACCTGTCGAAGAAAGAAGCCGCGCTGGTGGCGCTTTCCGTAGCGGTGAATGAAAAACACCAGCCACTGATCGACAGCTTTACGGCCCTGGCCCGGCAGGAAGGCGCAACCGACGCCCAGATTGCCGAGGTAACGGCCTGTACGTCGCTGCTGAGTACCAATAACATTTTCTACCGATTCCGTCACTTCACCGAAAAGGCGTACTACCAGCAGACTCAACCGGGTATCCGGATGAGCATTATGGCTAACCCAGTGCTGGGCAAGGAATTTTTTGAATTAGTAAGTCTGGTTGTTTCGGCCGTCAACGGCTGTGAATTGTGCGTTCGTTCGCACGAGGAAAGCGTGTTGAACCACGGCGCAACCGAAGCCCGGGTTCTGGATGCCGTTCGATTGGGCTCCGTGATCAAAGGGCTGATTACCGTGTTATAACTAACCTGATGATGAGTGCTTAGCCCTTCAAGTTACTTGAAGGGCTTTTTTTATGCCCGCTGTCGGCCTTTGATGATCTCAACCAGCGCTTCGATCCAGATGGGACTGTCGTTCAGGCTTTCGACCAGCTGCCAGTGTTTTCCTCCTTCTTTCTCGAATAATTCCTTGTATTCGACCCCCACTTCAATGGTCGTTTCCAGACAATCGGCGACGAAGGCCGGCGAGAAGGCCAACACGCTTTTAACGCCACTTTTGGCTAATTCGACAATCGTATCGTCGGTGTACGGCCTGATCCAGGGGTCTTTACCCAACCGCGACTGAAACGCAGTGGTATACTTGCCTTCCGGAATACCCAACTCACGCACCAGCCGCCGGGTTGTTTCAAAACACTGCGCCCGGTAACAAAACTGGTTCATGCTGTGCAGCGACGAGCAGCAGTCGCCCAATTGACAGACACGGCCGGTAACATCGCCCTTGCGAATCTGGCGTTCGGGTAAGCCGTGGTAACTAAACAGGAAGTGGTCGTACTGGTCTTTTTCCATGTACTTCCGGCCCAGCTGCACAAACCCTTCGATAAACTTCGGATGATCCAGGAAGCTATTCACGAACTCAATGCGCGGAATCACCTGCCATTGACCAATTACGTCCATTACTTTCTCGTAAACCGAACCAGTCGTGGCCGATGCGTACTGCGGAAAAAGGGGCAGAACGATGATTTCGGTCAGGCCCTGTTGCTGTAAGGCCGCCAGTCCGGCTTCGATGCTGGGATTCTGGTAGCGCATGGCCAGTTTAACGACATAATCGTCGCCCAGCGTTTTCTGCAATTCCCGTTCAATTACCTCACCGTAATATTTCAGCGGAGAGCCTTTATCGGTCCATAATTCCTGATAGACCTTGGCCGATTTAGGCGCGCGGAACGGGGCAATAATGCCATTGACCAGCAGCGAGCGGGAAACCAGCGGAATATCAATCACCCGGCCATCCATCAGAAACTCGCGCAGGTATTTCCGCACATCCGGCACCGACGGACTATCGGGGGTGCCCAGATTAACGATTAATACGCCAGTTTTGCCCAACGGCCGCTGAGTAGTTGCAGATTGCTTCAGAACGGGAACTTCCATGTGTAAAAAACACCGTATGCTTAAAATAGTTACGGCGGCCCAAAAATACAATGCAAAACTATAATCAACTAAATCAATATCTTTTATTTTTGCATCGATACTATTTATAAAGCGAGCTGCTGCCCGTCTGATTCAACTGGCCAATAGTCAGACAACCCTTATCCACCATACGCGTATGACCCTTTCCCAACTGGAATATATTGTCGCGGTTGACACCCACCGCCACTTTGCCACGGCCGCTGAACATTGCCACATCACTCAGCCCACGCTGAGTATGCAGATTCAAAAGCTGGAAGACGAGTTAGGGTTGCTGATTTTCGACCGCTCCAAGCAGCCGGTGGTGCCCACCGAGACCGGTCAGGTTGTGTTGAGTCAGGCGCGGGAGGTGCTGCAGGCGGCCCGCCGGATTCCGGAGCTGGCGAAAGAATCGAAAGAGGATTTCAGCGGAGAACTCCGGATTGGCATTATACCAACGCTGGCGCCTTACCTGCTTCCTTACTTTATTGGTGAATTCATGACCCGCTATCCAGCCGTAACGGTTCATATTCAGGAGCTAATGACCGAACAGATTATTGAGCGGCTCAAAAATGGCTTGCTTGACGTGGGGGTCGTTGTTACGCCGTTGGCCGAAAACGGCATCTCCGAAATTCCTCTGTTCTACGAACCGTTTATGCTATACACCGCCGATTCTCACCCGCTTCGGCACAAATCGTCCATCTGTTCCGATGATCTCGAAACGGCCGGGCTCTGGCTGCTGACCGAAGGGCATTGTTTCCGGAATCAGGTGATGAATATTTGCGGAGCAGCCAAACGCCCGACTGGCAGCCAGCCGCTCCGCTACGAAACAGGTTCGCTGGAAACACTCATTAAGTTGATCGACAAACAGGACGGTTTTACGCTCCTGCCCTACCTGGCGACGGTGGACATGGACGGCACCCGCCGGGAACGCATTCGTTCTTTCGAAACGCCCCAACCCGTGCGGGAAGTCAGCCTGGTGACGCACCGCAGTTTTCTGAAACGCAAACTGATCAACGCCCTCAAGCAGGAAATTCTGTCGCACCTGCCCGCTGAACTGACCGCCAATAAAGGCGGATCGGTTGTTACGGTTTAGGTTTTGTGCCGGGCCGTCCCTGCCGATTGCGCTGAAACGAATTGGCGGGTCGGGCACCGCGGCCCTGGGGTTGGCGCGCACCGGACTGCTGCGGTCGGTTCAACTCAGCGAGGGCCGCTGACGGAGCCATTTCGTCCAGGGGATAAGGATGATCCTTCACCACCGGAATTGTCTGGGCAATCAGTTTATTGATGTCGCGCAAGTATTCTTTTTCTTCGGCATCGCAGAAAGAAATAGCCACGCCCTTATTCCCCGCCCGACCCGTTCGGCCAATGCGGTGAACGTAGGTTTCGGGGACGTTGGGCAGTTCGTAATTGATAACGTGCGAAAGCTCTTCCACATCAATCCCCCGGGCTGCGATGTCGGTAGCCACCAGCACGCGCGTCTGGCGGGATTTGAAATTAGTCAGGGCGCGCTGACGGGCGTTCTGCGATTTGTTGCCGTGAATGGCTTCGGCCTGAATACCGGCCTTGGCCAAATCCTTCGCGACTTTGTCGGCACCGTGTTTGGTGCGGGCAAACACCAGCACCGAAGCAATAGAAGCATCTTCCAGCAGGTGAATCAACAGGCGCTTTTTATTGGCTTTATCGACAAAATAAACGGACTGGCGCACGGTTTCGGCGGTCGACGAAACCGGCGTTACTTCCACTTTGGCGGGTTTCTTCAGAATGGTATCCGCCAGTTTAGCAACCTCGGGCGGCATCGTTGCCGAGAAAAACAAGGACTGGCGCTGCGTGGGCAGTTTGGCAATTACTTTCTTCACATCGTGGATAAAACCCATATCGAGCATCCGGTCGGCTTCGTCCAGCACGAAGAATTCAATATGCTGCAGATTCACGATTTGCTGCCCCATCAGATCCAGCAGACGGCCCGGTGTAGCAACCAGAATATCGACGCCGGCCCGCAGGGCCTGCACCTGAGCGTGCTGGGAAACCCCACCGAAAATAACGGTATGCCGCAGATTCAGGTAACGCCCGTAGGCGGCAAAACTTTCGCCGATCTGAATAGCCAGTTCCCGGGTGGGCGTCAGAATCAGGGCTTTAATTGGCTTGGGTCCCCGGTCCGGCTTTTTCTGACCGGACAGTATCTGCAGCGTTGGAATCGCAAAAGCGGCTGTTTTACCGGTCCCCGTCTGAGCGCAGGCCAGCAAATCGTTGCCTTCCAGCACAAGCGGAATGGCCTGCTCCTGAATGGGGGTTGGGTTTTCGTATCCTTCGGCATTTAACGCCTTTAGGATGGGCTCAATAAGAGCTAATTGGGCAAATGACATGTAGTGATTTTAATACTTCTATACCTAGAACTTCAACGGCGTCAATAAAGTGCCCTTGTTTGGCCAGTAACCGCCGGGCGCTCTGCCTACAACGACGAATCATCCACGATCGGCGCCAACGAATCGGTCGTGGGCAGGTAGGCAATGAACGTTGACCCCGCCCCGGGCTGACTGCGGGCCGTCAGGTAGCCGTGATGATTTTCGGCCACTTTCCGGCAAAGCGCCAGCCCAACGCCCGTGCCTTCGAACTCACTCTTGGCGTGCAGCCGCTGAAAAATCTGAAAAATCCGGTCCAGATACTTTTCGTCAAAGCCAACTCCCTGGTCGCTCACTTCAATGCAGGCGTAAGACTGATTCACCGATAGCTCCGGTATGGCTGCAATCTCCGCCCGGTCCGCCAGCGCCCCGCGTACATGAATCCGGGGCCGCTGATCCGGTTTGTGAAATTTAATGGCGTTGGACAGCAGGTTCTGAAACAGCTGCGTCAATTGGCGGGAACTCCCCCAGACCGCCGGCAGCGGATCAACGGTAATCTGCGCGTCCGTTTCCTGGATGACAATTTCGAGATCCGATAGCACGTCGGTCAGCAGCGGATCCAACTCGACCGGCTCGTAATCACTCTGCTTCGAAGTCAGCCGGGAGAACGAAAGCAAATCTTTCACCAGCGAAGACATGCGTCCGGACGCCGTCTGAATCCGCTGCAGAATATCAATGCCGCCGTCGCTCAACTGACTGCCGTATTTGTCTTTGAGAATACCGCTGAACGACTGAATCTTGCGCAGCGGTTCCTGAAGGTCGTGACTGGCCGCGTAGGCAAACTGCTGCAGATTCCCGTTCGACTGCTGAAGCGACTGGTTCAGCTTTTCCAACTGTTCCGTGCGCAGCTGCACCTGTTTTTCCAGCTCCTGTTCCGTCATCCGCTGCACGGTTATATCCCGGGCGGTTCCGGCTATCTGGTACGCGTCTCCGGTTTCGTTGAAATAAGCCTGCCCCTGGGCGTGAATGATGCGTTTCTGACCGGTCTGGCAATTTACCACAATGTATTCAGCCTCAAGCGACCCATCGGAGCCCGGCTGGGTCGCTTTTTCAACCGCTTTAGTCAGGTGACCGAGGTCTTTTTCGGGAATAGCGGTCAGGGCTTCATTCAGCGGCAGAACTTCCCGGCCTAATCCGTACCAATCCTGCATGCGCGCCGAAAACGAGGTTTGGTTGGTGGCTATGTGCCAGCTCCAGGTGCCTAGCTCGGCCAGTTCGATAGCGCCCCGCAACTGTTCTTCCGTTTCCTTTAACTGCTGCTTGGCCTGCACCAGACCGGTGACGTCAGTAGCCATGTTGAGGATTGCGTATACCTTACCGGACGCGTCTTTTAAAGGCTTGTAGGTGAAGTTAAAGTAGAACGATTGCAGAACACCGTCGACGACCAGATCCGCCCTTCCCTCGTCGGTTTGGTAAGTCGTCCCGGTCGTATAAACGGTGTGAAGCAGTTCGTGAAAAGGCTGTCCATCCAGCTCGGGCAGCGCATCCCGGAGCTTTTTGTTGACCACCGATGCGTCTTTGCCCCACAGCCGGACCATCGCTTCGTTAGCCAGCTGAATCGTCATGTCTTCGCCGGTGTAAATGGCCGTAGCCATCGGCGCATCCAGGACCAGATTGCGGAAGCGCTTTTCGCTGGCTTCCAGTTCGTTTTTAGCCCGTACCTGCGCCGTTACCTCCGTCGCAACGACAATAACGCCACTGATGGTCTGGTCGGTTTCCCGGATTGGGGCGTAAACAAAATTAATGTAACATTCCGTCAGCTGGCCCTCCCGGTTCAGGACCGCCAGCGTTTCGTAACCGTAATAAGGCTGCCCGGTCTGATAGACGCCTTCCAGCAGTTCGATGAAACCCTGTCCTTTCAGTTCGGGCAATGCCTGCAGAACAGGTTTTCCGATGACAGCCGCCGGTTTACCCACCAAATTGAGTATCTGTTCGTTAGCCGATTCAATGACAAAGTCACTGCCCCGTAACACACCAATGGCCACGGGAGCCTGCGTAATCATGTTTCGGAAGCGCTCTTCACTGAGCCGCAGCTGCCGTTCGGCTTCCAGACGATCGGTAATATCGACGCACGACCCGACATACCCCACAAAGGTATCATCACCCTGATACTGAGGCTGACCCGCTGCCAGACACCAGCGGATAGATCCGTCCTGGCGCCGGATTCTGAAATCAACTTCGTAGTACCGGCGGGCCGTCAGATCCTGTATAAACTGTTCACTGGCCCGCTGCCGATCCTCGGGCAGGATCGCATGGGCCCAGCCTTCGCCCAGGTTCTCCTTAAAAGGCTGACCGGTCCAGTCGATCCAGGTCTGATTCACGTAGGTAATCTGCCCGTGTTCGTTGGACTGCCAAAGGGCCGTCGGGGACGCGGAGGTGATGTTGCGCAGAAACTGCTCGCTTTCCGTAAGTGCCTGCTGCGCCCGGAGTTCGGGTCGCAAATCCCGGATGGCAAAGCCCCGGCCGATGAACTTACCCGTTGCCGGGTCATCAATCCGGATGGCATTGGCGTAACCCGGAATGGCTTCGCCCGTTTCGAAATGCCGGAGCGTAACGTGCCCTGACCAGCATCCTTCTTTCAGCAGCGCCGGCAGCACTTCGTACTGGATCTTTTTTAAATGTTCAGGCGGGTAAAAATCAGCCACGTTTTTGCGGATAATCTCAGCCTCGTCGGCCAGCCCCACCAGCGTTTTTCCGGCCTTATTGAGGTACATCAGGTGCCCGTCCGGGTCGGACATGGCCATAAAGTCAACGCTGTTCTCGACCAGATTCAGCAGTCGCTGCTGATCCTGCCGAAGCGCCATTTCCTCCGTAATATCCTGCACAATGGAAAAAATGGTCTCCTGATTACCCTGTTCATCATAAACCATTGTGGTATGGACGGTAACCCAGACCACCTGGCCTTCTTTGCGGATATACCGCTTATCCATGACAAACGAAGTCTGCTCGCCATTCACGAGCTGGGCAACCGCGACCTGGTTGGCTGGCAGGTCACTGGGGTGCGTTATATCGGCGTAGCTACCGTTGTGCAGTTCTTCCTGGCTATACCCCGTCAATTCGCAGAAAGCCTTGTTAACCAGAACAAAGCGACTGTCCCGGTCAATCATCGTAATGCCGAGTGAAGCGTTATTGAACGCAGCCTGGAAGCGTCTTTCTACATCCTTGAGCGCCTGCTCTTTTCTGCGTTCTTCCGTGATGTCCAGTATGGTGCCGATAAAGCGGTAGGCCAAGCCACTCTCGTTGAAATACGTTTGGCCACTGGCCCGCACCCAGCGTAACTTACCGTCTTCAAGCCCAACCGTCCGGAACTCCGTGTTGTAATAACCCCCAGATGACAACTTTAGTGAGCGCTGCACGGCCTCAATGGTCTTTTGCCGGTCATCGGGGTAAATGCTCATAACGAAGGTATCCCAGTTAACGGGAATACCGTCCGAAACGCCGAATAATTCCCGGCAACGGTTGTCCCAGCGCAGCTGTTCGGTAACCGGATCAAAGTCCCAGGTGCCCAGCCCCGTAGCGGAGAGGGCGAGTCGGTAGCGTTCCTCACTGTCTTCCTGCGCCTGCCGTAACCGGCTGCGTTCGGTCAGGTCGGTCATGGAGCCAATCATCCGCACGGCTTTCCCATCTTTGCGAATAGTATAGCCACGGTCGTAAACAGGGGCGTAATTACCGTCGGCCATTCGGAAACGGTACTCGTCCGCCCAGGCGGTGCCGCCGGAATCGATCACCTTCTGAATAGCCTTGTGCACACGCTCCCGGTCGTCCGGGTGAATGCAGCTAATCCAGAATTCACCACTGGTTCCGGTCTGTTCATCTTCGTACCCAAACATGACTTTGAAGCCCTCATTCCACCAAATTGCATCCGTTTCTAGGTTCCAGTCCCAGATAGCGTCATAGGTTGCTTTTGCCAGTAGTTCAAACCGCTCCCTCGCCGATGCCAGATCCATCTCCGATGGCTTACTGCTGCCCGTCATTACGTCAATCGTTTACTCTTTAAAAAGCTAAAATAGGCAAATAAATAGACGTTTGCTTATACTTAGGCAGTATAGCATAGGAGATTACTACGATTTCTTTGGCATTGAGCGGGAAACCTGCCCGGAAAAGAGGGAACGGGGCGGATGATGAAACCAGTCGGCGGGGTTAACTAGCCATGGGTATTTCCCAGCGCCGGGCAATTTCTCCGGCTAATTTGATGATGTCCGCGTACGTTGTAGGTTTGGTAAAGAACGCACTGGCGCCAGCAGCCAGCGCCTTTTCGCGCTCTTCCTGGGTCGAAGACGTGGTTAAAACAATTACGGGCAACTGGCTGCACGTGGGTAAATCCCGCAGCCGGGCCAGCGTCTCAAAGCCATTGAGCCGGGGCATGTTCAGGTCCAGCAGAATCAAATGCGGCAGGGAAGGGGTCTTTTCGATATGCAGCAGCAACTCTTCCCCATCGTCCAGGGTTGTCACGTGGATCGGTGGTCGAAGCTGGCTGAAAGCGGAGCGAATGAATAATTGATCGTCCTGATCGTCGTCCACTACCCAAACTGGTGTCATACTAGAGCTCATTGAAAG
>Ga0325400_1006209_pt1 | contig 11341 bp, 6 predicted proteins | sample PopdelMetagenome_2_FD_205662 | JGI IMG/M metagenome (GOLD analysis project Ga0325400, IMG submission 205662) | Populus deltoides microbial communities from Bellville, Georgia, United States - Xylem-PdKOR-R1 | ecosystem: Host-associated > Plants > Phyllosphere > Stem > Wood/Secondary xylem...
TTTTTTTGCTTTGCGCGGGAAAACTTTGACAGGCAATTTCCAGGTTAATTATAACCTGACTCTTCTATTTTTATAAAGTAAATAATTCAGTCCCTTTAGTTTCAAAAATAACTATTTAAATCTTTGCCTATTTTTACCATAGTTATAAAACTCGGCGTAATCCAAAACTCGGCTCACAAGTTAAATAAATCAACCTAAATTAATCTGGATTAACATCACATTTCAAGATTTAAAAAAAAAGATCAAATCAATATTGTTGTGAAGAAAAAATTAAAAGACAATTAAAATAGATTCCATTCAGGTTTTGATGAGTTCCAAGTTGATCATATTTGATCGAGTTAACTTTTATCTAATTCAATGTAAAACTTGGCCTAAAATCTGGCCGCATGGAGTTGACTTGTGAAATCAATCAAGTTTAATAACATTGATTATGAAAACTTTTTTAAAAAAATAACATATATAGAATAAGCTATAATTTACTCTACTAAAAAAATGACATAAAAAATGACATATAAGAGTGCGTTTGGTATTGTAGTGGTTATTGTAGTTATAGTTTGAAAAAAGTAATTTCATAAAAAGTGCTTTTAGTTGAGATTGGTTAGGAAAAATATATGTTTGGTTAAAACTGTGGTTAAAATTAAGGTTGAACAAAAAGTTGTTTAATGTGTTTGGTTAAAAATTGTGTTTCAATTTCATGTTATGATATAATTACTTAAAAGGACTTCATTCATAATATTAATGAACAGTTACATAAAAGTAACATTACAACCAATAAATTTTTGCAAATAAATCTAAACATATTAGAACAATAATTTATAATTGTGTCATTAAACTTGCAGCAATCTCATTACGTACGTAATCCATTCACGAAGGCCTGTGGTGTCCTTGGCTTTGTGAATGTGGAGCCACATCAGTTAGAAAATCATCGAGCACAAAATCAGGATGGCGATTGAACTCCATAAATGCCACATCTTGCATTGAAGTTCTTCTAATGTAATTATGAATTGTCATGGATGCGACAACAATTCTAACTTGTGCCTTGTAATTAAAGGATGGCATATTCTGTAAGATTTGCCATCTTTTTTTTCAAACTCCAAATGTACGTTCTATCACACAACGTAATGAAGAGTGCATACAGTTGAAAATTTCTTCACGAGTTTGTGGTTGTCCTCGCCTCCTAAATTCTTATAAATGATATCTCTAACCTCTATATGGACCTAAAAATTCATATTCATTAGGATATCCCGAATCAACCAAGTAGTATTTCTCTGTAAATACATATAATTTTTTTAAATTGAAAATTGCAAAAAAAAAAAATAACATTAATTATCATATATATACACACACTCATACACATATTACTACCTTCTGGTGGCTTAGAAAATTTTATACGTGGATTGTCAATTGCCTTGAGAAAAATTTGTGCACTATCTTCCCAACCCGCCCAAATAAATGTGAATTGCATGTCAAAGCTACATGCAGCCATAACATTCTAGGTCGGCACACCTTTTCATCCGATAAATGAAATTTAATTTTTAGAAGAAACACATGCACGCACATGTGTACCGTCGATAGCTCTTACACAATTCTAATATACGATAAACCAGAAAAATGACATCAATTTGACCTGACTAAAAAAATAAGTTTCGCAAATTCATGAAATACGAATCACCATCAACAAATACGATTAATGTAATCGTTGTCGTCGTCATTATCAGAACTGTGATTATCACTACAATCTCCATCATTTACAGAAGAATTACCATAATTAACATAATCGGCAACGTTATTCATTACGTCATCATAACCCCCGTCAAAAAGTGCTGAAAACCAGTGTGAATCCATATCTATCATGACATACAAATTTTTTTGTGAATAATTGAAAATTGTATGACTTGTTAAAAAAAACACAAATGGATAATGCAGATCGAAAATACTATATTATTCCATTTCTCCACGTGTAATGAAGCTTTGCTCGGCTTGTAAATTTTATGAGGCTGTATTTGTTTGCAATTCAGTCCTTTAACTTCCTTGTAAGTGAAATTGAATTTTTTTTCCAAAATGCCTATTATCTCTAATCAAATTTTCTAATTCCACTTGCTATAAACAACCTAAAAAATAGAATTTTAAGAGATCAAAATGGGAACAATTAACATAACTTTGTTGCATCTAAGATGTGCCCCCAACAAATCTTACAAGACTCCCGAATCTTCCATGTATATTTTGATTGAGCTGTTTGTAGATTTTCATGCACACACAAATTGTTTTTCCTTTTCATTTCCTGCTTCTAATGTTTCATTTCTTGTGCTAAATATAATGTCAAGTGTACTATACAACATGGAAAAGTTCATTTGCAAAAATGATTTGTGAGTGGAGCAATAATATTCAAACTAGATGAACTGTTACTGTTAAGGATACCTTTTCATTTCAAAAAAACGGGTCAATAAATAATAAACATGTTTGCCACCTTTCCCCAAGATTCAAACCAGTTCTACTTATGGAATACTGCTTCAGAAAATTGAACAAGACAACAATATAATTATGTAGAAGAAAATACAATAACAGAGGTCTAACAAAGCTAACGATTTTTTACCCCTTCACTATCCCAATGAACACCATAAGCAAACATTTAAAAACCTAAGAAACTAAATGAATGTCATAACATTAAGCAATCGACTGCAACCTAATGAATTAAATGGAACTTACCTATTACAGATGTATAAATACCAACAATCAGCAACACCAGCAATTACAAACAACCACTCTTGATTGCAAGTACTAACACATTCGGTTTCTACCTAAGGAAATTAACAATATGCAAATGAATATCTTCCCATACTTACTGCTATTTATATACAAATACATAGGAATGGAAGTAATATTCAAAAAATGGTTACCTAACTTTCAAAAGCTACCATTCAAGAACAGTTAACCAAACATTCAAATGTGGCATACACCAACTGAAAATTTCAAATTTAGCAACCTAAACCTACCATTCAAGAACAACTAACCAAACATTCAAAGTATAATAACAACAAGCAGCAGTCTTGGTTTCTGTTGCCTTCACCAACCATTCAACATCAAGTAACCCAATTGAAAATTTTGAAATTAGTAACCTAAACCTACCATTCAAGAGCAACTAACCAAACATTCATAGTATAATACCAACAAGCAGCAGTCTAGGTTTCATAAGTTCTTCTCACCAACCATTCAACATCAAGTAACCGAACTGAAAATTTTGAATTTAACAAGCGAAGCATAACATTCAAAGCTAAGTATCCACACATTTAAGGTTTACAATTCAGAAATTAACATCCATGAAATTCTGAATTCAGTCATACATATAATATCAAAACATACATGGTAATGGTGTTCCAAATACTTGGCCACAGAAATACACCAAAACATGGGCAACTCCTTCTAATTCCAACAACAATTGCAGCATAAAAAGTCTGCAAAACCAGTGGAAAAGATTTCAGACAAATGAATACGTTACTGGATTATAGAATTCAACACAAATGCAAAGACATGAATAGGGTAAAAAGTTAAAAATTGACCTTGTCCATCTAAGTTTGTGTGTGTTGGCCAAACATTATTTTCAGCCATGATATTTTTATGTCAATTCAACCCATTGCAGCCCACATCTCCCTCTTGCTCCTCACACAAAAGAATTGAGTTGCAAAGGTATACAATGCACTACCAAAGGCAACTCCATCAAAGAATGCAGTTCTTCCATTACCTCTTAAATGTACAACTTTTTTTTTTATCTCTAGAAGGAGCTCTAATCTCTCTGGGCATGGAGACAGTCTCAACAAGTTTATCCAGACGTGCAACTAGTTGTGATCCCATTCCAGTTCCCCTTTTCTTTTTTAGGAATTGAGGTGTAGTATGATGTGCATCCTTTTTATTTACACTGCTGAGGTTGCTGCTACTATTTGCGACATTGCTTCCACCAACCATATTGCTAACATCATGAGCGAAATCAGGGATTGCATCCTCTTCAGAGTCGTCACTTCCTTCTTCCATATTAGTATGCTTATTGGTTGTATTTCTCATTCCAGCAGCCACATTATCTTCATCTGATAAGAGTCCTTGTAAGGGAGTCCAAGCATATTCTTTCGTAGCCACTATGTTAGTAAACATGATGTCGTACTTGGCACACAACGAGGGCTTTATGCCGACATGCCTAAACTTCTCTGCTCATCTCATTTCCTGTGTAATGACAGCTAGATGTACTTAGCAATGATAGTTGATTAATAAATAATACAACATGACAAAAAAATTTATGAGGCTATTGCAAATAAGCAAACTAACCTGATTTTTTTATTGCCACCATTCATCAGTTGCTAAGATGGTCCCAAGTTCAATAGACCAACCAACTCTAGTTTCAGTTATTAATTTTTTTCCATACCCTCCAGTCCTTTTTAATCCTATCCTATTTGTTTTTAAGCAGAGATTTTGATAATGAAAATCCTGTCTGATCTTTGAATGACTCTATGACAAATTTCCAGTTAGCTTTGTCAAAATATGTGTTTGGTCTCATGCCTCTCTTAATAGCTGTAATGTAAATTTTACAAAACTTGTGCAACATTGCCTTGCTCCAAGAAGCTTTATTATGTGTGTCAGACCTATCCATTGCTTATGGTTGACAATACAATGAAAAATTAAACAAATAATTAACCATATGAACAAGAGATTGAATGCTGATAAGGCCTAAAATAAGATAGTAACATAACAAGAACTTACATATGCAACAAAAGGTCAACCAAAGAATCATAAAAGGTTGAATGTTGACAAGGAATGAAAAACATAAATAAAGAAATTATCTATAGTAACTTGGTTGACAATGCAAGAAAGAATTAAACACACAATTCACTATAGTTGACAAAAGCTTTAATGCTGATATGAGATGAAAAAAGAAACTAAGGAACTAGTTCAAAAAAAGATTGAATGATGTGAAGTGTGAACTAAGAAACTTGACAGGGGAAAGAACATAAAAACCTACCTACGGTGACATAAACCTTTAACTGTGTTTCATCAATTAGTAGGGGATGTTCTAATTAGCAATTGAAATTATTTGTTTAATTTATAATTATTTAGTTGTTAGCAATCAGCAGCACACAACAACTAATACCGGTTTAACATAGTAATCAAGAGATGTTATAATTAGCAACTGAAATTAATTGTGTCATTAATTTACATTTATTTACTTGGTAGCAATCAGCAGCACACAACAACAAATAACTGTTTAACATAGCAACCAACACATAAATAACTGCAGATACATGGAGGGAATAAACAGAATGAAAAATTAGTAGTAATGGCTAACGAGAGTAAAATACAAGTGAATTAAAAAGGGGTATAAACAGATCAATTTCACTGTAATCAACAAAAATAAACTTAAAATTACTATACAAAGGGACCGGTGAAATAAGCACAGTACTCGTTGGAAATTACAGCTGAGGTGTTTGAATGAAGCACGATGTTGATATCTGTGGTGGGGTTATTGATTGCAGTAACACAAGTTGCTCTTCATCTTGTTTTTCTGTTGATAAGGAGAAATGAATGAAAAATTATCATATATAACTATTGAGAGTAAACAACAAGTGATTAACGAAAGGGGATAAACATATCTTCACTGCAATACACAACAATTAACTTAAAATTTCTATAAGACCATACCAATGAACTAACCCATTGGAAATTTGAGCTCTGATGCTTGAATCAAGCTCAATATATATATATATATATATATATATATATATATATATATATATATATATATATATATATATATATATGTTTTGGGGTTGTTGCTTGTAGTGGAAAGGGTTGTTGTTGTTCTTCATTTCCTGTTGTTAAAGAGAAATGAATGACAATTGAATGTGCAGAAAGAGACAGAGCCATTAGTTAATTTTGTGGGTTGTGCAGCAGTAATGGTTTACTGTGGAGTTGTTGTGCACAGTTAGGGCTGATGGAAAGGAAAATGAATGCGAATGGAAGAACAAGAATGCGAAGAGCAAATGAGAAGAGAACAATATGCGTTTTGGTAAATTTTCACATTACTCATCTCTAGAAAATTCAACCACAGATTGAACTTGCAAAAATTCAATATTTTACTGCTTTCAAAAAATCAAGGTCCTGCCGCATATAAATGGTGGGACCCATGTTTTTTTATTTTTTTTGACAATCCGTAACCAAACGGCTAATCAGTGTGTTTTTTAAGAAACGTGAATGTTACCGCGTAGACAAACAGACTCTAAAATGATTAATCACCTGAAAATAACTCCGACATTTGCTTGTGTGTGTAGCATTATATTTTTTTTCTAAAAGTACAGTGACAACTTTGAGTATTTTTCACCTTTTGTATGTGATTTTTTTATGTGGTTGACAAATTAATTTATTATCTAAGAGAAAAAAAATAGGAAAATTATGTCATTAGACTCTATCTATTTAGTTTTTCTGTAAGTGAGCTTATGGCTATAAGAATATAAATTAATGAGTATTATAATATGTTATGATTAGGAAAAAAAAATTGTACATTTTATTGCATGTTGTTTTATTTCATATATTGAGGTATAGGCAATTTGTCAAGGGTAAAATAGTAAACTAACAATGTAAAAATATTCAAGTATATTAATAATCAAACATGTATTTAAAAGGTAAATAAATTTTTTATTTTTTTATTTGAGAATAGTTTATTGTTTTATTTATCATACAAAAAATAATTTAATAAAAAATAAAAAAAATTATTTTGTCTATGAAACAAATAATATTAAATTATGTGAAATTAACTCGGTTATTTTTATTTATTACTTGCATTAAGATGATATTATATGACTTGAATACAATCTAAAAAAAATATATATTTAATTTTAATCCAAATATAATAAATATATATCCCCATATTAATATAATACATATTTGCATTGGGTTCTAAATATAGTAAAAATTATATTCATGTATAACTTTTGTCACACTAATTGAAAAAATATAATTCACAACACTACCTTTTTTATCTATATTTTTATCTACAAAAGCCCTAAAAATATTCATTTACTTTTTAATGTACATGAGAAAATAACGATTCTTGTATAGCTTGGCCCTTTCATGATACATTGTCATAGAATTGACTAGTCATTTATAGCTATTGATGCTTCTACAGCCAACTTCAAAGATGTGAGGAATGATTAAGCTTTTAAAATGTATAATTTGAGTTTCCCATTGATTTCAAAAGGTACATTTACAAATAAAGTTAGAATAAATTACTACTATATAACATCTTAAGTTTTAGTCCTAACATTAGTACCTTTAATTCCTATTATAAAGAATTTCAAGCCCTAACATCAAAAAGTGTCAGCCTTACAATTAAAAAGTCCTAACTCTGTAATCAAGAAGTCCAAGAATGCAATCAGGAAGTTCAATCCCTTCTATAATGAAATTTCAGCCTTGTGATCATAAACTTCAAGTCGTATCACCAAGAAGTCTAAACTTTGTAATTAAGAAATTCAATCCTTGTCATCTAGAAAATTTTAGGCCTACCACTAGGAAGTTGAAGCTCTGTCACCAGGAAGTTCGAACCCTATAATTAAAAAACATCAACCCTATCATCAGGAAGTTCAGGCCCTATAATTAAGAATTCCAAGTCATATTATCATGAAGTTCAAGTTGAGTCTCAATTAAAACACTATCGGACAAGTCTTATAGTTAGGTAAGTCAAATTAAACTATACAATTAAGGTAGCATTTCATTTTCATGTTAAGGACGGTCGCCTCTTATTTTGACCCATTTTAGATTACATGTTGAGGATAGTTGTTTCTCGATTTGATCCATTTAGATTTTACATTGAGGTTAGTCTCCTAACAATTTTAACCCATTTAGATTTCATGCTAGGGTTGGTCGTCTAATGATTTTAACTCATTCTAGATTTCATGTTAAGGTTGATTGTCTCTCAATATGACTCATTTAAGGTTTCTATTGAGGTTGGTCGCCTCTTGCGTTGAATCATTTAATTTTCTTATCAAGGTTGGTCATCTTTTAATTTGACCTATTTAGATTTCATGTTGAGGTTGATTACCTCTCAAGTTGACCCATGTTATTTTCTAGCCATTTAATTTTATGGTCGAGATTGGTCACCTCTTGAGTTGATCTATTTAAGCATTCTCAAAATAATTCTTTTATTTTCCAATGTTTTATTGTAGTTCTTTATAAACATATCGTATAAAGTCAAAAGAAATGAATTTATCAATGTTTTTGTATTGCAAGTATTGCAAAGAAGGGGAAACTTTCATAACCCATCTTTGACCCCTTGTTTTTCAGTATCTTCCAAATATAAGTATCTTCAAAAAAGTTTTTTCAATACTATTTCATGATTTTTGGCACTTTTGTAGTATTTTTTATATGTTTAGAAAAAGAAAAAAAAGATTGTGGTGTGAAATGATGTACAAGGAAGGAAATGAGGACCAAAATGATGAAGAATCAAATAATATAAGGGAAGATCATTCAAACAAGTGAAAAAAAAGTAAGTAGGAGAATTAGGCAAAATTGAAAAAATTATTGAGTGATCCTAATTCAAGAAGTAAATAGTGTAAAGATTATAAATAAAGCATCTATCAGAAATCAAGGGGACTACATATAAAAAAAAATAAAACTAGCTAACTAAAAATTTAAACCCTAACTACTCTCTTCATTTCCTTCTATATACGTCATCATGATGGTCATGTTAAGCTTACTCCTTAACAATAATGATTCAAAATGAAGATTGAGGGTGACAAAAGAAGTAGATTGAGAGAGAGAAATGTATAACAAAATTAACTGTCAGAATAATGATTGTTTTATTTCTTATTGCTCACGTTTCCTACACCAGTATCTATATACAACTTGTATCCTCTAGTTGCCAAACTAACTACTCTCTCTTCTTTCTTTTTTGATGACTTTCTTATAATTTATGAACTAAAACATGATGAAAATGGAGATTGAGAACTAAAATATAAACACCAAAACTACATGAACTAAATACATGAAAGTAAAAAAAAATATAGGGATTAAAAGGAAATTTCAAGTATAAAAAATGCATTGTTTTTACTATGCAATCCACTTTGTTTTATGTCTTAATGAATAGTACAAAACACCATGAATTTACCCCAAATCTTTTAGTTTTGTTCATAATATATGTATATGATATAAACGTGCATATCTCGAGTAATGTTTAGATGAAGTTTTAGGTTAACTTTGAGAATATTCATATCTTATTTATCATCTATCGAATTGATATTCATCGAGTTGAGAATCATTAATTTCAATACTAGAAAATTGGTCCAAAAAATAAAAATCAAAATCAAATTAAGTAGAAAATTATAGGGCATGAGTTTTTCACTATAGTCATAGACACATTATACCGTAGATTGCTATACTGAAATTACCATTTTGCCTTTTAGTTGAAAAAAATAAAAGGTTTAGTTATGGGGGTATTTTGATCCTTTTCATATTCATATAGGTTATTAAAAGATTGAATGGGGGTATGATAGTTTTTTTTCAAAAACAATTTACAATAAAAATAATCTTTTACCCCAAATGTCAACAAAATTTAGAATTGTTGATGAATGATGTTTTTTTGTCTTTTCACAAACTTTAAAATAGTAAAAATACTTATTTACCCCCAAGGTTAAAAAAAAAATACTTGAGCTATAACTAAGAGATTTTTTGGTTTTTCCCTTCTTTGGCTACAATTAAAATATATTTTTATTCTTAGAAAAGATAAAAGATAAGTTATGCATGTAGGGATGTTTTGGTCCTTTCACATTGGTTTATCTGTTATTTTCAGGGTAATGAAGGCATTTTAGTAATTTTACATTGGCTTTTTAATTTTTAATTCGGGAAAGTTGTTGGCGCGTAGGTGGTGTCCACGCCCTTTTGTCGGCACATGCAACGCCACCTGATGTCCAAACCCTACCTTTCGTCGTGTCCTTAAAAGCACCTCTGCGTCCTCTTCCTCCTAGTGTGGCGTGTGACGACGGTTGATAGATGGTTTGTCGTTGGTAATCGTTTTTTCTTTCTTTTTTTCTCTATTTTCCAAAGAAAGCACATGTATGTCCTCTTTATTTTATTTTTTTATTTTTAGTCCTTATGGTTTTTTATTGCTTATTTTCGTCCTTGGCCCTGTTAGAAAAGTTTTTTTATGTTTTCAATTATTCTTTAAATTACAATTTGTCATATTTTTTTTCCAACCCGTTCCTTATTCTTTTGATTTCATTTTCACCCTTGGTTTTTTTTGTTAAAGTTTTATTGGTTTTCAATTTCATCCTTCAATCAAAATCTATGTTGTCTTACTTTTTTCAATTTAACCCTTATTCTTTTGATTTCTTTTTCCTTTTGTTAAAGTTTTCTTCTTTTCAATTTAACCCTTCAATTTAAATTTTTTTGATGCCCTCAAATTTATTTTTTATTTCAGTTTTCACCCTCATTCCTTTAATTACAATTTTTTATGTAGTTGGTTTTTTTTCTTATTACATCCGTCAGTGTTTGATTTGTTTAGAATTGAGCTTCATGGTTTTTTAACTTGTCATGCTTCCGATCTAATGACACGAGTCACAAGTTTTAAGAGTTAATAGGTTAGAAATTCTTTTTCCTCATTTTCTTTTATGATTTTATTATTCTACATTATTATTTTTTTAAAAAAATCTGGTTTTGTGGTTACTTTTAATTTCTTTTCTATCGATTTGTCTCGGTCTCGTTACTTAGACCACGTGTTTTGCAAGCCTTTTTTTGATAAAAGTTTTTTAAAAAAATTGTTTTGTTTTGTATTTAATTTTTATAGGTTTTTTATTTTATTCTTTATTTTATTTTATATAGATAAGTTTTGTTTTGTAAGAAAATAATTATTTTGAAATAATATTTCTAATATGTTCGGCCATATTTTTTTTTCATTTTATTTTATTCACTTGGTTTCATATGTGTTTTTATTATCTTTTATTGATTTTAATAAATAAGTTTGGTGAACACCAACAGATAAATATATTATTTTGTGAGATCAAATATCTTAATCTATATCTATCTCTTGATTTATTTAATTTTTTTAGTCATTGTTAATGATTTTTTTTATTTAATACATAGCTGTTTAGATAATTTTTTTAATTTATAGTTATAATTTTTTTATATAAAAATAATTTATGTATTTAAGTTTTTTATATTTTTTTAAAAATTATGAATCGGTGTAGAGTATGGGTCAAATGACAAGTAAAATAAATAAAATATGTAGGTGTAAATCGAAATAGTTGTAAACGACAACGAAAGAAAGGCCGATTTTAAGGCCGGGTCAAGTGCCTGCACAAACCAAAGCAAA
>Ga0325400_1006210_pt1 | contig 11341 bp, 8 predicted proteins | sample PopdelMetagenome_2_FD_205662 | JGI IMG/M metagenome (GOLD analysis project Ga0325400, IMG submission 205662) | Populus deltoides microbial communities from Bellville, Georgia, United States - Xylem-PdKOR-R1 | ecosystem: Host-associated > Plants > Phyllosphere > Stem > Wood/Secondary xylem...
TATCCCCTACCTCACCTGAAAACAAACTTTTAGAATTTCAAATTCCTTAACCAAGTTCTCCTCGCTCGTAACTTTAAACTAACAAGGCAAATTAATTTTCTCCTTATTATTTAAACAATCACTAGAGCACTCCTTCGAATCTCCCTTTGTTTCTCTCTCTTGTTTCTCTCTTGTTCTCTTCCCTTTAGAAGTCAGATCCATCCCACAACCCTTGCTCTCTTTCTCACAGATCTCTTCCAAAACTCCTAAATTCTCACTAATTCTGGAGGTTCTTGTTTCAAAGTTCAAGTTTTCTTGAGTTTTTTGTGCTGGGTTTTGAGAGATAATGAAGAATTTGAAGTAGGGATTTGATGGTTGTTGACAAGAAGATAACTTCGAAGCAGAGAGTGACAAGGCAATAGATTTTGCAATCATTTAAAGTAAGATAATTGTTTTTTTTTGGTTGATTCAGGTCAACCTCTCTGATCCGTGATCCAATCATTAGACTGGATTGACCACCGGGTTGAATTTCAAAACTATGCAATGAACCATGATATTGGTAGGAAAACCTGTTTAGACATGCTGTAATAGCACGTGACGAGTAGTCACTTTACCACGTAATTTTTCACACAAAAAAAAAAAAACCTTTGTAGCTTGACTTGCTATTCCCATATTTGTCTTCTCCCGTGGATCTGTCATTGAATTTGAAGTTCATGCCTGGTGGCATCCATTAAGGAGAACGTGGCCATTCCAGTCCTCCCCACTTGATTCTAGACGTCAGTCCACCAAGCAATCCCTCGGTGAACACCTGTCCGACATCTGTGCTCCTTGACCTTGGCAAGATGGGAAGAAAACCATGGGCAAGAAGAATCTTTTTTCGAGATATTGCAATATATTGAGTGCTGATTTGATGGACTCAAAAGTATAATTGCTTCCAAAGACGAGTAGGAGAGATTCAAACAGCACTTAAAGTAAGATCCAAGAACACAGCACGTCTTATACATTAAGTCAGACCAGTAATGGCCAACAATGGAGCTTCACTTGCAGGTCTCCTGCTGGAATCAAGATTTCTTCTGCAGCTAGCCAGTGACGCAATTATCATAACACAGCAGAAAGTGTAACAGTGAAGAGGGTTCATCATATTTCTTTTTTTCGAGTTAAAATCTTGAAACAGTAATTGGGAGTGAGTTAATTTTTAAAAATATATTATTATAAGGTCATTGTAAGGGATACAGCAATAAAATGGTTTAAAAAAACACTGAATGTCTATGGACTAATAATTAAGTTGATGTAAGATACCTTCCAAGGAAGAAAAAAGTGACACAGTTATGATTGAATGCCTCTTTTACAATCTGTTTGTTGGAATGGGAAAAGGAACAACAGAGAAAAGAGGGGGTGGTAATTGGAGGATGAAAGGACATTTTTCCAGCAGAATGGACGAACACTATCTGTACCCTCGGATTAAAAATAAAGGATTTATTTCTAATTGATTCCGTTAATCTTCTTAATTTTAAGAGAATTGGACCAATTTTGTTTTCTTATTTCCCAAATAAATTGAAACAGAGTAACATGGGCCCTTGCCATGTGATTGTTAAGGACATTTCAAACTCAAACACACAAATTATTGGCTAAATCTCATTAAAAATAAAAAAATAACATAAATTTCATTAAAAAAAAGCAGAAATACTGAGATAAATAAATAGATAAGAATCAATAAATAGGATCAATTACCATGCACCAAGTCCATTTTGTTCTCCAATAAATGTATAGCGAACACGTTTTTTTATGCGTGCCACCAACTTTGTTACCATTTATTTTATGTTTGGAACTGTTCTTGTATATGTTTTGAAAATATATTCAATTTGAAAAAAATATTAAATTTATATATTTTTAGTGTTTTTTAGTGATTTGGATGTGTTGGTATCAAAAGTTAAAAAATATTTTAATATATTTGTAAATAAAAAACATTTTAAAAAAAGTATACTGTAAGCCAAAAACTTCATGATAATGGATTCCATCTTTCACAGATTTTCTGAGATATAGTTGTATGCCAGATATCTACCTTTCAAAATGACTTTTCTTTATTTGATTCTTGGACACGAAGAAATTAGAAGGCCTAACTTAGAGAAGCCAAAAATCCTTCAGATCTCATTGTCTCGGTGGGGAACAATCAAATGTAACATCGGATTGGCTTTGTTGCCCCATGATAATGATGCTACCATGACACTACAAATTTAAATGTTATCTTGAGACACCATCGTGACCAATGTATGCTGAGAAATTAAAAGGGATGAAGGGTAAAAACTAAAAAGAAAAGAGCAAATCATGATTGAAAGTTTTCCTTTAAAAGAAGGATGATTACTAGCACCAGAGCAATGAAACCGATTGGCACAAACCAAAATATGGATGTTGAGAAAGTCTTTCACATGACAGGAGGTACTGGAGATAATAGCTATGCCAAGAACTCCTCATACCAGGTCTATAATCCTCTCCATCTTCCACTAGTTAATGTGCTAGCTCTTTAATTTGTGTCACTTAATTCCTTTCTGCAATTATTTTTCCTTTCATTATCTCATTTTTGTTAACAGAAGAAGGTATCTGACATGGTCAAGCACATAACCATGGAAGCATTACAAGAAGTCTATCTTGCACTAGCACCAAAGAGCTTAGGCATAGCTGACTTGGGTTGCTCTAGTGGATCTAACTCATTATCAATCATCAAAGATATTGTTGAAGCTGTCGAAGCAGCAAGTTGTAAAATCATGATCCCAGCACCTGAGTTTAGAGTGTATCTTAATGATCTTCCGACTAATGACTTCAATTCAATCTTTAAGTCGTTGCCAGATTTTTACAGGGACCTCAACAAAGAAAGAAGTGATGGGCCTCCCTTGCTTTTCATAGCAGGTTACCCTGGTTCATTTTATGGGCGACTTTTCCCCAACGATTGCTTGCACTTTGTTCATTCGTCATACAGTTTGCACTGGCTTTCCAAAGTGAGGTTTTTCCCTTTCTTCTCTCCTTTCTTGAGTTGCTTAGAGCACTTTCTCATAGTTGGTCTTTCTTATTGGGTGAATATTATTTGGTGGCCATTCAGTAGTTCCTTCGACTATGCATATCAATCAAACATGTCATGCAGGTTCCTCCATCACTTTATGATAAGCAAGGCAAACCGATTAACAAGGGCAGCGTTCACATTTCTGAATCAAGCCCTCCACTTGTATCCCAAGCATACTATGCGCAGTTCCAAGAGGACTTCTCGTTGTTCCTTCGCTCGAGGTCTGAAGAACTTACTACTGGAGGGCGTATGGTGCTGATAATGTTAGGAAGAATAGGTCCAGATCATGTTGATAGAGGCAACTCATTCTACTGGGAACTCCTTTCAAGATCTCTTGCCATTTTGGCTACCCAGGTGTGTTTGCGTCTTTCTTTATGTGGGCCATATTGATCCACTAATATTCATATGAGGCTCTAATTTGTGGAACACATTGATCCACTGATATTCATACGAGGCTCTAATTTGTGGAGCACAAATTATGTGGGTCATATTGATCCACTGATATTCATATGAGGCTCTAATTTGTGGAGCACACAAAAAAAATAAAATCTTTTTGCAAGTGAGAAAATTGCAAGTGCTCATAAATGTTATTAATTTTTTGCAGGGGGAGATCGATAAGGAAGACATAGATTCTTATGATGTACATTTCTATGCACCAACCAAGGATGAGATGGAAGCTGAGATAAGGAGAGAAGTTTCCTTCGAATTGGAAAGATTTGAGATGTTTGAAACGGAGAAGGAACTTTACAAGGTTAGTGACAACTATGGAACTGAAGTTGCAATGACAGTTAGGGCTATCCAAGAATCCATGCTTTCCCACCATTTTGGAGAAGGAATTTTAGACGCTTTATTTGAGATCTATGGAAGAATGGTGGAAGAGGAAATGCTTAAAGAAGAAATTAATCCCATTACTTTTGTTATAGTTCTTAGAAAATTATAAATGATAATTATGGCCATTAAAAAGTTCCTGAGTTATTGCATTTTTTTTCTTCGTATTTAAATATGATATCAACTTATTTTAACTTTTGAAATTGAACGATAGTGAAAATTTCCGAATTTAATCATTCTCCAACCCGTGGAAAAAATTAATTCAAGACATTATTTCTCTAGAGTTTTTTTTGTTAGTACTGGTGTGAGTTGAAAGTAATAAATTGAATTTAAGGAATAAGGATTTTTTTTTAAAAAAAAAAAGAAGTCAAAAAGATAAAAAAGCTTTTTTCTTATATAAAATTAATATTGGTGGATTAACCCGATGGTTTTGCTTTAATCCATCAAGTTTCATCGGTTAGGATCAAAACCATACATCAAGAGTTTCTAAATGATAAGTTCCTAAAACTTTCAATTTTAGCACTAAATTAATGTTAGGTTAGAAAGGGAAGAGAAGATACATGAAAGCGCAAAAATACACAAGTATTTTTTTATGTAAAGGAAATCTTTGAACTCGAGATCTCTTCAGAAAATGAGAAACAATAATTTCATTAAAGTTCTAACTTATTAGTGAAAAATAACCATGTTAGAAAACAAAGAATGCTCACTAACACTTTTCTTTTGGGTTTCCGGTAACCTAAGGTGATATGAATTAATGAGTTTCTAGTGAGTTTTCAACAACATAAGGCGATGCGAATTAGTGAGCATTATTAAAGGATACATTAAAAATATCAATTAGGTCTATTACAATGTCTGAAACTAAAAAGATCAAAGAGAAATTGATTAGGTTAATTCTAGTTATTTGGGGTTAACAAGTTACAACTCTGACAAACGAGATATTTATATATTACTTGGGCCATATTTGAAGCTATAAAAGGAATTTTGTTACAATTCTAGTTGGGCTGGAAACTAGACATTTCAAGCGTTTCATTCATATATGGTAGGCTCAATAATGCATTCAGAAGACAGAGAATGACATGCTTAAAGTTAAGCCAGAGGTTGTTGTACGAGTTTTGCTATTTGTTTTCTTATGATTTGTGGGCTTTAATTTAGTTGAAATTCCTTTGCTACAAGGAAAGCATAGGTAACATCAATTGGGATTATTTTGGAAAGGGTTTTTGTGTTAGCAATGTGTATTTCCTTTTGTTTTGTGGATTTTTTCATTGACAAAGTTTTCTTATCATTCAAGGACATTAAAGGTAGTTTTAGACTTATTTTTTTTAATGCATAGTTTTATGCTAATAAATATAATTTTTTATTTGATTGTTGGACCAAACTATAAATTTACCACTAAATTTAAAAGATCTTTCTTATATATTGTTAAAATTTCGTAGAGATCGTACACATGAAAGACCTTGAGATAAGGTCTAAAAGCTACTATGTAGGATTTGTATTTGTTTTCTAGTTGATTTAAGATTTTTTTTCTTATTTTATTTAGAGTTTTTTTTTTTACTTTCAAGACATTTTACATAATATAAATAGAGTTATTTAGCTTGCATTTAGAATTAAAAGAAATAATTAGAGATGGCTTGATTACTCATAAATAAAACTTGTGTGAAAGAGTTTGTTTTCACTCTTAATTTCTCATGAAATTACTCTAACTTATCAAGAAATTAATTAAGTTTTGTGACATCTTCCTTATACTTGTCATTCTCATCTTGATTATAGGCATTAAGTGGGGGTTGGTTACTTATAGTATTGTTCTTTTGGTACAAGTTATCATTATATCAAACTCAATTCCAAACATGATCAAACTCAATTCCGAACTTGATCTTAGCTTTCTGAGGAATGGTCACTTTAACTGTGGGTTTTTGGATCTTTATATCTACAGGTTCGCATCATAAGGTGGCTTAAAACTAAGAAGCATGCGATACATCGTCTACTTCGAATTTGTCTACCTTTTACTACAGAAAAAACATGATACAGTAAAATGTATTCGTAACATTGATACATTCTTCTACTATATTAAAAAAAAACATTGAATCCTACCTGCGACATATTTGTTAGTGTAAAGTTATTTGGACAAAAAACAAATTCGAAAGAAATTATAAAATTGTTATATTTAAGAAATTCTTATTGCATCAAAGCATTGTTCTTAAATTTTCTTGGTCAATACAATATTAAGACCGAACATTAATTAGAGTTGTTGAGACTGATATATATTATGTTCCTTTTTTTATGAAGTGAAACAGTTATTCTCATAAGCTGAGGTATAAAGGATACATATAACTAATATGCAAGTGCTTGTTAGGTGACACGTACACTGAACTAACTTGCATGAGAATTTCATATGGAGAGATCACTTGTACTTATAGAAAAGCTCATATAACAGTTGTGTAAGTGATCCTTAGACTTGAGATCACTAAGTTATCTTATATAAGAAGTGTTATGCTTTGATACTACTACACATTGTCCCAATCAAGGGTAACAAACGGGCAAATATTGAGTATAATATGAACTATATGAAGATATTTAAGTAATCAAGAGATGATTTATCACCCTATATGAATTAGAAAAAATATTTCATCTATTCTCAAATAGTATGGATTGTAAATCCTTACACAAGGTGTTGGTTAATTTCGCAAGTGCACAAATCGTAACAAGTAATAAAGTGATGAGTAAAGTATCGTCCCACGAGGATTTGTAAAAATTACTACTAATTACCAAAGTCGTTTAAATTATGATCTATTTGAGGAATCGAATGAGATAGTTTATGAAATAAAAATTAATGATTAAAAAAAAACAACCAAATGATTAAATATTACTGAATTCAATTGTACTGGTTCTAGGATTATGACTTACTGTAACTATGCCTATGTGAACTTTCTCGATTAAATTAATTACTTCTAATGTTGATAATCAGGTTTTCCTAATATAAATATTAATCTCTCTCGAGCATCAATAAATTATTTCGACAAACAAATTTCATATACTCTATGAAAGTTCTGAACTTGTCGAAATTTATTAAGTACTGTAAAACCTGTAACGATTATAAAAGTTCCTAGGATATCTCTATCCTATAGATTTCTTAAGGTATTTCAATCAATAGCTAAAAAAATTATCACTTTTCAGTTTCAAATTGAATTCTAAATCATGCAGATGTTGGCCAAACACACGGAAGCATTACACATAGAATGAAATACTCAACATCTTAATGTAATAATTCAATCGAAGAAATTGTTCATATATTCATAGTAAGGTTACATCAAAAATCCCAGAATAAAAGTCTACTCCATAGTTAAATTAAAGAGAAACAAACTTGATACGATGGACATCACTCAAAAGCAGAGAATTTCAGTGGAAGAGATAGGTGTCCTCCCCGGTCTTCAATATTTTTGCCTCTGTTCTTTTTGTTCCTGTTGGTGCCGCCTCCTCTGTTTTTCTTTTCTATGTTATAGGGTTTCTGCCTATGCCCACTCTGTTTTTCTTCTTTTATATTGTGGTTGTTCTACCCCTGCAGTAATGAGAAAAGTTTCCTTTTCTGCATTGAATTCCTTCCTACCCAGACATTACGGGCCAGATTTGAGGTAGGAAAAGTGCGAATTCAAAGATCTCTATTTCTGGAGAAATTGTAGAGAATCAAATTTTCTTTCCAACGACACTGATCTTGCAATTTTGGACCTCTGAGCGTTGAGATAAGGGCCATAAACCGAAACAGTCTTTGCAGTGCAGGAATTTTGGGCTGGTTCAATCCTTGTTTTTCAACTCACTTTTTGGGCTTCAAAACAACAAAACTGAGTTATATGCCCTCATATGTTTTGTAGACCTTCATCTCAGCTATTTGAAAATGATGACAAACATCTGGAACTAAGTTGTATAGCTTCTTTTTCAGCACATAATGAATCACTGTTCAGTTTCACTTCCGGGCTCTGCCTGTTCAGTAACCTAATATCTGAAAACATATTAATTTCCCACGAGGTCAATAGTTCAAAAAGAGATTCAACATTCTGATTTTCTTGTGCAACATATCCAAAATATTTAAAAATCAAGCATGAATAGTGGAAAATATACATGCTAAAAATTTTCTTATCAAATACCCCCAAACTTGAATGTTTGCTTGTCCTCAAGCAAAAAGGAAACCATGAAAGCAGCGTGCTAAAAGCTTATGATAAGTTCAACTTTGACATTTAAAAGGCTCTATCATGCAACATTCACTTCTTAACTTAGCTCATAGACAATATTAGATAATGGAAAACTAAGCATTCCTATTCTCTGTGCAGACCGTTGTACAAACTTCCAACTCATCCATGTGTTTCATGTGTTTAGCATCCTTGAACCGTGCACAGTCATTCTGCCATTATTAATTTTTTTTTGAACAAGGTAGCCAACTTTAGGAGTAATAACACATTTTTACTTGTCTTTTGACAAGGGTGATTTTTTTTAATTTATCACTTGTCTTTTGACGCGAATACAAACATTTGTGATGAATGCACCCGGTTACTTAATAGGTCATAAACTTAAAATGCTTTACATACTCATATTTTAAGCTGCTGTTTGACGTAAAAGTAAACATTTGTGATGAATACTCCTGGTTACTAAGCAACTCAAAACATTGGAGTAGATACACATCATATACTTATTCATTCACTTTCATACTCATTATCACTCCTTGTTTTGATATTTTTCTTAGAGGGTAATAACAAGAAAAAACAGCACACTTATCTCTTATGCATAACCACACAATTCACATGACTGTGCCGGAAAAGTGTACTTCAATAATTCAACAGAAAATAGTCATGCTTAATCCAACTTTATAAGATATTATCCGCTTTAAGCCAAGGAATATAATGGATACATCATGAAACACCTAAAAATGTCAAAGTTGGTCTTAAATGCATATCACTTTTCACCCTCTATTTTCATGGTTCTAGTGTGCAGTGTCTTTCATGGTCAAAGCATGCAATGTCTCCCCCAAACTTAAATATCACATTGTCCTCAATGGAAAAACAAAGAATAGAAAGGCTTACAAATACTTCTTTTCAACTATGTGGGTGTGAGTTTGCTGTTGCTCCTGGTTATTTGCTTGTATGATCAATCCCTGCACAACTCAATGAAACAAATAAGGGTTTTTTTTTTGGGTTGCCTCCCAATTAGCGCTTAGTTATAGTCATTAGCTTGACTTTTTTCATTTAGCTAAGATGAAGTGAGAGGGATATCATCCCTTTTTCCAATAGACTCTCCATTCCTATAATGCTTCAGACGCTGCCCATTCACCGTGAATGTTCCCTTTTCATCATGAGTGACCTCTACTGCTCCATAAGGAAATACCTTCACAACCGTAAATGGTCCTGACCACCGTGATTTGAGCTTACCAGGAAACAAGCAGAGCCGTGAATTGAAAAGTAATACCTGCTGACCAGGGACAAACTCCTTGCGTACAATGTGTTTGTCATGCCATGCCTTGGTTCTTTCCTTGTATATCTTGGCATTTTCATAGGACTCATTGCGAAATTCATCCATCTCATTAAGTTGCAGGATTCTTTTCTCACCTGCAACCTGCAGATCCATGTTCAGTTGTTTCATTGCCCAGTATGCCTTATGCTCTAATTCAACAGGAAGATGGCACGCTTTTCCAAAAACTAATCGATACAGAGACATTCCCAATGGTGTTTTGAATGCTGTTCGATATGCCCACAATGCATCATCTAGCTTTTGTGCCCAATCTTTCCGAGAATTACTTACTGTTTTCTCTAAGATTTGCTTCACCTCTCTATTTGATACCTCTGTTTGGCCATTTGTCTGAGGATGATAAGCCAATGCTCTTTTGTGTCTGACTCCATACTTAGATAGCAGTGCTTCAAACTGCTTGTTGTAAAAATGAGTTCCTTCATCACTGATGATGGCTCGAAGAGTACCATATCTGGTAAAGATGTTCTTTCGTAGAAAATTAAGTACCACCTTGCCATCTTTTGTAGGCGTTGCAATTGCCTCGATCCACTTTGATACATAATCCACTGCTAAGAGAATGTATTTGTTGTTATATGATGAAGGAAAAGGTCCCATGAAATCAATGCCCTAAACATAAAATAATTCAACTTCTAGGATATTCTGCAGTGGCATTTCATTTCGTTGAGATGTATTCCCAGTATGTTGACATCTATCACAAGCAGTAACAAAAGCATGAGCATCTTTAAACATAGTGGGCCAAAAAAAACCTGATTGCAGAACTTTGGCTGCAGTGCGATGAGTTCCAAAGTACCCCCCATATTCAAGTGTGTGGCAATGCTTCAATATGTTTGTCATTTCCTCTTCTGGAACGCACCTCCTGATGACTTGATCTGCACAATGCCGATAGAGTATTGGCTCCTCCCAAAAGTAGTGTTTGACTTCAGAAAAAAAATTTCTTCTTTTACTGGTAAGAAAAATCTGGCGGTATGATTTTACCTGCAAGAAAGTTGACATAATCTGTATACCAAGGAAAGAATTTGTTAGTGGAAATTGCTAAGAGTCTTCCATCAGGAAAACATTCATTTATAACTGTGAATTTAGGCTCCAGCTGCTGTGTCAATTCCAGCCTTGAAAGATGATCTGCCACCACGTTCTCAGTCCCCTTTTTATCTTTAATTTCTATATCAAATTCTTGCAGTAACAGGATCCAACGGATGAGTCTAGGCTTGGCATCTTTCTTTGACACTAGGTGTCTAATTGCAGCATGATCAGTATACACTAGCACTTTGTTTCCCATCAAGTAAGGCTGAAACTTATCAAATGCATAGACCACAGCAAGCAACTCTTTCTCGGTTGTGGTGTAATTGAGCTGGGCATCGTTGAGTGTTCTGCTGGAATAGTATATGGTGTGAAACACATTATTTTTTTCATTGCCCCAGTACTGCTCCAACTGCATAATCACTTGCATCACACATAAGCTCAAATGGTTTCTCCCAATCCGGTGCAATTACAATAGGAGCTGTCACTAACTTCTTTTTCAACAGCATAAAGGCTGTCTTGCATTCCTCATCAAACTGAAACTTTGTGTCTTAGCAGCAGACTACATAGCGGTTTGGATATTTTAGAGAAGTCTTTGATGAACCTCCTATAAAATCCCGCATGACCAAGGAAACTCCTAACCCCTTTGACTGTAGTTGGCGGCAAAAGCTTGTCTATTGCCTCAATTTTAGCTCTGTCTACCTCTATTCCTTTTTCTGAAATCTGGTGCCCCAACACTATACCTTCCTTTACCATGAAGTGATATTTTTCCCAATTCAAAATCAAGTTTGTCTTTTCACAACGCTCCAAAACCAACGCCAACTTTGCAAGACAATCATCAAAAGAAGTTCCAAATACAGAAACGTCATCCATGAAGACCTCAATGATTTTGTTGCTACCCAATTTTTGACCCATATTTTGATAAATTTTTAGAAAAAAATCAAAAAAAGGCAA
>Ga0325400_1006211_pt1 | contig 11337 bp, 5 predicted proteins | sample PopdelMetagenome_2_FD_205662 | JGI IMG/M metagenome (GOLD analysis project Ga0325400, IMG submission 205662) | Populus deltoides microbial communities from Bellville, Georgia, United States - Xylem-PdKOR-R1 | ecosystem: Host-associated > Plants > Phyllosphere > Stem > Wood/Secondary xylem...
TGTGTGCCTTTTGTGGATGGATATAGATTTTATTGGGTGTCTCATTTGGAATAGGTCTTAACCTGAAATCTTGTTTTTCATTATCTAACGAGTATAAAGTGCTGTTGTATTTATCCAAATTATTGATAGAAACTTATTAACTGGTTATGAAAATCCAGTCCTCCAAAATTGTTCGTATATACATTGTGATTCAACGTCATATTTATGTGTCTAATTAAACCTTTTAATTGCTTGTTTTGTATTTGCAGGAGTTGGTGCTGGAGGTGAGGAGCAAGAGGCTTCATCCATATCTATTTTTCAGTTACCTTGGCTGGCGTTGCTTGTTGCCATCTTGTTTGTAGGTACCTTATACTGTGCACCAACTTTACTAGCACTAATATGCTTTTGTTATCAGAATTATTGCATAGATATATGAGTATGTGAAGTTGTTTCTCTTGAAATCTAAGCTGGTCTTTAAACTGCTGAATGATAGGCATGTTGAGAAATTCAGGTCTGGCAAGGACATCAACACAACCAAAATAAGGAATGAAAAGTTTCTCACAGATACTACCAACAGTTTTTTCATAAACTCACTAGGCTATCTCTCTACATGCCACCAATAATGCTTACAGCACACGCTCATATAACACATGCACAGAGCGGTCATATATGATGAAACACACAAGATCAGCCAAAGGTCCCAACTTATACTAGTGTAGGTCAAGACATAATGTCACTTCTTAATGTTGATTCCTGATGCACTGCTGGATGTTAATATTTGGTACAATTCCCAGAGAAAGGGGATTTTGTTTTAATTGGTTAAATTTCAGCTCCATGGTTGCCTTTATATGCTAGCATGGCTGACTTTGAAGAGTTGGTGTTGATTCTCAACACTCCCCCTCAACAATGATTCTCTTGGTTTTTCACTAATTGTAATTGAAACTCTGCAAATTTGGTATGGTTGAGGTCTTCAGTGAATATCAGTTCCTTTTGACTCTACATAAGCATGATCTCCACCATGCTGAATGTTGGTCCCTTGCTAGCACAATTCGCAATAATTACCTAAAGCCCAATCCTTGTTTGCAAACTCCAGAACTGGTCCTTGACTGCTTGTTCTAATACCACTGTTCATACTAAGACAAAATTTGCATTCAAATTTAGAAAGTTCTTCTCCAAGTTTTTGATTATGCAATCCCATTAAGTTGCAAATTCTTTTGGTAGAAAATCATTTATTTCATGCGAGAATGAAGCATGTGGAACGGAATTATCACTTTGTAAAAGATAGGGTTAAAAGGAACATTAGCGTTGCAGAAAATTGTTATGGAAGTCCAAGTGGCTGAAATTTTCACTCACTGAAGGACTCAATGCTTACAATTTGCAAAGTTTCAATTGTGACTTGGTATGACAAAAAGAGAGTCATTGTTTGGGGGGAGCGCTGAGAGTCAATGACCGACTCTATAATCAAAGAAGCAAACCTGAATTTTCTCTCTAAAGCACACCTTCAGTCAGCCATGCTGCTGAAAGTTTAGCCAACCAAATTACAGCCACCTTCATAGCTAGAACCAACCCAAGAATGGTTGCGTTTACAACTCACCTTAAGAAGAATAAACTGGTCTCTTTGGCTTCTTTTTTGTAGCATGCGCCATTTAGTTATTAAGACAAATTCTACATAATGTGTGTAATAGGCAGCAAGAGTAGAGAAAGCTTAATGAGCTTGTGAGCATATTTTGTGTGGTTTTAGTGTAGTGCTCCAATATAATAAAAGTGTGTTTTGTCTCAACCCTTTTCATTTCTCAGCTAGGAATGTTTCAAAATTTCATCCTTCTAATTTAAAAGTGGGGGCTATAACCTGATTGCTACCATTTATTGTTTTTGGTGCCCTTATTGCATATTTTTTCAGTTAGGGCTCAATTCATTAGACATTTTACAGGTCTCTGCATGGTTGGAGGGAGTATATTAGATAATGTGATGATTACTCTGTATGATTTGACATGTGCAATTAAATATGATTTTTTGACATAGGTAGTTCTCAATGGATGGCTTCGGATGTACAGACGTCAAAGAAGAGCACATGAGACAGTAATATTTTCTATGTTTATGTTGCTAGTTCGTAAGAAAATGTTTCTGATTTTGAGTCTTCAACCAACCACTTAGCCTCATTTTCTGCCTTCCATTGACAATTCTTTTCAATGCACAGATGGACTATGAAGTTGTTGAAGAAATTATATACGGCTTGGAATCTGGCATTTTGTTTGGGTATGATTCCTGACAAACCATCTTTGTTCAGACATTTGTTGCTTTTCAGAGTTGACTCTTTTTATACAACAGAGTTTTATGTCCAGCAAATTCAAAATAATAAGGATCTTTTATGTGCTAATATGCATAGATAACTTTGTTGGGCTTTCATTATATCATTGAATGCACAGAAATTTACATTAAAAGATGGAAACATGTGTTATGCCTAAAGGGTTCACCACCCAGTGTTATCATTTTAGTTTGTCATTTAATCAGAATAGTTATAGTCACTTCAATCAATAATGGAACTTTTATAATCATGAATTAACAGTTTCATTTCTTTTAAAGAAACCATTCCTTGATGATTATGCTGAAAATATTGTTTCAAGTGCAATTCAACATATTAAATGTTTTGAACTATTGATGTTATTTGGCTAGGTTTAAGATATTAAATGCTGAATTAAGACATCTAATTCAGGATGGCTTCTGTAATATCAAAGATGGGATTTGTCTTCTTCGAGCAGGGCTTCTCCAAAATGCTAGTTCCTTTATGCCTCACCATCAGTATATGCTGTAGTGCAACAGGATTTTATTACCAGGTATTTTCAAATCATCTTCTAGATTTTCTCTGGAGCTCCATCTGAGGCTATTTTGACTTTTTATCCATATAGAACTTGCTTTCCATATTTTACATGTCCATATTTGGAGAGATTTCTGCTTATCTCTCTTGTCCCAGAACAAGAAAAAAGCAATTTTATTTTGTGTTCTAGCTCCATCAAATGCATACACATGTCTTATTGATTTTCCATTAGGCTTTATTTTGGGTGGAACCAGATCCATTTCACTCGTCCTGTTGAAGCTACATGTGTGTGTAGAAAAGTTGACAGATCAAACTGATTTATGCTTTCCTTCTGAACAGACCCAAGGTCTAAAACATGGAAGGGCAATTGTGTTGTCTACATGTGCTGCCGTGGCATCAATAGTGACTGGTGTACTTGCTGGAATGCTTGCTCTGGGGGAACGGTTGCCTTCAGCACCAGCTGCCCGTTTTTCTCTTCTTCTCGGATGGTAACTGCAACGCAAAGTTTTTATTAAACATTTGCTCTTTTATATTTGATTATCTTGATATGAACTTGATGCCCTAAGTCGTGGGTTCATAAAGCCCATGTAATTTGATGCTATACCACAGTGAAAGTGCCCTATTCAAGAGGTTGCATGTGGAAAAAAATCTATGGTTGGACAATTTTTCAGAAATCTGATTTTAAAACCTTGACTTCCATGTTATTGAAATTTCCTCATTTGGCGCAAACTGATGGGCCAATGGAAGTATTCAGTCCCATTATGCTTGACAACTGAATACAATCTGAACCAAAAAAACAAGTTGAACTCCACGCAATGATATTAATCTACCTTCCATGGCCAATTTTGTAGAATTTATTAATTGTTTTTCTGACTGATGAAACCTAGTCCACACAAAAATGTGCTAATAGGGAATTAGGGATCCCAGATTCCCAGCTAGGAAATATGAGATATTGTCATGTTGCTATAATATACTATTTCATTGAGCTTTTCCTTATTTCAGGCTGCTTATCGTAGTAGGTGTGATTTTACTTGTGAGTTCAACTTGGCTGTTGCGACACCTTCCACGACCATTGCGTCACTTCACAAGTAGTGCTGATCGAAATTTCAGTCTGAGTCGATCAGGATCACTCCGACTTAAGGATCCAAACCCAACTGCTGTTATCCATGCAGCAACATTGCATCATTTGATATCATCTCCATCTAAGGAGAAGGCTTGAACAGAAACAATGCTTGCAAATTTTTTGCCAACGCCTAGACTCGAGACATTTTGGTTAACATGGTTGTGCATTCCCTGAAATGCTGCATCAAGCTTGGTCTTGTTAAGGTTGGGGTGTATAGTTGGTCTGATCACTGCGTTTTTTTTAGGAAGGCATGAAATTTTTTAAATCATTCCTTCTGTGATATAATTCCAGTTTGGAATATTTACCTATTTCCAACTTCTTTTAAAGTTGCATATGACTGTAAGATGTAAACCATTTGTCACAGTATGGTATTGTAATTAAGATTGGATTTCTGTCAACAACTCTACTGCAATCATCTCGGCATACAACAGGTTTTACGAATTATATACAGCCGCACACTAAGATCAGCTTCATCTACAAACAGGCCTAGCTGGCCATGGAATAGATTCTGGGACTATGTTGCTAAAATAATTGGTTGCCAGTGCAATGTGTTTTGCCATGAAGCTACTCGGTTTGTTTGAGCACTGGATCATCCAGTTAGGATGAAGCCAGTTACTGTTTCTGTCAGACATCCTATGTTAATTTAAATTCGTTGGAGATGCAGATGGGAAAGAAATCCCGAATCATTTTATTTCCATTCGAAAACACGGTTGGCTTTGAGGATATGTAAGAGGGTGACAAAATATGTTGCAACACCAGACTAATACTCTGTTTAGCTACTTTACCATGGCATCATGTGCAAAATTTCCTTTAATTTTTCCTCATGTTGTATTCTCACTTCCTCGGTGGTTAAGCGTTGGTATTTCCTACAAGGCACCAAGCAACATGCATGATGGTAACAGGTGGTAAGGACAAGTAATTTGAAAGGACAATTGTCTGAAAAAACAAGACCTAATTCCGAGTTACAGAAGTTAAGGAGGGAGGGCCCTTCATATAATAGCACGAACAGTTGCATACCTCTGCAATCACTTCATGGTATGTCCTAGCAAAACAGTAAAATGGCTTTTCAGTTGTTGCAGCGACTCATTTACGAACAGAAAGGGAGAAAAAGGGACCCCATGAGAAACTGCAGCCATCTCCACCTTTACCTCCGAGTTCATGACATAACAAGACCAAAAGGTCCACTATGACCTGGACAGGAACCGCTGCTGTTGGTGGAAGATTCATATTGAAAAACAAAAACCTATCTCAGAATTTCATAGGCATCATCAAATTCGTGAAAATACAAAACTCATGGACCACATTGTGGTGAAATGGGGCATAACCATCAATTTAAACAATAAGGGCTAGAGTCGTCTTCTTCTCTTTTTTTTCTTGTTCTTTCGAAAGTAAAAGCAAAATTACGCGTCCAATGAAGTGGCATGCTGTGGTACTTCACTGGATTGTCACGGAGAAGAGAGAACACATTCACAGGCTTAGGACCCCTCAGCAGGCAATTCCCATGTGGGTTGCAGTTGGCACCATCAAAATAAAGCTAAGCCTTAACCAAAAGGCCACACATGATTTTCCCAAAAGCTGACAGATCAGTTGGGCTCCAAAGATTTTGGACAAATTGGTTTGCTTATTGCAGTGTGTGCTACTCTGCTAACCTGAATAGCCGAGTTCATGATTCCAAACACCAACACTTCACCCTGGTAAAGGACTATTCCTGCTTGCTATTACATGGATAGCAGTAAGGATGTCTGTAAGGAAACACGGATTTGCAGCCACTAGAAAGGCTTATAAATTTCCAATGGCATATATCATCTAAATAAATAGTTTTGCCTTCTCATAATCATCATAAAGGGTCACAAATGTTTCTTTAAAGGAGTGCTCCACAAAGAAAAGGCTGTTTGTTAAGTGGTCAATTACTTCACAGGAAGTTTAGGGTAAGAATTAGGCTTTTTTAGGCCATCTTTTCACATTTTATCAGCCAAGAGCTTGCTTCCTTCAACAACCTCCGAGTAGTAAGCAATAGTTGTAGTTCTATAAACATGTTCAGTTGATTTATACTCTCAAGGACTATACTAGGATATTGGTTGAATTCACCACGCTAGAATGAAATCTCAAAATTTGCTAGATTCGGCTAAATAATTGCTTCTAGTTTAAGTTTCATCGTAGCAGAATTTACCCCTAATGATAGGGATAGAAGACCTTCGTGCTATGTAAGTTATTAAGGCTTTTGTCCTCATAATCAATATATGATAGTAGCATATCATCGTAACCCTCAAGATGAGGGGTTTGGGTAGCATCTCATGTATGGTATTCCCACAAACAACACCACCGATAAAGCTTTCACTAGATTTAGGCCTTCTTTACAAACAATGATGGGTTGGATGTTACTTGCGAAATAACCATCTTATGTTTAATTCAATTTAGGATTTTTTATAGGTAGATATTATGTAAGAGAAGTGGATAAAGAGATAAATATTTTCTTTTATGTTTGAGATGGAAAATATTCCTTTTTTGTCTCCCTTAACATGTGATTATATAACTCACCTTGAAAAAAATCCGGAGCTACTTACAGTGAAAGGTGACAATTCTATTGCGATATCCAAGCCTCTTGTTTAGGGAGCTATGATGATGTTATTATTTCACATCGGCTAAGAGATAAAAGTCGTAGTTATTTATATAATATGTAGGTCTACTTTGTTTTTAAGAGGTGCATATATTTTCAAGAACATAACCCATTACATAATTAAACCCATATTAACTAAGATAATATTTCTTAAAGTACCTATCATATATGGGTGTGAACTCAAAGCATCCACCTCCAAAGAACCTAATTAAAATGCAAAGGTTAAGTGCTATACCTCAGTGCATTGCATGCGCATCTTTCACACCATCGGAATGTATATATAGCAAGTCATGTGTTGTCCAAAAAAGGACTAAGCTCTATGCAATAACCACTTTCAGACTGTTTACAGCTGAAAAACCTTCTAACTTTGCGTTTGGAGTTGACTGAATATTCAAATAAAGCAAGAAAAGAAGGTCCTCCTACGACAAAAAAAAAAAAGGGTCCGGTAATCATCCACAAATCTTGCCGATAATTACAAGATAAGCTTTATCACGTTCTTTCTTCAAGATGCTTCAAAATGCCAATGACAGTGGGATTTACTTTTATGCCTAAAGCAAGATATCTTGGTAAAACCAAAAGCAAGTGGCGGAAACATACAGTAGTTTGCATGTTGCTAGAAAAAGCTTCCAACAACAAAACTGCTTCTAATAAGAAGCTGCGGGATTGACCGAGTGTTTCGCCCTTTCTCTCATGGAAAGATCAACTGCGATACTGCACAGGATGTGTCTGGCCTTACGTCACAAGTTACTGTGAGGCGGCCACATCTAAATACTCTTGTTATCAACCCACTTGTGACGTTGATCACATATAAACACTCATGTTATCAACCCGCTAATTCTTTTTATTTCACACAGGGTGAAACTTAACTTGGACGATTTCGTGAGAGATCAATTTTTCTCAACACCGACAAAATGACTATCAACCAAACATAGACTACAGGTGCCTTGACGGAAACCTTTTTTCCATCGTGTGAAAATTGCTCCAAATTCAACTTCCATTTGACACTGAAAATAAATTTTGATGTGAAAGAACGGTCGTCAACAGAATCGACTTTCAGAGGTTGGATTGATGAGGTGCTTGAGGTCCAATAGCTTCACTACCAACCAAACACCTTAGTTGCCTCCAACAAACGCACTTAAATAGTCCACTTTAGGGACCATTATTCACTATTCATTAGATGAAATTGTACTAAAATCGCTTGCCATTTGTTCGCATTTCAATGTATCTTTGCCCTTCAGTAAGTGGTAACAACCAGATAAGACCCCAAAATAGTGGCTTGATTGACCATAAACCAATGAAAGTTCTGAAACAGCATGGATGATTCTAATAGACTTCAAACCATAAAACAACGACAAAAGTACATAGTACCCAACAATTATGTGGTCCCATTTCAGAAAGAATCTTCTACACAGCTCAGAGTTACGATGGATTACATCAGGAATTAATTTGGGATAAAGACCTACCACCGAAACCCTCACTGTGCATTCTGTTGTTTAGAATAGTCTCCGAGTTGCTCCATATTCCAGCTTTCACGAGGCGCAACCTGTTTGTGGGAAGGAGTGTATAGCTGCAAAAATTTTAGAAGTTCAAAATTCTGTCAAGTAATAAGGCTCTATTAGTTGTAACTAAATATTAATTTCAAGAAAAAGCTATTGATAGGCTCTTGGAACAACTACAAGCCAAGTGGCTGGCAATGTCCCATTTGAAGTTACAGGGGGGAAATGCAACAAAAAGGATGGAATATGTAGTAAATGCACTCCCATTCTCTACATTCCAATAGTCACTAATGGAAGACATCATGTCGGTAAACATGAGGACGGACTTGTCCAAGTTTGAACCAGCTTTTCTTTCCATACATTATTTTCAATTTGTGACCTCATCAAACCAACAAACTGGAATCCACATCACTGGCAATTTTGCAATTTTTCATCGTAAATTTAAGAAGAAAATGTGTTCTTATCATCGAACATTTTTTTATAAAGAAAAACTAGTGAAATTGCTCCCGTCATTTTGAGGTAACAAAGCATGTGAATTACAATTGGTGCAACTACAAGCAAGTCTTATAGTTATCCCTTATTTAGTTATTTTTTTAACATTTTTTTCTTTATGTTTTCACAGAAAGTAAATTTTCTCCAACCCCGAGTATCTAAGATTTTACCTCCATCTTTTCCATAAGTTCTTTGGCTGTTGAAGCAGAGACAACAATGTCCCGAGCACCAGGCTTGATGAAACCTTGTTCGACACCATTGTCAAATAATGCAAGCAAACAGTTATAGTATCCATCAACATTTAGCAAACCAACCTGTGCAGAGTACCACTCAGTTTCAACATGGAAAGGTAGTTTGCCTAAATATGATCCTCAAGCATGGAGAATGGAAGGTTACCGGTTTCTTATGAATTCCAAGTTGCGACCATGTGATCATCTCTAATAGCTCTTCCATGGTTCCATATCCTCCTACAAGAATACACAAGTATTATCACTTATTATCAGAAGCATTTTAAAAACTAAAGAAATCCTGTTAGAGAACATGAATTAAGATCTCTACTTCTGCTTCTCAGGTATGAAATTATATCTGCTAATTGTTCATTGAGAAAATTGATGAGAACAGCAAAGATCATTACCAGGAAGAGCAATAAAAGCATCTGATTCTTTAGCCATGGCAGCTTTACGCTCATGCATGTCCACAACAGTTCTTACTTCTCCAACAGTTTGACCAGATATCTGGAATGTTGCAGAAAACAATTTACTGGTGAACAACTGATCACAATTTTACTGCTAAGAAGTATAACTTCTTTTCAGCAAAGAGAGCTAGAACTAATATTATAAAGGGTCCGGTAAATTTCTAACCAAAAAGTCCAGATGGGGATTAGAATGCTAAAGCAAAATACAAACAGATGAAAGTCCAAAGGGAAAAGCACTACTAATATTTCAAAGGAGTCAAAATGATAGAGTTAATAACTTCAAAAGCAATAAGAGAAAAAACTTGTAAGACCTAAGCACTTAAGGAGTGAAAACCAGAAGCAAATCAAATTTCAAACAAAAAAACCTTGTCAGCATACCGGCAGTCCAAATTACAATCAGAATAAGAAAGATATTCACAAAAAGCACCATAGATGAAGACAGTGACAAAATTTTATTTGAGTTAAAAGCATAGGTACCTCAAGAGGCATGAGTGCTTTTGGAATGACCCTGCATTTGAGGAGCAACTATTAGTTTAGCACTGCAATATAATAGGAAAAGATCAAACACCTTGTGTTTAATCAAAACAGATAAATGAAAAAAAAACGAAGAGTATATTCCTCAATGCAACTTTCTTGATTACCCGAGAACATGGCAGCCCCCATCATACACTTTCTGGGATATCAAACCCATCAGTCCAACACTTCCTCCACCATAGACCAGTTCTATCTTCCGCTTCACCTACAAGCCACATTCAATATCAGCAAACCAGAAACCAAACTAATCATTGTAACAAAAGCTAAACACCATTTCCATTTTCACAGATAAGAGTCATTTAGACCATTAATCAGTACAAACCAAGATAAGTCTTGCTTGCAAACATAAACCCATTCTAGTACAAGAACTATCCAAACAAGTGCACTGAGTTACATATATCAAACACCTCACAGCAAGTATCCATAAATGAGAAAAAGTATCAAAAAGGTCAAATATTTGAGACCAACAAACACAAGAGCAATCTTAGTCAATGAAACAATATCTATGAAAAAGTGAGTTTATTGGACCAACCAGTTCATCTCCCAATTCAATAGCAGCATCGCTGAAGACTTGTCTGTTGCCAGAGTTGCTTCCACAAAACACACACACCCTCTTGAACTTGCTACTCCTTGTGTTGCCTTCTTCCATTCACGAAATCTCTATTACAACAACCACCTTAATGCAATCTCTATATATCTATATCCTCCTCGATTCTCAATAAGAAAAGGGGACCCTTTAAAAAAAGAAAAACAGAACAAAAGGAAAGACAACAAAAGAAGACAAAAAGCAATCAAGCAAAATCTTAAGTAGATAATAACATTACTTATTGATAAGTTGCAAGAACCAAACTTTTTTTAGAAATCAATGTTAAAAACTAGAAACAAAAATCTGGGTTGATCTTGAATTTAAGAATCATTTATTAAAAAAACTGAAGAAATCAAAAGGGATGTATCGTTTCTTATACATTTGGAGAATGAGAACATAAGAAGCCCACATGCTCCATGCCCTTTCTAATCCAACGTCTCTCTTTCGGCTTTGTTGTATTTTTACATATATTTGGAGTATTAAATTAAACAAGCATAGTAATTAAAAAAAAAAATACTGCTGGTCAGTAATTGATGAATGATAAAACAAAAAAAAAAATTATTTAATTTTCCTTGGTCAAACGCAAAATCCAAGTAGTTTTAACTTGTACATGACAAAAAGAATAATGAAGCAAATATTCCTTAAAAATTGCTTCTTTTTTTCACCGTTTGACTTTCCTTAGCACATTGATGGTTCTTGCACGCTCCAACTTCAAGTTGTAATGGTGTTTTGAATAATTTTAGAAGTTCATTTGATGGTTAAAAAAAATCACATTTTATTTTTAGAGTTTAAATTTTTTAATTAGAATTAAAAAAATTCATCTAAATGCAACAAGCCAATATAAAAGCATTATTAAGATTTTCTACGAAGGTATTCTAACTCGAAAATACCCATGGAAAAAAAATATATTCTAACTATATACCTAGTGCCATTTTGTCTATAGTTCATACTAGTATTTTTCTTATTCAATTTAAACAAATTATTTACGTCATAATAAATAT